>Ga0326728_10011926_pt1 | contig 19593 bp, 9 predicted proteins | sample MB3enrmetagenome_FD_207602 | JGI IMG/M metagenome (GOLD analysis project Ga0326728, IMG submission 207602) | Lab enriched peat soil microbial communities from McLean, Ithaca, NY, United States - MB31MN | ecosystem: Environmental > Terrestrial > Soil > Wetlands > Peat | place: USA: New York... | reverse complement strand
GGCCTGCCGTCCGAGGGCCGCGAAGAAGAAGCGCGCGGTGGATGCGGAGCTGCTGGTCTCCGGAATGAACAGAGCGTTGTCCGGCCGATGGTAGAGGTCGAGAATCTTCAAGTAGGCCGTGGTGTCGTTGTTGTAGATGTCGGGCGCGAGAACGTCGATGGCGGGCGCCTCCGCCTTCCAGATGTTGAGCACGTTGTCGGTGGGCCCACCCGACTCGTAGCTGCCGGGCGCGCCCGGCTTGATGGGATCGCGCAGCGCGGCGTTGACGTAGAGCGGCAGCGGATAGACGGCCTTGCCGGCGGCGGCGATCTGACCCACGTAGCGCGCGATGGCCCAGGCGTGGAAGTTCACCTCGGCCTCCGTGCCGAAGACATCCTGCCAGTTCGAAGTGGTGGAGCCGGGAGAGACGTTCATCGCCTTCAGAACGTCGGCGGGAACCGGCGCGGCGAAGAGCTTTTCAGCAGTCGGCGAGTAGTCGCGCAGGGTGCCCCATGTACCGGTTTCGTTCTCCACCTGCACCATCAGCACCGTGTGCTCCGGGTCGGCGGCTTTCAGGTGCTTCATGAACGCGGTGAATGCGCGGATGTCGGCGTCCAGCGACGCCTGGGCAAAGGGCGAAGGCGAGTCAACCGGCTCGCCGCGCTTGTTGATGACGTGGGAGTACTTTTCCGGCTCCAGCTTCATCCACTCGGGCATGTAGTGCTGGCTGCCGTTCTTCCATGTGCCGAACCAGAGCAGCACCAGATGAAGGTGGTGCGCGCGCGCCTGAGCGAGCACTGTATCGATCTGCGAATAGTCGAACTGGCCAGGCTTGGGCTCGAACTGCTCCCAGTAGATGGGCGTCTCGACCGTGTTGACGTGCAGGGCCTCGGCGGCGGGCCAGACCTGCGGCAGCGTGGCCGGCCAGTCGCTGGAGTTGTTGGTCTGCATGCCCAGCATCAGATAGGGCGCGCCATCCACCATCAGAGCGTAGCGTCCATCTTTCTGCACGATGCTTGGGATGGGGCTGGCTTTCGCCGGCGCCTTCTCCTGTGTCTGCGCCTGCGCTGCAAGGCCTGCAAACGATGACACTAGAATTGTCGCGATTATTAAGTTCTTTCTCATTTCAATCCTCATTTCTGCCGGGAAAGGCCTGAACAGGTGTTTGATATTCCTTCGGGGGCTAAAGAGGGTGCTGAAAAAGGCTTGATTGCCATTCCTGACAGAAAGCCCGGGGCTAAAGCCCCTTGAATCCATTGGCTTTTTTCAGGGGGCTGAAGCCCCCCGCTCCCTCCGAAAGGCAAAAAGCAAGAGTTATTCAGCCGCCTCTAACGCCCGGTTGATTTTTTGACCACTACGGACTCCAGACCCAAGGCTAAAGCCTTGGGCTACCAGCCCGTCCCTTTCAACGCAATCAATTGATACAACAAAACTCCTAGAAAAAAACCTTCCATTCCACATCGTTGCCGGTTGGAGCGGTGAAATCCACGGTGAGCAGGCCGCCGTCGGTCTGCATGGTGGCGGGCGGAAGGCCGTCGGGCAGTTCCACGGACTTCGCGCTGAAACCCTCCGGCAGAACGATGCGCAACTGGTAGGGGTCTCCGGCGACGGCGCGGGAGACGCCACGCAGCACCCTGCGCTGCTCATCGTAGCTCAGCTCCTTTACGTCGAAGGCCATCTGGCGGATGTGGCGGCTGGTGGAGACGAGCACCGGATGGGGTTGCTTCTCGACGATGCTGTAGACGTCGCAATCGTACGGCTGCAAGGGACGCGTTGCGAAGGTCCCGTTGAAACTGCCGATGAGCTTTTTGGTCCAGAACTCGTAGACGATGTACTCTTTGGCGGGGTCGAGGCGCAGGTCCTTCGCTGCATCCAGCTTGGCGGTAAACGAATCTCGGCCCGGCCTGCCAGTAAAGTTGAAGACCGTAACGATGTTCCACCTGCCGAAGGCGCGCTCGACCGGCATATTCCAAACGTGCGCAGGCTTGCGCGTAAACAGGTCCACTGGATACGACACATCCATGGTGGGCGGGCTGATGCGTTTCATCAGCTCGATGCGGTCGTCGGGATAGGGCACGTCGAAGGCCTCGGAGATGAAGAGCGTGCTTCCGGCGATGGCGTGAAAGACTGCGGTGACCTTGGCCTGGCCGTAGGTGTAGAACTGGCCGTCTGACAGGCTGAACTTGTAGATGTGGAAGCCGTCGCCATCGTTCCAGAAGACGCGTCCGTTGTAGAAGGCGCGATTGGCGGAGCCGAGGACCGATTCGGTGAAGAGTCCGGTGAACTCGGTCTGCGTCAGCGGCGATACGCCGGTCTCGTATCCGTGGTCGGCGTCCTCGGAGATGCGGCAGATATCGACGATGCCGTAGGAGTGGTCGACCGGCTGCATGTTGGAGCGAACGACCCGGCGTGGGGCCATCTGGTCGATGGCCTCGCGCCAGGGCAACCCGCCCGCGTGATAGGTTTCCATCGCGCTCATATAGGGATCATGCTGGCCCGGCCACTTGTCCCACCAGTCTGCAAAGTCCATCTCGGCGCGGCCCGTCTGGTCGGGGTGGTCGGAGGCCCAGGCAAAGGCGCGCTCGCGCTCCAGCTTGACGGCGAGCGGATTGGAGAAGTCGATGACGCGTTCACCATCGTACTTGGGCGTGTGCACCGGCAGGTAGCACTCTGCGGGATAGTTGATGCGCGCGGGCCGGCCCTGCGTCCCTCCGCCGGAGCCGTAAAATCCGAAGGTCCCCTGCGCACCGGGCCCTCCCATGCCCCAGTAGAAGTCGACAAGGCCGTGGTCCTGAAAGAACTTCTCCGCGTGAGCATTGCTTCCGCCCGACATCCACCCGTGAAAGCGGCTGTAGTTATTGGCCACCAGCTCCCGGTCGTCGAGGTTGATGGGCCGCCGCTGCTTCAGCCGGATGTCGTGTGCGATAGCGATCAGCTCCGCCTGGTGCTCCATCGCGCGCAACCCGTCGTTGCTGAAGAGGAGCAGTAGCTTCTCGCCGGTGAAGCTCGCTCCCGCGGGCATTGTGACCTTATAGCTGCAGTAACCGCGGACCTGCATCCGGTCAACGGTCTTGCCTTGCCATCCCTCCGAGACTTCAAAGCGCGACGCGCCCTTCTGGGTTGTGATGTGGCCCATCAACAGCGTGTTGCCGGTGGCCGGATCGTTCACCACATGGTTTACCGCATACAGCTTGGGCGTAATCAGGGTCTCCACCGGCAACAGCTCGTAGTAGTCGCGGTTGCGCGAGTGCGTGCCCAGGCTGCCCCACTTATCGGTGGTTCCACCGAGACGCGCGTCGGACGAGACGAAATAATCCATCTGCTGCAGGTCGACCGGCTTGCCGGTATGATTCGCGCGACCCAGGCTCACAAGGAGGTCGTTGCCGGTCTTGCTGGCGGAGATTTGATAGGTAAAGTCCAGATGCCCGTGCTTGGTCCCATGCAGCGTAACGGTTTCGAACGATCCCAGGTTGCTGCTGTCGTTGCGGTTCACGGTGCTGGTCACCGTCCAACCCGTGGGGTCGTCTCCGGGAAGGAAGTACACGTCGTTGACCTGCATCTCACTGCCCTTGAGTTGAGCCGACCAACGACAGTTCACGGGGTCTACGGAGAGCTTGAGCTTGTCCGTCTCCACCTCAATCGGCTTCGCCTGCGAGTGAACCGGCTTCGCACCCTGCGTGGGAGTGCTCTCCGCTAACAGCGTCTGCGCGGAGTTGGCTGGGACCAGCGAAGCCAGCGCCGCGCCTTTGGCGGCCTGCGCAAGCATCTGGCGCCGGGTGATCGACGTTCCTGCGCCTTCCTTCTTCTCCGACATAGGTCTTCTCCTGCCACAGAGCACTCTGCAAACGTCAAAAACGACATGTTTTGGACAGCGCCAGCTTACCACCGAGACCGATGCATCAGGAGGGATTCTTAAGAGGCGGTGCCGATCTCCGCCGGCAGGGGACGCTGCGGAGACGGCACGAAGGCTTCCCGGGACTGATTGCAATGCTCCCAGCTTCACAATCCCGGTCCTGGAAGCTCATAATGGGCGTTCGAGATCAGGCTCGTCTGAACGCAACAAGGAGAATGGCTGTGAGTCAAACAACCCGCCGGGAATTTCTAAAGGATGCAGCGCTGGCCGGCGCCGCCATGACCACCAGCACGCTCGCCGAAGGCAAGCTGCTGGCCGCCGCCCAGGCCCGCAGGCCGGCGGCAGCCGCGCAAAAGCTTGCACTCTCATGGCTGGGAGCAGAGCCGCCTGTGGTGTCCGGCGGAGTCAGTTGGGGAGTTCCCTGGCCGCGGGGCGCGGTTGCGCGCGGTGTGGGCTTTAGCCTTAGCGCGGAGGGCAAGGAGCTGCCCGTGCAGAGCTGGCCGCTGGCCTACTGGCCGGACGGATCCATCAAATGGAGTGGCTTTGCCACGGTTGTGCCCGCCGGGCTGGCGGGTCCAGTTAACTTGTCCACGGGTACGTCCGCTGCGTCCGGCACGTTGAAGGTCACGAACAACGGAAAGACGGTGGTTGTCGATACCGTCGCGCTGCAATGCTCTATTCCGGCCACCGGTGGCGTGAACCTGGTGGACTCAATGACGGTCGATGGCCGGGCTGTTGTTGGCCCGGCGCAGCTCGTCTGCATTCTGCAAAGCGGCCCGGAGGGTGAGCCCGGAGAGGTTCGTCCGCGCGAGAAATTTGTCAGCCTGGTCAAGAAAGTGACTGTAGAGCAGTCCGGCCCGGTGCGCGCAGTGGTGAAGTTCGAGGGTGTGCACAAGGGTGCGACGTCGGGCCGCGAGTGGCTGCCGTTCCATGTGCGTCTGTACTTCTACTCGGGCGAGACGCAGGTGCGGATGGTGCATACAATCTTCTTCGATGGCGACCAGGAAAAGGACTTCATCCACGGCTTGGGGGTCACGTTTGCCGTCCCCATGCGCGAGGAGATCCAGAACCGCCATGTGCGGTTCTCCGGGGTTGACGACGGCCTGTGGTCGGAGCCGATCCAGCCGCTGATCGGGCGCTCGGGCGGCTCGCGCATCGTCACCGACGCCAGCGGCAAGGATGTATACCCCACGCAACTGGAGGGCCTGCGCGTGCCCAACCGCGCAGAGATGAACCAGCAGGGCCGCAATATGGTGAGCAACTGGGCGGTATGGGACGACTTCAAGCTGGTGCAGCTCAACCCCGGCGGCTTCACCGTCCAGAAGCGCACCAACCCGCAGAGCACCTGGCTATTTTCCGCGGCAGGCACGCGCTCCTCGGGCCACGCGTTTGTGGGCGACGTGAGCGGCGGGCTGGGCGTAAGCGTGAAAAACTTCTGGCAGTCCTACCCCGCCGAGTTGCTGGTGCAAAATGCCTCCAGTACCGCCGCGCAGTTTACCGCGTGGCTGTGGTCGCCGGAGGCCACGGCGATGGACTTGCGCCACTACGACATACGGGCGCATGACCTCGATGCATCGTACGAGGACGTGCAGAAGGGCAATAGCACGCCTTACGGCATAGCGCGCACCAGTGAACTCACTCTATGGCCAACCGGCAGCGTGCCCGCCAAGGCCGCCACGGCGGCCATGGCAAAGGCCGGCAGCGCGCCACCCGTGCTGGTCGCATCGCCGCAGTATTACCACGATGTGCGCGCGTTTGGCATGTGGAGCGTGAAGGATACATCGACGCCTTTCAAGGCTGCGATTGAGGGTGGCCTCGATGCCACGCTTAGCCTCTACCTTGGCCAGGTGGACGAGCGGAACTGGTATGGGTTCTGGAACTACGGCGACGTGATGCACTCCTTCGACAACGCGCGGCATGTGTGGCGATACGACCTGGGCGGCATGGCGTGGGACAACTCAGAGCTGGGCACCGATAGCTGGCTGTGGTACTCGTACCTGCGCTCGGGACGAGCGGACATCTTCCGCCTGGCCGAGGCCATGACGCGCCACACCGGCGAGGTGGACAGCTACCACTTTGGGCCGATGGCCGGCCTGGGCACGCGGCACGGAGTCTCGCACTGGGGCGATGGGGCCAAAGAGGCGCGCATCGGGCAGGCCGCGTTCCGGCGGTTCTACTACTACCTGACCAGCGACGAGCGCACAGGCGACGTGATGCACGAATCGTTGCAGGCGGAGAAGTCCGTCATTGCGTATGACCCCATGCGCGAGGCCGATCCGCCGCGCGCGGGCGACGAAAAATTTGTGACGCGGGTGCGATCGGGCCCAGACTGGCTGGCTCTTGCCGGCAACTGGATGACGGAGTGGGAGCGCACGGGCAACACGCAATGGCGCGACAAGATTGTTGCCGGCATGAAGTCGATGGAGGCCATGCCCCACGGATTTCGCACCGGCAAGAATATGCTGATGGGCTTCGACCCCGTGACGGGTAAGCTGACCGCGCGCGACAGCACGCTAGGCAGCTACAACCTTGCCACCATCATGGGCGGAGCGGAGGTGATGTTCGAGCTGAACATGAGCATCGACGACCCTGCGTGGCAAAAGCTGTGGACGGATTTCTGCGCCAACTCAGGCGCGGGCATCAGCCAGGGCAAACTTGTTGCGTATGCCTACTATGTGACGAAGAATCCGGCGCTGGTGCAGAGCGCTCTTGCGGGTTTGCGGGGCGGTGGCCGCGCACGCGGAGGCCGTGTGCTGCCGCCCAATGCGTTGGCTCCAACCGACGACGGCACGGACACCAACGGCTCCTCGCAGGGCGGGCTTAATGCCATAGCCGTGCTGGAGTTGTGCGCTGACGTGCTGCCCACCACCGCTCCCCCACCCGCACCCACCGGTGGCTTTGGAGGAGGGGGACGCGGAACCAATACTCCACCAGCGGGCGATGGCGGCGCGTGATGAACGATCAATCTCCGCATTCCATGAAGATCGCTACGTCTTTGCCAATGGTTTCAGTAATGGCGATCGGTTTCCTGGCAGCCGCTTCTCATGCGCAGACAGTTGCGCCGGGTGGCGTTGCCGCAGAATCTGCGCAGCAGCAAGCCGCCGACCTGGTCCAGTTCGAGCGCAAGGCTGCCCTCACGAAGGAGCTTGGCGCAACCCACATGCTGGTCACCGACGGTCTTCCGCCGGCCACCTGGGAGATGGATTCCGCAGACCCCTACCCGATGTGGTTCGTACACCATGCGGGGCTGCTGACCATCTTCCCGCCGGAAGAACTCCAGCCGTACGTGGACGCCACGTACTCGGCCCAGGTCTCGGGGATATTGCAGCAGCGGTGCGAAGCTCTGGGCAAGGTTGGCCTGAAAGGCGTGTGGAACGCGAACGAGCCGGAGGTTCTGCCGGAGGCGTTTTTCACGGCGCACCCTGAGCTGCGCGGTCCGCGAATCGACCAGCCCAATCGCTCGCGCAAGGTGTACTTTGCCCCCAGCGTAGATGAGCCCGATACCTTGCGGATGTACCGCGAGTCCATGCAGCGTCTGCTCAAGACATGCCCGGAGGTCGAGCAGTTCAACTGGGTCACCATCGACGCCGGATCGGGATTCGACTGGGCGCCGTCGCTTTATCCCGGCATCAACGGCAACAGCAACACGAAAGACCGTCCCATGTCGGACCGCGTGGCGGGCTTCCTCCGCAACGCTCAGCAGGCCGCCAGGGACGCAGGCCACGAGATCCAGATCAGCCTGAATCCCATTGCGGCCCGACCGTGGATGGCGCCCACATTCGCGCCGGACGTGCTGGATAGCATCGTACGCAAGCTGCCTCGCGGTCTGGCAGTCGAGGGTCGCGAAGGCCCCGACGGACGGGCCTACGCGGGCGTAGGCAGCGAAGGCAGCGCAGGGGTTTTCTACCCGGTGGTTGGCATCGTCGTGCCATCGTTCAGCAGCGGCGGCGCGACTGCGCCGCGACGGATGATTAACTTTGGCGACAGCACGACCATGGACTTCAACTACCGCCTGCTGAAGTTCACTCAAGGCAAGCCGATGCGCACGCTGGCCGAACGGGTCAACACGCTGCGCGCGTTTGCCGCTAGCGAAGTGGGCGAGCAGCAGGCGGACAACCTGGTCGACGTCTGGAGCCTGCTCAACGATGTGCAGCAAAACCTGCAGGTGTTGGACTTCGGCAGCATGCTTCGCATGGGCCATGTGCTCAACCGCTGGGTTACCCGGCCCATGGTGCCATTTCCGGAGGAACTGACCGCGGCGGAGACGAAGGACTATCGCCCGTTCCTCTTCCAGGCGAAGGGCGAGGAGCAGGCCGGCGACCTGGTCGATATACAGGGGATGCGGATGTATGAGGGCTGGGGCGCCAGGATGCTCTTCCAGCGCACCATCGAGATCACTCTGCCGCGCGCGCGCAGGGCCTTGAGCCTGGTGGGAGGGATTCAAGCTGCGGCCAAGGACGAGACCTCTCGCAAACAGTGGGAGCTGATGGGCAAACGGTTGCAGGCAGTTATTGATCTGCTGCAATCGGCAGACGACATGGTGGAGTATCAGGCACAGCTCGATCGCGTGAAAGCGATCGGCGACAAGCCCGATCCAAATCCGGTGCTCGGCGTCCAGTCCAGTTGGGACCGTACCGACCTGATGGAGACGGCACGCAGGGAGATTGACACGATGGTGGACCTCAATCGCCAGTTGCAAAGCACGAAGGAACCGATTCTGGACCTTGCGCCGACACCCGGAGATGAGACGATCATGCGCCTCGGCCCCAACATTACGGCGCAGATCAAGCACAAGATCGATGTGATGAACGCGCACTGGCGCGACTACGACCGCCTGTTTACAGCGCCGAACCCATAAGGGGCCAGCAGCGGACGACTTCGATTTGAACCTGCGCATGGCTCCGGGGCGGACATCGCCGGCTAAGCAACCGCTCAGGCGCTCGCCGCCGGGAACCGAACTGCCTGGTAAAGAAAGAAGAAGCGATCACGCCTCGTGCAGGTTCCCGGCTGAGTCCGCGGCTTCGGAGTTCATGCCGCCGCCGTTGAGGATGAGCGCCGCACGCTGCTTGTCGAAGGCACGTTCCCACTTGGCGATCACGATGGTTGCAACGCCATTGCCGATGATGTTGGTGACGGCGCGCGCAGCATTGGTGAACTGTTCCACTCCAAGCAGCAGGACCAGGCCCGCGGCCGGGATCTGGCGCATGGTCGCCAGGGTTGCAGCCAGGGTGACAAAGCCCGCTCCGGCGACCCCGGCCGATCCCTTCGAGGTGAGCATCAGCACCAGCAAAACACCGATCTCGTCTCCCAAACCGAGGCGTGTATTGGTGGCCTGGGCTATGAAGATTGCGCCCATGGCCAGATAGATGGCAGTCCCGCCCGCGTTGAAGGTGTAGCCCGCGGGCATCACCATGCCGACGATGGAGCGCTGGCAGCCGAGCTGCTCCAGCTTGAGCATCAAGGGCGCCATCACGGCCTCCGACGAGGACGTGCCCAGGGTGATGAGAATCTCTTCGCGGAAGTATCGCAGCAGTTTGAAGAGGCTGAAGCCGGCTGCCCGCGCGATGCTCCCCAGCACGACCACGATGAAGAGGATGGATACGAGCCATACATCGACGGTGAACTGCGCCAGCGGCTTCAGGCTGCGCAGGCCATACTGGCCAATGGTGTATGCCATGCCGCCGAAGGCACCGATGGGCGCAAGGCGCATCACAAAGCGGACGATGCCGAACATGCCGCGCAGAAAGAGGTCCAGCAGATCGACCAGCGGGCGCGCAGCCTCGCGGAATTGCGAGAGGGCCAGCCCAAACAGCACGCCGAAGAGGATGATCTGCAGCACATTGCCGCTGACAAAGGCATCGCCGATGCTGGATGGAATGATATTGAGCAGGAAGTCTGTAAAGCTAAGATGCTGGGCCGTCGCGGCGTATCCGGCGATGGCTTTCGTATCCAGCGTGGCCGCATCGATGTTCATTCCCCGGCCGGGGCGCAACAGGGTCACGGCAATCAGTCCCATCAGCAACGAGACCGTGGAGACCACCTCGAAGTAAACCAGCGCCTTGACACCCACGCGACCTACTTCCTTCAGGTCGCCCATCCTGGCGATGCCGATTACGACGCTGGCGAAGATGATGGGCGCAAGCGTCATGCGGATGAGGCGCACGAATCCATCGCCCAGCGGCTTGAGCGCAACCGCTTGGCGGGGGAAGAAGATTCCCATGAGGATGCCGAGCACGATTGCCGCCAGCACCTGTAGCCACAACGGTCCCAGCAGGGGGCGGCGCGAGGCCGGAGTTGCCGTGCTGGAAACTTTGTCGAACATAATGTAGTTACTCCGCAAGCGACCGCATCACGCGGATGAGATCTGCTTTTCCCTCAAATCCGATGCCGGGGAGATCGGGCATATCAATATAGCCGCTCTCAACGCGGACGCCATCGGGAAATCCACCATAGGGCTGGAAGAGGTCGGGATAGCTTTCGTTGCCGCCCAGTCCGAGCCCGGCTGCAATGTTCAGGGACATCTGGTGCCCACCGTGCGGAATGCAGCGGCGCGGCGACCAGCCGGCAATCTTCAGCACCTGCAAGGTCCGCAGATACTCGCACAGGCCGTAGGACAAGGCGCAGTCGAACTGAAGCCAGTCGCGGTCCGGGCGCATGCCGCCATATCGCAGCAGATTGCGCGCGTCCTGGTGGCTGAAGAGATTTTCTCCGGTGGCCATGGGGCCGGGGTAGAACTCCGCCAAGGCCGCCTGCAAAGCGAAATCGAGAGGATCGCCAGCCTCCTCGTACCAGAAGAGAGGATATTGGCGCAGCATCTTGGCGTAGGCAATCGCGGTCTCCAGATTGAAGCGGCCATTGGCATCCACGGCAAGTTGCGCCTGGCTGCCGATCTCCGTGAGCACGGCCTCGATGCGTTCGCGGTCTTCGTGGATGGCGGCGCCGCCGATCTTCATCTTCACCACGGTGTATCCACGGTCGAGATAGCTGCGCATCTCCGCGCGCAGCGCGGCCAGGTCCTTGCCGGGATAGTAGTAGCCTCCAGCGGCATAGACGAAGACGCGCGGACCCGCCTGCACGCCGTGACGCGCCGCCAGCAGCCGGAAGAGCGGCATGCCCGCGATCTTGGCCACGGCGTCCCACACCGCCATGTCAATGGCGCCAACCGCAACGCTGCGCTCGCCATGCCCGCCGGGCTTTTCGTTGTGCATCAGCACGGCCCAGATGCGGTCGGGGTCCAGATTGTCGCCGGCGTCGTTGAGCAGGCTTGGCGGCGGGGCCTCCAGCAGTCGGCGCGCAAACCGCTCGCGGACCAGTCCTCCCTGGCCGTAGCGGCCATTGGAGTTGAACCCATAACCGACGACAGGCCTGCCATCGCGAACCACATCCGTGACGACGGCGACAAGCGAGCAGGTCATCCGGGAAAAATCGATGTATGCGTTGGCAATCGGACTGGAGATCGGGGCTGTAATTTCACGCAGGTCGACGATACGCATGACAACTCCTTGCATCCGTGCGGTTGAACCAGTATGCAGTTTGAAGAGGGCTTAAGCCACTGTCAGTATTCGCCGTTGATCTACTGAGGGCCGGGGCAGGCGTCACTCAGCGTGTTGCTCAGACCTTCCTTCTGAATCTCCAGCGTAGCTCGTGGCGCGCCGTTGCCGCCGGAGCGCGTGATGTGGAAGACATAGATCGTTTCGTAATCGTCGTTGGTCCATGCAGGCACCTGCGCTGCCCCCGTACCGAAGGACTGTAGCATCTGGACGGCGAAGTCCCGCAGCTTCTCGTGTTCCCAGGCTACAAAGATCAGCGAGTGTGCATAGGCCGGCTGTAGCAACGTCTTCTGCAGCTCATCGATTTGCAGGAATCCGATCTGAGTGTTCACCGGCATGCCAAGACGGATTGCGGTGGGCTCGATAGTTGCCAACGGCCTGACATAGGAGTAAGTCGGCTGTTTGTTACCGTCGTTCACCTGCATGCTCGGATTCGGCGCATAGATGAAGTCCGGCTTGCCGTATCGTCCAATGAGGACGGAGGGCAGCGCGAGCGCACGGTTCAGCCCCTTGCAGGTCAACTGGCCAAGTCCGCCTGGCGGTTTCTCCCCATGCCGCAGCATCACGATGGTCTCTCCCCTGGCTTGCGGCGTTTGCGCATCCGCAGCCGGGAGATTTCCCAGCAGGCAGGCCAGAACCATGCTCATCCCAACCATGCATTGAAGAATCGATCTTTGTTTCAATGGGTAACTCCTTGCAGCGATGTGCGCGCAGGACTTTGCAGTCCTGCGCTCTGAATACATGGCTATGCTAACAGGCTGGGCTGTAGACCCTGTGATCTACGGGGTGATGGAATCGGGCGCGGCGCGGCTCATCAGGATGCGCACGTCGGTGGACTTGTTGATGGAGAAGGCGGGCGGCGAGCTGGGCGCGGTGATGGCGAAGAAGTCCGCACGGTGCACTTCGTCCAGATAGATGGCGGGGCGCGCATCGGGCGCGACGGGCGCGATCTCGACGTGGCTCATCTCCAGACGGTTTAGGTGTCGGAAGTAAAAGCCGTAGGCGGGCAGAGGGCCCAGCATGGACGGCTCGGGGTAGGAGTTTTCGTGCTCGCCGACCTCGATCTTGGCCTGATCGGGTGTGCCTCCACCGGCGCACTCGACGTAGACGTCGGAGATTTTGAGGTCTTCCACGGGGTAGCCGGGAATGCCGGTGATGTTGGAGCCGAACCTGGACGCTGTATTGTGGCATGCGACGTTGGAGATCAACACGCGCTTGAGGGTGCCTACGACGGTGCTCTGGTCTGTTCCCACCGCACCCTTGGGGCCACGCAGGCGAGCGCCAAGACGCAGGAAGATGGGGCAACTGATGATGTCGCGCATGGTGATATTGGAGATGGCGACGTCCTGGAGATGGCCTCCGTCGACGGTCTCCAGGGCGAGGCCCTGGCAGCCCTCGAAGACGCAGTTGGAGACGGCGAGGTTGACAAAGCCGCCGTTGGACTCCGTGCCCAGCTTGATGCGTCCGGTGCCGCCATTCGACCTGCGCTTCCAGGTGCCGTCCAGCACGCTGCCCAGCTCCCAGCAGCCGGCGACGTAGCAGTTGGTGATGGCGATATTCTCGCAGGAGCGGTTGTATCCCAACGCGAAGCTGGACTTGGGGACGATGGCGTCGTCCCACGGGGAGTTGACAGTGCAGTTGGAGACGCGCACGTTCTTGCAGCAGTCGATGTCCATACCGTCGCGGTCGGTGTCGATCTTAAGGTTGTCGATGGTGAGGTTGTCGACGCCTGTGACCAGGATGGCGAAGTGTCCTCCCTTGAGAATGGAGAAGTCGCGCAGGACGACGTTGTGGCAGTTCTTGAGGCCGATGGCCTTGTTGCCGACGCCAGCCTGCTCTGCCTGGAACTGGGGATAGTTACCGCGTCCGGGACGCGCCGCTCCACCCGGGCCGGCCGCTGCACCGGCTCCGCCTCGTCCACCGGCGGCGCTGGATCCACCAGCTGCACCGGCTGCGGCAATGTCGCCGGGCCGTTCCACATGGGTACCGACTCCCGTGGCGCCACCTGAGTCGGCGGGGGGCCTGCCAGGGCCTGCGCCAAAGCTCAACCCTTTGCCCCAGATGAGGCCGGGACCTGTGATGGAGAAGTCGCTGATGCCATCGCCCCACAACAGCGAGTTGTGCCAGTGCTGGTGGCCGTAGTCCTGATAGGCGTCCCATGCCGTCTTGGGCTCGGCTGGGTCGTACGTTCCGCCCATGTAGCCAGTGGCCTGGCCGGGCAGAGGCGAATCCGCCGCAATGATTGCTGAACCCTGCGAGAGGTAGAGATCGACGTGGCTCTTCAGGCGAATTGAAAAGCTGAGGTAGTTGCCTGCGGGAAAGATGACAGTCCCCCCACCGGCTGCGGCAGCGGCTTCAATGGCCTTGTTGATGGCAGGCGAATCGACCGTCTTGCCATCGCCGGTGGCGCCGAAGGTGCGCACATCGAAGAGCATGGGAGAGAGCGCCGGCGCGGCGGCTTTCTTGGCCGCACCCAGCGCGGGGATGGCGGAGACGGCTGAAGCGGCAAGACCCATGCTGCTGAGTCTCAAAATATCGCGGCGGGCGGAATCAAAGGTCCTCATTGCGTTCTCCTGCTAGCAGAGTGGCTAGGACAGTTGAATATCTATTTGGCAACCAAAGGTGGACGCATCCTATTTGTGGATACAATTATGGACCTGCCGGAGCTGGAGTTGCGCTGGCGAATTTAGAAGCCTCATCCAGTTCAAGGCGCAGGTAGTCCCACACGACGCCACTTTGCAGGTCCCCGGCCGGCACCGTGAAGGTCATCTCATTCTCTCCAGGCTTAAGCAGCGCGGCGTCGAACTTCAGCGTGCGCTGCTGCCACAGCCCCTTGTCTGTGTTGTAACGAATGGCGTTGGTTTGGATCATGCGGGCATTGTCCGGATTACTGCCGTCGCCGATCGCTCCGGCACTCTTCCCGTTAACCGCTACTGCCAGGCCGCTGCGCATTCCATCGACGCCCGCCAGTGCTACGCGCAGGGCAGCAGTCCCTTGCACCGGCTTAGGCAGGTTGAACTTGATGGTCCAGACCGTATCGCGTCCGCGGCCATAGATTCGCCAGGGGCCGGTCTGGTCAGTTTGCGGATACTGGGTCAGCGACTCCGCTTTGACCCAGCCAAAACGCTGGTTGGCGGGATCCTTGGCCTCGGGGTTGACGAAAGACAGGTTGGTGGCGTGGGGCACCTCCTCGAAGAACCAGTCCTTGTGCCAATCGCTCTTGCCAACCGTGTAAGTGAGGTCATTGGGGAACAACAGGGCGTAGCGCAAGTTCCAACCCCATAGCCAGTAGTTGTCGCCGTCCCCCTTGAAGAACTCATCGGCAGCGCGGTCAGGGTAGCCGATCTCCCAAATCTGCTTACCCAAGCGGACGGGCTTCCATACCAGCTTGCCCAGGTCCACTGTCTTGCCGGGCTGGACGGTGATGTTGGCCTGCGCGAAGTCGCCCAGCACTCCATCGGCGGTGGCATGCAGGGTGTACGTGCCGGGACGGACCTTGGTGATGGTGAACTTGCCGTCTTCCGTTCCGTCATTGAAGAACTGGTAGTACTTGGCCTCATGGATCCAACTGCCGGCATCGGGATTTGGGGCGAAGTTGCCGAAGCCGCCGCCGCCGAAACCACCCGGCCTGCCGCCCGGCCCTGCTCCCGCCAAGCCACCCGACCCACCTGCCAGTCCAGCTCCTGGCCCCACGCCTTGTCCCGGCGCCGCCGCCAAACCCGCTCCCGCACCGGCACCAGGCGTCACAGCCGGCCCCTGACCAAATCCCGCCGGTCGCGTCATCCTGGCCATGGTTGCCGGGTCGGTGTCCGGATGGGTGAGGCCGACGGTCAAGTGGGGGAGCTTTTTCGAAGCGCCCTTGGGCGCCAGAGGATCGTCGAGCACAATTTGCCCGGTGACAGTTCCGCGCTGGGCCAGAGGCGTGTAGTCCACGCCCTTCACCCAGTCGTAGGGCCACTTGGTGTTCTCTTTCTTCCACTGACCTAGAGCGTCCTGCCAGAGGGCATTCGCGTTCGCAGTCCAACTGGCCGGGACGGTTGGATTTCCCTCAGTCGCAGCCAGCGTATCGAGTTCAGCCTGGGTGGTGGGTTTGGGGGCGTCGAGAGAGTTGACGTAGACAAAGATGGGCCCAATCACTTTGGACCATTCCTCGCCGGCGGCAATATTGGCGCGCGTGCCGTCGTAGTGGCCGCTGTGCCAGTAATCGAGGATGATGGGCTCGGGATTGCCATTGTCGCCAAAGTGGGCGTCGAGATCGATGCGGGTGGGACCGCCGCTGAGGTACTCGATGGTGGGGTTAATGAACCAAGCGCCGATGTGGTACTTGGTGCTCGACCATCCATAGGCCTTCGTCCTGTACTGCATGCCGGAGTAGCTGTACTTGTGCTCGACGGAGTTCTTATAGACGCCTTTGCTCATAATGCGCTGCTCTTTGGCGTGGACGACCACGCCGGTGCCCCAGTCCGTCGGAGCAGCCTCGAGCATGTTGCGATCCTTGTCGACGGTGATCCAATCGAAGGCCTGATTGAGCCGGGTGATGTAGCGGTCTTCCGCTCCCACTCCGGCGGCAGGGTAGGAGGCCGGATGGCTGAGGATGGAGTAGACATAGATGCCGTTGTCGCCTCGGCCCAGGGAATAACGAAGCTCGATGTCGCACAGCGTGCCGCCGCCAGGCGCACCGCGCGTCATCATAAATGTTCCGTTGGAGATGCCTTTAATCGAGACCTCGGCGCGCAATCCACCATTGGTTGCCGGGTCGATGGTGATGGAGTTGGTCACCTTGGGCGCGCCCTGCGGAGTGTGCTCCCAGGTCCCTCCGCTGGCGGCCATGATCTGGACGCCGTGGTAGATAAGCGACGGCATTGACCCACTGTCTTTGGTGATGGTGGCCTTGACAATCCCGTTGTCGAGCGTCCATGTGCGGCCGTTGTCGACAATCGTTACGGCGCCAGCAGGCGGCGCAGGCTGGGCAGCATGCGACATCGGCACGTGGAGGGCCAGGGCAAGGAGAGCGGACGCAAGAAAGCTCAACGGGCGCAGGGAACAAATCATCTTCATGGAGGACCCCAGGTATGTGAGACGGCCCGGCCACTTGCAAAGACTCACACACACGGCGCAGCGGGCCTATCGCAACATCGCAACCACAGCGTCGCGCGCAGGGACATTCATGGTGATGTGACGTCCGGCCTGCGCGATGCGCGCATCTTCCCAGGCATCGACCGCGGCTTGAAATTCACCAGCGACTGCGGCTAGAGTGCCCGGCCATATCTGTGCCAGCCTTGCAGTGAGAAAAAGCACAGATAGAGCATTTTCGGAATACACGTAAACTTTTCGAAGATCATACAAGGTGGATTTTCTGGAGGAAAACCCACTGGAATGCGGTGGCTTCGGTCTACCTCAATTCCGAAAATGCTCCAGATCGGCAGAGCATTGTGAAGCTCCCGTGTACTCTCGATATCGGAAGCTACGGCGTTTCCAACATAAGCAAGCAATGCAAAAACCACACACTACGGGCCACTCTCGAGCGTCGGATATTGTATGTTATTTATAACAAAATAGTTATTCATTGGTGCCGGGAGGGGGGGTCGAACCCCCACGACCTTGCGATCGGCGGATTTTGAGTCCGCTGCGTCTGCCAGTTCCGCCATCCCGGCGCAATTCGATTGTAGCAGCGCGAGAATGGACGACCGTCTCTTCGCTCATCTCATCCGCAAAGCCAAATAGTTCGAATTGCAATCCGCATCCGCGCGCCCACGATCAACGTTCGGCGATGGAGAAGGATCAAGACGGGGTGTGGTGCTTCGAGCACAATACGAATGTTATCCCTTTCACTTCGCTCAGGCTCGGAATGACTGCTCTCAGTGCGAGCATACTCAGAAGGTCAACGTCTCATCCCATTATGAATTGCGCAGGCTGCGCTACTCTCGCGAGCGCTTCTTGATCTCCACGCTGAGCCTCTTGATCTTCTGGTTCAGCGTGCTCAGCGGAATTCTGAAGTACTCCGCCGCCTCGGTCTGGTTCCAGTGGCAGCGTTCCAGTCGGTCCGCTATGATGCGTCGCTCGATCTCCTCCATCAGGTCGAAGAGGCTGGCGTCCGGCCGGTGGTCCAGCAGGCTCGCCGAGTAGGTGTTACCGGTCAGCGAAGCAGGCAGCAGGTCGCTTGTGATGGTACGCGTGGTCGCCAGCACCACGCCGCGCTCCATCGCGTTTTCCAGTTCGCGCACGTTACCAGGCCACTCATAGTCCATCAGGATGCGCATCGCCTCGGGCGCAAGCGTTGGCACCGGCACGTCGTTCTCGTCCGCGTAGAATTTCAGAAAGTGCGCGGCCAGCAGGGGAATGTCCTGCCTGCGCGCGCGCAGCGGCGGCAGTTCCAGGCAGATCACGTTGAGCCGGTAGTAAAGGTCTTCGCGGAACCGGCCCTCCTGCACCGCCAGTTTCAGGTCGACGTTAGTGGCCGCGATAATGCGCACGTCCACCTGAATCTCCTCGGTCCCACCCAGATGCATGAAGCGCCGGTCCTGCAGCACGCGCAGGATCTTGGCCTGCATGTCCATGCCCATCGTCCCGATCTCATCCAGGAAGAGCGTGCCTCCGTTGGCCACCTCGAAGAGGCCCTTCTTGGCCGCCACCGCCGAGGTGAACGCTCCCCGCACGTGGCCGAAGAGCGTCGATTCCAGCAGCTCCGACGGCACCGAGCCCGTGTTCACCGGAACAAACGGCTTGTTGCGGCGTGGCGAGTTGGCGTGCAGCGCCTTGGCGATCAGCTCCTTGCCGGTGCCGCTCTCGCCCTGAACCAGAACGGTGGAGCGGCTGGGCGCCACCTGCGCCACCAGGTCGAACAGACGCAGCATCGGCTCGCTCTTGCCCACAATGTTCTCGAAGTTGTAGCGCTGCTTCAGCGCGCGCTTCAGTTGCACCAGCTCTTCTTCCGCGCGGTGCCGTCCGATGGCGGCGCGAATGTCGGCCAGCAGCTTCTCGTTGTCCCACGGCTTTTGGACGAAGTTCTCAGCGCCCGCGCGAATGGCGTCCACCACGTTCGAGACCTTGCCATACGCCGTAATCATGATCACCGGCAATTGGGGCTGCATCTCCAGAATGCGCGGCAGCAGGTCGATGCCGCTCTCCCCCGGCAGAGCCAGGTCCAGCAGCAGCAGGTCGAACTCACTGGCCGCCAGTTGTTCCAGGCCCGCCGGCCCGTCCACCGCCAGCGTCACCTCGAAGCCCTCCATGCTCAACAGAGCGTCGAGCGATTCGCGGATCGCCAGCTCGTCGTCCACGATGAGGATGCGCGCCGGACCAGCCACACGCGCATCGGCTCCCACCAGACGCGGCTCAATCGCCGCCTCGTTCACCGCAACAGTCGTTTCAGACATGGGCACTCTTTCCTCTGCGCGTACATCCGATTCCAATCCAGTATCCAGGCTCATCTCGACTCATGGATCTACACAGGCACCTTACTGCTTGGTTCGCCAGTGGCCTCATCCGTACTCTCCGCAACCTCCGTAGCCGCCCGTCCCGCAATCATCCTGCTCGCTCCGGCCGCCGGAAACTCCAGCCGGAAGGTCGTTCCCACGCCTAGCTCGCTTTCCACCTGCATCTTGCCGCCGTGTTCCTGCATGATGCCGTAGCTCACCGCCAGGCCCAGACCGGTGCCTTTGTGCTGCCCATTACCTGGCTTGGACTTGGTGGTAAAGAACGGGTCGAATATGCGATGCAGATGCTCCGGCTCGATCCCGTCGCCGAAGTCCTGCACCACCACCGTGACTCGTCCCACCCTCTGCTGTGTGGCAATCCGTATCCTTCCGTTGGCGGAACCATGCATGGCGTCGCGCGCGTTCAACAGCAGGTTCAACACCACCTGCTGTAGCCTGCCCTCGTTTCCCTGTATGCGCGGCAGCTCTTGGTCCAGCTCCGTCTCCACTCGTATCTGCGCCGTCTTGAACTGGTGGTCGACCAGCGTCAGCGTGTCCAGCAGCAGCCGGTTCATGTCGATCGAGCTGAACTCACTGCCTCCCGTGCGCGAAAAATTCAACAGCCCGTTCACAATCTCCGATGCGCGGAAGGTCTGCTGCGTGATCTTATCCAGCACCGGCGCCAGTCGCTTGTCCTGCTCCATCATCGGGCGCATCTGCTTGGCCAGCATCTGGGTGTAGCTGCTGATAACGGCTAGCGGTGTGTTCACCTCATGCGCCACACCCGCAGCCAGCA
>Ga0326728_10011925_pt1 | contig 19594 bp, 18 predicted proteins | sample MB3enrmetagenome_FD_207602 | JGI IMG/M metagenome (GOLD analysis project Ga0326728, IMG submission 207602) | Lab enriched peat soil microbial communities from McLean, Ithaca, NY, United States - MB31MN | ecosystem: Environmental > Terrestrial > Soil > Wetlands > Peat | place: USA: New York... | reverse complement strand
CTTCCCGAGGCCGCAGGCCTCAACGGCGGTGCTCATGAAGCTTCTATCGGTGAGGACGCCCGAAAGCGCTCGCGAAAGAGGGCTTCGATGCTTTCTTCGTCGAGTCCTGCGGCACGCGCCTCGGCAAGCCAGGACTCGAGCCCGACGCGCAGCCGCCCGTGCTCGGCGAGTGACGGATCGCTCAGGGACTTGACCACGAACGTCCCGACGCCGGTGCGTGCCGCGACGAGTCCCTCATACTCAAGCTCCCGGTACGCCTTGGCCACAGTGTTGGGGTTGATGGCGACCGTACCGACGACCTCCTTAATGGTTGGCAGTCGGTCACCCTCGTCGATAAGCCCGAGCTTGAGGGCTCGTCGAACCTGCTGGACGAGCTGTAGGTAGGGGGCGACGCCTGACTTCGTGTCCAGATAGAACTCGATCACGTCACCCTCTCCGTCTTGTCTAGTAGCCTAGGCTCCTAGTAAAGTTACGGAGTGCTTGGCGGGCTGTCAACTGGCCAAGGGTTGACGGCGCGCCGGGATACCACACCGACACTTTGGGTTTACGGGTTCAGTCGCCGACGGTGTAGATCCGACCGGTACTAGGCACGCCCTTGAGTGAGCGCTCGCCAGGTCTAACGAACTGGACGCTCGACCCGACGTTGAAGTTCTTGACCGTTGGCCAGGCCGGGTCGATTTCCTCGCTCTGGCAAGGTTCTGGTGAGGCTCCCGGGAGCCGGAAGAGGCCCTCGTGCTCGGTTTGAGGCAGCGAGACCGTCGCGCTCTGGTCGGTCATCAAGGCGAGGATGCGCTTCGAACATCCCCTGATTCCTCCCCAGCACCCCGGAACAGATTCCTCGAAAAACTTCGAAGCGACCTTCGCCATGGTCGACATCCCTTTCCTCGGTTTGGGGATGTTCTGGTGGGACTGCCAGTGAGGCTCACTCGCCGCGAACGAGCGCGGAATCGTTATCGCGTTGCTCGGCCGACGGTCCGGCCTGTGGCAGCAGGAGGCGCAGAATGCTCGATTAACCGGTGGGGCCGCGCGATTCCGCGGAAGCGTGCCTTCTCGGTCAGTGTGCAGCGCACGGGCCCTATGTCCGCTTCCAGCCGGGGGTAGGAGACTGTATGTTCGCGCCCGCAGTATCGATCGAGGAGGTGGGGGACCTTGCCGCTAGACCCACAGGTTGTGGAGTTACTCGACCAGATGGCCGCTGCTGGTGAACCGCCACTCAACGAGCTGACACCGGCTCAAGTCCGCGAGCGCTCCGTCGCGCGGGGCATGCTCGGAAGGTACCCGGACAGGAGGGCGGATACCGAGGATCGGCGCATTCCCGGGCCGGGCGGTGACATCTCGATCCGTGTCTACCGCCCAAAACCCGGCGAGCTTCCCGTCGTGGTGTTCTTTCACGGCGGCGGTTGGGTGATCGGCAGCATCGAGACTCATGACTCCATTTGCCAACAGCTGGCCGTCCAGGTCCCGGCTGTAGTGGTGAGCGTCGACTACCGGCTCGCTCCCGAACATCCATACCCGGCCGCGGTCGAGGACTGTCTGGCTGCCACCCGCTGGGTCTCCGAGCACTGCAGCGAACTGGGCGTTGACGCACACCACTTGGCCGTGGCAGGCGACAGCGCCGGCGGCAACTTGGCCGCAGTGGTGTGCCTGCGAGCCCGCGACGCCGGGGGCCCGTCTATCGCCTTTCAGCTCCTGGTGTACCCGGTTGTCGATTTGACCCTCTCTTTTCTCAGCCACGCGGAGAATGGTGGGGGCTACCTGCACGACAAGGCCGACATGGACTGGTACTTGGGCCACTACATCTCCGAGGTCGACGTGAGGAACCCTGACGCTTCGCCGTGGTTCGCCGACGGCCTGGCCGGCCTCCCGCCTGCCTTGGTCATCACGGCCGAGTTCGACCCACTGCGCGACGAAGGCGAGGCCTACGCGGGACGTTTGCGCGAGGAAGGGGTCTCTGCCAAGGCCTCTCGCTACGACGGGATGATCCACGGCTTCTTTAGAATGGACTCCATCCTGGCGACAGCGGAGGCGGCCATCGAGGAGGCGGCCATCGCCCTGCGGGCCGCTTTGCGCCCGGCCGATTAGAAGGAAAGACTGACAAAGAAGCACTACGTTGTTTGAAGCGACGCCTCTCCGATGTCGTCTTTCGGCAACTCCTTGCCGACGAACAAGGCAGAATCGCGACGTGCGGATCACCTACGACCGAGAGGCCAACGCCGCCTACATAAACCTCACCGCTGGAAGTTTCAGTAAGCGCGGTCAGAACAAGAACTCTCCGACATGCTCGAGTCTTTCGTAGCCTGATAGTACTGGGGGCAAGCGACAGTGACCTGGGGGGTATCCCCAGCCCGCAAGGAGCGTGACAGATGAAGCGGATCGCTTTGGCACAAATGGACTGTGCGCTCGGGGACGTAGCTGCGAACCTCGAGCACGTTCGCACAGAAATCGATCGTGCTGCCACTGAAGGTGCCGAATTGGTCGTGTTCCCGGAGTTGACGTTGCAAGGGTACTCGCTCGGCCAACTGGAAGCTGATAGCTCGATGCGCGCCGAAGACCGACGGCTGGCGGCCTTGACCGACGGGGGAATCGACGTGCTCGTGGGGTTTTACGAAGACGGTGGAGCACGGCGCTACGACTCGGCGGCGTACCTCGCTTCAGACGGGGCACGATACGTGCATCGCAAACTGTACCTATCGAATTATCTCGTGTGGGAGGAACGCAAGCACGCCAGTCCCGGCCAGTCCCTACGGGCTTTCGACACCCGAATCGCCCGAGTGGCCACGTTGATCTGCAACGACGCGTGGCAGCCGGCACTGCCATGGTTAGCTGCTCAAGATGGTGCAGAGGTACTACTCGTACCTGCGAATAGCGCCGTGGGTTTAGGACCCAACTCGTTCGATGTCGTCGACTACTGGTACGAGCTGTTGCACTTCATCGCGCGCATGCAACAGTGCTGGGTGGTGTTCTGCAACCGCGTAGGGACTGAGGCAGGGGCTCGCTTCTGGGGCGGGTCGCGCGTGCTCGACCCGAGCGGACAGGTGATCGCCGAGGCAGCGATGTGGGAAGCCGAGCTCCTCGTCGCCGACATCGACGTGACCTCGGCTCGCCGTCGACGGCACGAGGTGCCACTCTTGGCCGAAGCGCGCCTGGGGCTGATTGCGCGAGAAGTCGCACGACTTATCCACGAGGGCGGTGACGCCTAAGAGCGGGTGCCGTATATGCACCTGTGCTTGCAGGCAGCCACAGGCGCGGACAGGCTAGGGGTATGTTCGATCTTTACGTGCACGCGGCGCCTGCGCATCGGACATCCCGGAACTGCTCATTAGCCCCTGACTATTGGCTGGCAAGTAGCGTCCTGTGACCCCGCTCGATCACACGAGCACCGTCAGTTCGCCGAGGCTCTGGAGGTGCCATCCTGCATGGCGACATATGGGTGGCCGCGAACGCCCTCGGCTTATCGGCTGGAAAGAGCAACTCTCGGAGTCCGGGACTGAATGTCGGTGGTGAACTCGAGCGGTCGCACAACCACGTTCACCAGTGAGCGCAGTCTTCCTCGGGTGCCGTTGCCCACCTTGGAGGAAAGCTGTGAGCGGTTCCTAGAATGGTGTGGTCCGTTGCTGACGGCTGACGAGTTCGCTACGACCGAAGCAGCCGTGGAGTCGTTCCTGTTACCCGATAGTCCCGCCCACAGACTCCAAGGAGCCCTCGAGCAGTACAACGCCAGCGACGGAGTGCACAGCTGGCTCGATGCATTCTGGGCGGATCGCTACCTAGGGCGTCGCGACCCCATCGCACTTAACGCCAATTACTTCATCCTCTTCAAGCCATCGAGCGATGGCCAGATCGCTCGCGCCACGAGCCTCGTGGCCGGCATTGTGAACTACAAACTCCTGCTTGACGCCGGTCGCATTCCACCAGCGGTTGAGCGAGGACAACCGCTGTCCATGGAGCAGAATAAGTTCCTCTTCTCCACTACTCGCATTCCCGGAACCGTGCGAGACACACTTCGTTCTCCCTACAGCCCGAACTGGCCGGGCCCAACTCAGGAACGCCATGTTGTGGTCTTCTTCCGAGGCAACTTGTTCCGCATGGACGTCATCGGCTCGGACGGCCGACCCTTTGCACCAAGTGAACTTGCCGCCGGACTGCGTGCCGGGATGGCTGCTTGTGCGGACCGGGCTGTGCCGGGAACATCCGTCGGGCACCTCACGAGCAAGGCGCGTGCGGACTGGGCAGCGAACCGCCGAGCGTTGCTCGACCACCATCCCCGCAATGTCGAGATGCTTGATGCAATAGAAAGGGCACTCTTTTGCTTGTCCCTCGAGGAGGACACACCAGGCGATGCCCAGACGGCATGCGCACAACTGCTTCACGGTGACAGTGGCAACCGGTGGTTCGACAAGTCTCTTAGTCTGATCGTTTTCGAAGATGGCGCGGCTGGCCTCAACGTAGAACACTCTGCCCTGGACGGAGCCACGATCGTGAACTTCGTCGATGCCACGTTCGATCACGCAGGACACGATCCTCTGGGTGGCCCCGTGCCAAAGTCACATGGCATGCCGGCATGGGAAGCTATCGAGTTCGTGCTCGACCCTGACCTACGCACCCAGGTGAGCGCCGCCGCTGATTCGTTTACTGCCTTAGCAGGTGCCACCGCAACGATTGCCGTTTCGTTCGATGACTTTGGCGCAAACCGCGCCAAACAGCTGAAGATCTCGCCGGACGCGTTCGTGCAGATGGCCTATCAACTCGCCCACAAGCGCTCCAGAGGCTTCCTGGGGGCCACCTACGAGTCGATCGCGACCCGTCAGTATCGCCACGGGCGTACGGAAGCGATGCGTGTTGTCACTCCGGAAATGGTCGACTTCGTGTCCGCCATGCTTGATCCTAACGGAGACAATAAGACGCGTCGCGTCGCTCTCCATGCGGCAGCGGAACGGCATGTGGAGCGGGTGAAGGAGTGTCGAGCCGGCCACGCGCCCGAACAACATCTCTGGGAGTTGCAGCTGATTCAACGGCGGATGGGGGCTGAACCCCTCGCCCTGTTCAACACCCCTGGCTGGCTGAAAATGCGGGACGACCGACTGAGCACTAGCTCCACACTGGCTTCCACCAATATCGAGTACTCCGGCTTTGGTCCCACCGGCACCCAGTGCATCGGCGTCTCTTACATGATGCTTCCTGACATGCTCAAACTCCATTTGAGCGCGCCGCGCCCTATAGCGGATGAAATGTTCCGATTCGCCCACCAGCTTCGAGAAGTAATCACTGAGTTGCAAACGGTCCTCTCTGTCGAGCAACCCACGGACTGACGGTTGGCCGCAGTGATCGTTCACGTTCACCATTGAGAGAACTCGCGTTGGTGATTCCGAAGAGCACCGGCGCCGCGCGATTCTCCGCTTACCTAACCGGACCAGCCGCGGTCTGCGTTTCCTTCTGGTCAGGACTTCCAGGCGTTCCAAAGAAACAGCTGGAAAACCGTTGGATAGACACCGTGGACGTTCTTCTGCGTGGCAAAGAGCCCGTCGTAGAAGTACGCATAGATGATCGGCGTCTCGTCGAGGAGGAGAACTTCAATCTGTTTCGCGAGCGCCCGCTGGGAGGATAGATCCACCGCCGCAACGTAGTCCTTCGACAGCTTGTCGTAGGTCGCGTTGTTGAAACGTGCAGCGTTCCAGGCACCTTGTCCAGTCTTCTTGTTGTAGGTCTGCAACGGTGCCTCGAGGAAAACATTCGGCACGGCCCTGGCGCCGTAGGCCACGAGGCTCATCTCACCGTCAAGCCAGTCCGAACTCCCGATGGTGGAACTCCCAAAATACTTCGTCTCGGTCTCGACATTCAGGCTGATGTCCACTCCTACCTGCGCGGCGGACGACTTGATGATCTGCGCGAACTCGGCACACTCTTCGTATTCCTCGGTGAAAAGAGGAGCGCTGAATCCGCGCGGGACCCCGGCCTTTGCGAGAAGCTCTTTTGCGAGTTTCAGGTTCTGCGTCCGTTGCGGCACCGCGGGGGGACCTACTGTCGCCTTGAAGATCGAGGCGAACGGGCTGTCGTTCCCGACCTCTGCGTAGCCCTTGAAAAGCGCCTTGACGATGGCTGGGCGGTCCAGTGTAAGGGCAAGTGCTTGGCGCACGTACTTGTTCGTGAATGGGGGTAGGTCGTTGCGCATCGAGAGCTCGCGGTGTGCACTTTCCCGAACGGCGATCACGTTGAAGCCTCCCGAGAGCAGCTGCGGGCTGGTCGCGACCGAAAAGCTGCCGTTGCAATCAATGTTGCCTGCCTCGAGGCCGGCGGTCATTGGTACCTCGCCAGCATAGAAAGTGAACTCCAGCGTCGCCGGAAGCGCCGGAGTACCCCAGTAGTTCGGGTTGCGGATGAAGGTGGCACCCACGTTGGGGGTGAAACCCGTCTTCACGAACCGGCCGGTCCCGAGCATCTCGCTCTGATAGTTCGAGTAGTCGTAGCCGTTTGGGACGATGACCATGTTGAAGTTGTCCGGTGAGACGGCGTCGACGAAATTCGCGTCGGGTACCTCGAGGTGGAGTGCGACGGTGTAGTCGTCGACCTTGACCACACCGTCTGGCACGAGCAGGCCGCTAAAGACGGAAAGGGCGGCACCGCCGGTTTTCGGGTTGGTCTGGGTTTGGAAGCTGTAAACGACGTCGTCGGCGGTCATCGGCGTACCGTCGCTGAACTTGGCGCTTTTTTGCAGGTTAAAGGTCCACACAGTCGCGTCGGCGTTCGGACTCCAGGAGCTCGCGAGCCACGGGTGGTAGTTGAAGTTTTCGTCGGTGAAAACGAGCCACTCGCTCACCTGACCGATGATCTGAGAGCCGCCTGGGTCGTCACTCGTGATCGGGTTGATGGCGCCCGCTGGGGTGAGGATGCCAGCTCTGATCGTGGCACCAGCCTTGGCGCTCGATGATGAGGCGGAGGACGGCATCCTCGGGCTTACGACACCACCTGCCCTTAGCAAGGCACCTAGGAGCGGCATCGAAAGGCCGACCGCTGTGCCGCGTCGGAGGAACTCCCTCCTTGTTAGCCTCCCGGCGACGAACTCGTCGATAACGTGCTCGGCGATCGGGCCCCGTCCCCTTCTCAGGCTGTCGAGCCGACGCTGGTTGACGGCGTCGCTAGATCGCTCTGTCTCCATGGCCCCTCCTTCACCTCAGACCCTCTCCCGCCATTGGCGGTGTTCTGCCGTTATAGGCCTCGCGGCGAGTCATCACAACAGGTAGTGCGTATACAGCAACACGCCTCATCGTGTAGCTCACCAGCTCCCTCGGGTGTTCTGAGGCGTTGCTAATACAGCAACTCAGCTTGCAGTAAGGTCACGGGCGCGTCACACTCCCGTTCATGGCAGACGACACCTCTACCAGCCTGAGCCGGGCGATTGCAGTGCTGACGGTGCTTGGATCTCCAGAGGCCACTGGAGGTGACGGGATTGGCGTGGTGCAGCTCGCACGTCTAATTGGTCGCGAGAAGACTCAGGTTTCCCGGACGCTGAAGACACTCGCCGAGACCGGATTCGTCATTCGCGACCCCGACACGCTGCGCTACCGGCTGGGATGGCGGATGTTCACTCTGGCAGCAAATGCCGCCAACCAGGAGCTGTTGAACCTCACCCCCCACGTTCTGCGGCAGCTTGTGGCCCGCGTCCGCGAGTGCGCGTACTTGTCGGTTCTGGACGGCTGCGGAGCGCTCACCCTGATGTCGGAGAGCCCTGGGTGGTCGATTCAGGCAGTGCCCTGGGTCGGTCGCGTCGTCCCACTGCACTGCACCTCAGCGGGACGGGCCTTGTTGTTCGATCACACCGACGCCGAGGTGAAGACGCTTCTCGAGAGATCGGACCTAACCGTGGGCGGGCCCAATGCACCGCGGGACGTTGATCAGGTGTTGTCCAGACTCCACCAAGCGCGACAGCGCGAATATGCAATAGTCGACGAGGAGTTCGAAACCGGTCATGTCGGGGTCGCGGCACCTGTGCGCGACTTCCGAGGCCGCGTCGTCGCCGCGGTGAACATCTCAGCCCCCAAGTTCCGCCTCGGCTCAAGGCTGCCCGAAGCTGCTCGCGAGACCAAGTCCTCCGCCGACTGTCTCTCCCACGCAATCACCGAGGGACCGAAGTTGCTCGCGCCGGAGCTCGACCGTTCATTGGGCGACAAGTGCGCTTCAGGCTACGAAACATCGTCGAGTGTCGCATCCCAAAGAAAGAGAGAAGGAGCATCGTAATGCCACACCGTTTTCCGGCATTGATTGCCGCACCACCGCCAGCCCTCGGTCGAACTTGGCTTACGAATGCCCGCTTGTTCGACGGCACCGGATCCGACCTCAAAGACGGCGCCGCCGTCCTCATCGAGGACGGCGTCATCCGGGCCGTCGCCTCGCCCGGTGACGTCGGGAGCGCCGAGGCCGCTTGCGTCATTGACCTCGCAGGGCGCGTCCTAATGCCGGGACTGACCAACGCCCACGTGCACGCCAGCGAGCACTGGCCGGAGCCAGCCGTTGGCGCTGAGGCCATCCTGGACGCGACACCGGCCTATTTCCTGCAGGGGGCGCTTCGCGAGGCGCTGCGGATGGGTGTCACGACCATCAGAGACACGGGCTCCCTGGACAATCAGCCGCAAGCGGCCCGTCAGGGGATGCGATACGGTGCATTTCGCGGACCGCGTTTGCTCACCTGCGCAAAGATCGTCTCTGCCACAGCTCCAGGGGGACGGTTCTACGGGACGATGTACAGGGAAGCAGATGGGCCGGACGACGTCCGCAGGGCGGTCCGTGAGCAGATTCGCTGGGGGGCCGACTTCATCAAGGTGATGACGACGGGGGCGCGCTCCAATGAGCTCGAGGACCCCGACCCAACGCAGTTCACCGATGAGGAGTTCGCTGCCCTTGTTGAGGAGGCGCACCGCCTCGGCTTTAGGGTTTGTGCTCACTCAGAGGGGCTCCTCGGCAACGAGGCGGCAATCACCCACGGCATGGACACGATCGAGCACGGCATGTACCTGAATCAACGCCCTGACCTGCTCGACAAGATGGCTGCCAATGGTCAGTTCCTCGTGCCCACTCTCACCGGCTACTACGCAATGGCGCGGTTCGAGCCTAGCGTGATTGACCCAATCGATGCCCCCGTGCGGGACGCATCTCCTCGCGGCGCCCGATGGGATCCCCAAGGTGAGGCTTACCAGCCGGACATGCCCCCGATGCTCGTCGAGCTCGCCCTCTACAATCTGGAGCAGGGTGCCAAGAGCATGCGGGCTGCACGGGACGCCGGGGTTAAGATCGCGCTCGGGAGTGACGGCACCCCAGCGCTGACGTCAGTCGAGGTCATGCGGATGGTCCACCACGGGCTGAGCCCGAAGGAGGTCCTCGTCGCCGCGACAAAGACGGCAGCAGAAGCGCTCGACATCGACAAGTGGGTAGGCACCGTCGAACAGGGCAAGTTGGCAGATCTCGTCGTTATCGATGGGAATCCCCTCGAAGACCCTGGACTACTCAGACAGCGAGACCGCATCTGGCTCGTGTTTCAGTCCGGTGAGGCGGTCGTCGGCGCAGCCCTCGAGCGAAGCTTGGACGGACTCGTGAGAGCGTGAGACGGGGCGAGATGGGTGAGGAGGTGCGCGCGCTGATTCGGCGCATTTCCACTGGCTTATCCACAGGTTTATCGAGGGAATTTATCGACGAGTTATCAAAGTTGCCCTGGAAGCATTACGCGGGCGAGCACGCGCCACCCCATGGCCACGCTCGCACTTTGCGACGGGTCCGCCTGCTTGGCGTGACGGTGCCCTGTGCAGCCCTACCGCAGCCGTGGAGGCTGCACTGATCACCGGAGACGACACCCCTCGCGGCGGGGAGACCTGACACTGCCTGCTGTTGGCGTCGTAGCCGTTCGACCGGTCTGAAGTCGTATCCGTTTCCCGGCCAGCCACGTTCGAGTCTTGTCATGAGCGCGCAACTGGGGATCCATCTCCCTGGCAGAGCACCGTCGTTCGCTCCAAAAACGCCCGGGTAGGCGCGCTGCAAGGGGTCAATACGGCTCCTCGAGCCTTCCGTAGCTAGAAGCCGTTCGCACCACATTCGCACCTGAAGGGTGCGACTTGACTATCGGTCACCCTCTGTGACCATCGTGCTCACTTCAATGACGGACTGATCGGCGCGCCGGTCCGCGAAAAGATGTGCAGCGAGAACATGGCCGCATTCCAACCCGGTGAAACCGAGGACGCCGGTTGAACGGACTGGCGATAAGCGATGGCAACCTTCAGCAGGCTTGAGCCGTAATTGTAATTGTGTCACGTGTTGCGACTCAACAGTCTGCCAGAAGTTTCTCAAGCCAACGGCCACCCGGGCCGATAGCCCCGAACGTGGAAGACGGTGAACCCAGGCGCACGGTTCCAGGGAGAAGGCCGAAGACTTACCGGCGGATCAAACTGATCACCTCCGGCTTGGTGGTCATGACGGGCATTGTTGGCCTGCTATCGAGCCCGGCCTTCGCGGCGGGTACCTTAACCAAGGTCAGTTGGGCGGTCAGCAACTCGCAGACCGCAGCGACGAGCGTCACCTATTCGTTTGCGTTCACGACAGCCACTGCTGGGACGCTCGCATCGGTCACTATGACCGTTCCAACCGGTACCACCGCCCCGTCGCTAGCCGCAGGAGCCGTCTATGGTCTCGGCGCCGGCACCGTGTCGTTGGCGAGCAACACGCTCACCTACACGATCACGACCCCAGCCAGCGTGAACGCCGGCATACCTATCTACCTCTCGTTCACCGGCCTCACCAACTCCTCCACGGCGGGTTCTTACGCCTCGACGATCACTACCGAAAATAGTTCTGCCACCGTCGATGCTGGTACTTCAGGGTCGGTGACCTTCGGGCCCTCCTCCACCGGTGTAACCGTCTCCGTGGGCCAGACGCTCACCTTCACGAACAACATGCCCTCTTTTACACTGGCCGTCGACCCCTCCGAGTTGAACGATGTCCAAAGTCAGGTGGTCGTCCTCACTGTGCAAACTAACGCCGCAAACGGCTACACACTTGCGGCCGAGGACACCGGGTTGTCTCGATCCGGGCCGGACTTCACCATCCCCGCTGTGAGTACAGGACCGACGTTGGGCGTCCCCAGCTTTCCAGCCAGTGGCTGGGGCGCGAGTGCGACGCTGAGCACCGGGGGAGCCGACGGAGCGGTGCTGGCAGCCGGTTTCGCAGGCGGGGATTGGGTTGGTTATCCCAGCACAGCCGCGAACTTCCTTACCACCACTGGTCCGACGGGGGCGACGGCAGACACGCTGACACTCACCGACCAGGTAGCTGTCAACTACACCGTGCCGAACGGCACCTACACCGATACCATCACCTACGTCGCCACGCCAAGTTTCTAAAACCCAGAAATTATGGCCTCTGTCGGGTTCTCGTCTTATACGGGAGTTCGACGATTCGTCAACGCCGCTAGCGTAACGACACTTCTCGTGGTGGTGCTGTCCGTACTGGTGAGCACGGCTGCGCCGGCTCAAGCGGCCTCGACCCCTGCCTCCGATCTGTTTGTCACCTCCCCTCCGGACCCCATCCTCGCCACACCAGGGACCGTCGCCACGACCACGTTGACCGTGGGAAATATCGGGCACAACCCGCTGAACGTCAGGATCATCACCGAGGAGGTGGAGCTGCTCGATAACGGCCAGACACGGTTCGTAGAAGGTCCCGACCCTCGCTTCGCAGGACGGATCCGAATTGTCCCGAACAACCTCAGTCTTCCGGCTCGTCGAGAGTGCACCGTGCAGGTCTCGGTGAACGTGCCGAGGGGACTTCCACCCGATAACTACTTTCTCGGCTTTCTCGTTGTCCCGGTGATCAATGCCCCCGGGCTTGTCGTCCAGAACGACATAGGGGCGCTCGTCATCCTAAACGTTCCCGGGCGCCGCAACCCCAAGCTCACCGCGCAGTATCTCGGTCTTCCTTGGATGAACCTCTCCTTTTCCGATTCAGCATCCGGCTTCATAAGCGCAAAGAGCGTAGGTACGTCCACTCTTGAGTTCTCGACGACAACCGAAATCGACGGTTGGCCGGCAGCAACGCCCAACTACCTCACCGTCCTGCCCCACCTGCTTCCTCCTGGACTCATTCGTGACATGCCGGTTCACGTGTCGTCCTGGTTGGGTCTGGGTTGCTACACGTTCCATACCGCGCTCGTCTATAACCTCAGCAATCGAACCACGGCGGCGATAGCGCTGTCTCGCACCGTGATCGTGCTAAACCCGCTCTGGCTCCTTGTGATCCCCGCCATCATCTTGTTCTCGTTCTGGAGGTGGAACAGGCAAAGGCGTCGCAAAAGCCGCCGGCGAAGATTACATCGAGTCACGCATTCTTCGCCAACATTTCGGAGTGTCGGCCACGCGTCGCGCCCATAGGTCATTGTCCCGCGAGAAGCTGTCGCTCTCAGGCGCTCGATGAGTACTCGGCAAGATGATGCCGTTGTACTCATCGTGTCGCGTTTCATGACACCGCCCCGGTTCACAAGGTGCCGGCTGTTCTCAAATGCCCCGGTTCGAGCAGTGCCTCCTCGGATCTGGTGGACGCTGCGTTAGCGGCTGAGACGGCGTCGTAGACCTCGGAGCGGTGGATCGGCACCTGACGTGGCGCCTCGATGGCGATCCGTACGTGACGCCCGTCCACGATGGCGCGGACTTCGATCACGATGTCGTCGCCGATAAGGATGCGTTCACCGACGCCACGAGTCAGGACGAGTGCCACCATGTCTCCTTGCTCGTCTGAATGTCGATAGCGATCTTAGACTTGCCAAAGGCGTAAGTTTGCCGGTGCCGACCCGCACGCCTAAGGCGCAAGTCTGCCCGAGTTCGTGGGGGCGCTCAGGCCTTGTTCGCAAAGAGCATCAACGAGATGCCGTTGAAGAACCATACCGTTTCGGTGACCGACCAGGTCGTGTACTTGGTCAACAGGTTCCTGAAAGTGTAAGGGGTGAACCAATAGTTGTGGTCCGGATGCACGACTTCGAAGAAAGTCTCCTCCTCGTCGTGACGCACGAGGTCGAAGTGGCGCTGCGCGCATGAGTAGGCGTCAGGCACTGTGACAAGGGCGGTCTTGAAGTCGATCTCGTCGACTTGCGCAAGGAACTCCTCTACGTTGCCGACGTGCTCGATCACCTCGGGGACGAGGACCACGTCGTAGGAACCTGTCACCTCGCCCATGTGGCGGTAGAGCTCGCCTCTGACGTGAGGCCGGATCGCAGCCGCCGCCTCGTCGTGTGGGTCGACACCATCGAGCTGGGAGCAGACGGCGTCCAACAAGACGTGCAGATTGGCATTGACGTCGGTGATCGGCCAGTCCGCGTAGCCGACATGGAGCACGCGCTTGCCGGCGAGGAACTTCGTGAAGAATTGCTCCCTTGGCACCGTGGCGAACTGGCTGCTGACTTTGACCCTTTGGACGAAGTACGGATCATGGGCAGTCTCGAGTATCGAGAGAACGGGAGTGTCGGAGTCGGTCATGGTCCTCCTCAGCAGTCGCTGGCTCGTGCCGGTGAGGGACAAGCGTAGTTAGGAGACGGCGAGCGGCACTCGTTGAACGAGCCACGCCCACCAGTTCGCGCGTCGGCCGTTCGACCTGATGCCGATGGCAATGTGCCGCCTTGGTTGGCAAGATTCGCAGCGATCGCGTCGTAAATAGCAGCGGTGGGGCAGGGATCGCCCGCAACGTAGGCCAAGGACGGCTTTCGAGTTCGAGAGCAAGGTGAGCCGTGGCTGATGCCATCGAGGCGATCAACGTGCTGAATTTCGCGCTGGACGCGATCCAGCAGCGCCAGCAAGTCATCGCGAACAACATCGCGAACGAGAACACGCCGGGCTACCAGGCCCAGGTCGTGACCTTTGAGAACTCGCTAGCCGCCGCCGTCGCCAACGGCGGCACTGCCGTTGCCACGGTAAGTCCCGAGGGTCTCCCCTCCGGCACTGACGGCAACAACGTGAGTCTCCCGGCCGAGCTCGCGCTCGAGTCGGAGACGAACCTCGAGAACCAGTCCGTCGCGAACTCGCTCAGCGCGGAATTCTCGATCCTCTCGACGGCCGTCTCCGGATAGGGGAAAGGAGCGCTTCGTGTCGATGTTCCCCGCGATCAACATCGCCGGTACTGGGCTGGAGGTCGACCAGGCTTGGATCGACGCGATCGGCGGCAATGTCGCCAATGCCGAGGACGCGGTGACCCCAGGCCAGCCGGTCTACCGCGACGAGGAGGTCGTCGCCGCGGAGGCGCCCGGGCCGAATGGACTCGGATCGGGTTCAACCGGGGACGGCGTCGAGGTGAAGGCCATCGCGCTCGGCTCCGCCCAGGGCATCCTCACCTACGACCCGGGGAACCAGATCGCCGACAAACAGGGCTATGTGACCTATCCGGACGTGAACATCGGGCACGAGATGACCTCGCTTGTCGAGGCACAGGTCAGCTACGAGGTTGACTCCAAGGTCCTCCAGAACAGCACCAACGCCTACAACGCGATCCTCGCGATCAAGCCCTGACGCCGATGATCCCGCCGATCACCCCAGTCACCGCCTCGCCCGGCGCCTCGCCCGTGTCGGTTACGCCGGCGGCTACGGCCGCCTCTGGGACCGACGGCTTCGCGAACTTGCTCGGAACTGCCCTCGACCAGCTCAACGCGACCACGTCGAACGCTGAGACGCTCGCGCTCGAAGGAGCCACCGGCCAGGCGAACGTGGCAGACGTGACCGTGGCTGCCACCGAGGCGCAACTCGCCGTCCAGCTTGCCACCACCGTCCGGAACGAAGGCGTGACGGCGCTCAACTCGATCATGTCGATGCAGGCGGGCTGACATGGCCGTCGTTGCATTCGACTCCGACAAGCTCAATGGCGCGGTCTCGAGGACCCGCCAGTTCCTTGCAGGTTTCACACCGGGCCAGAAGGCGGTCACCGCGATAGCGGCGCTCGGCCTCGCCATCGGTGCCGGCCTGTTCGTCACCCACGCATCAGGACCTAGCTACACGGTCCTGTACGCGAACCTTCAGTCTTCCCAAGCCGGACAGGTCACCCAGAAGCTCACTTCGGACCACGTCCCCTACGAGCTCCAAGACGGGGGGGCGACCGTGCTCGTCCCCGAGACCAACGTGAACCAGGAGCGGATCAGCCTCGCCGAGGCCGGGCTTCCTTCGGGTGGGACGATCACGTTCCAGACCCTCGCCTCGACGGGCATCACGTCGTCTCAGTTCGTGCAGAACGTCGACTACCAAGAGGCGCTCGAGGGACAGCTCGCTTCGACCATCGAGTCGATCCAGGGAATCCAGGGCGCACAAGTGTCCTTGGTGATGCCCGACACGAGCAGCTTCGCGATCGCCAACACCCAGACCCCAACCGCTTCGGTCCTCGTTGACTTGTCAGACGGGACCGAGCTCACGAGCAGCCAGGTCCAGGGCATCGCTCACTTGGTGGCGTCCTCGGTGCCGAGCCTCGACGCCAACAACGTCACGGTCGTCGACAACAACGGCGACGTCCTGTCTGCTCCGGGGATCGATGCGTCGGCGAGCACCAGCGACGCGGAGACCACCGCCTACGACAACCAGCTGGCCGCCTCGTTGACCGCCCTCTTGTCGCGGGTTGTCGGCCCGAACAACGCTGCCGTCGAGGTCCATGCCGTCCTGAACTTCAACCAGCAGACCGCGACCACCAGCGGCTTCGAGGTTGGAAAGAACGGCAAACCGATCACTACACCCACGAGCCAGAGCACGACTCGCGAGACCTACACCGGCAACGGGGCGCAGGCCGCAGGCGCGCTCGGCTCGAGCCAGTCGTCGTCGACGACGAACCAGAACGGCAGCTACACCTCGACCCAGACCCAGACCCAGAATGCCGTCGGACAGGTGACCCAGACTGTGCAACAGGCACCCGGGCAGGTGACCAAGACTTCGGTCGCGGTCCTCGTCAACGCGAGCGCTATCAAGAAGACCCAGCTCGGCGCGCTACGAAGCCTGGTCCAGACCGCAGCCGGCCTCAACCTGAAAGCCGGTGACAGCATCGTCTTGACAGCTCTCCCGTTCTCTCCGGCGGCCCAGCCGGCCAAGGTCAAGCCACCGACGATGATCTCCAAGGTCGAGGGCTACGCGCCCGATGTCGGACTGCTCCTGCTCATCGCGGCGCTCTTCTTGCTTGCACTGCGCAGCTCGAAGAAGCGGCGACCGGTATTCGAGGAGCTCCCGATGCTCCCAATGGGCGCTGCGCTGTCAGCGATCGAGGTGGGCACGGACGAGCTCCCGGCGGCGGCGCCGCTTACCGCAGCGACGCTCTCACCTGCTGGTTCGCCGGTCACGCGCGAGGTCGACGCCTACATCAACACCAGCCCGGACGAGGTGGCGCAGTTGATGCGGCTCTGGACCCAGGAACGCCCGGCAAGGTCAGGATCATGAAGAGATGACCGGGCTTCCTGTCACGGCCGAGACACCAGCGGAGGGCGTCCACGAGGAGCAACTTGTCGTGCAGCGCGGCACGGCACCCCCACGGAAGTTGCGTTACGAGAACCTGACCGGGCAGCAAAAGGTTGCGATCGTGCTCGCTCAGCTCCGCCACGAAACGTCGTCGGTGCTGCTCAAGGCGGCTGGTGACGAGGAAGCAGTGCTCCTGGCCACCGAGATCGCCAACCTTCCTCCACTTGACCGGGAGGTAGTGGGCAGAGTCCTCGAGGAGTTCGTCGGCAAGCTGAACACCACCAGGTCGATCGGTCAGGGAGGCCTCGCCCAGGCACGCCGGATGCTTACCGCGGCTATCGGTGAGGAACGCGCCGCGCAGGTCATGCCGCACCTCCAGGGAAATGTCGCAGCAGGGCCTCTTGCGTTTCTCTCACAGGCGGACCCGGGTCACGTGGTGCCTTTGCTGGTCGACGAGCACCCGCAGACGGTCGCGGTGCGAAGGCGAAAGTCGGCCGCCAGTTGCAAGGTGCGGCGAGTGAGATCCGCCGAAGCTTTGTCGCGGGCAAGATCGATCACGAACGATCGGTCGATCTTCAGCGTGTCGACAGGCAGGTACCTCAAGGCGCCGAGGGAGGAGTAGCCCGTACCGAAGTCATCGATGGCTATCTTGACCCCCACGTTGCGCAAAGCTGTCAGGGCCTGGATCGATCGAGGGACGTCGTTCATGATCACGGTCTCGGTGACCTCGAGCGTGAGGCGGGTCGCCTCGAGACCCGAGTCCTCCAGTCCCTGCGAGACGGTGTCCACGAGGTTCTCGTCCTGCAGCTGGAGAGCCGACAGGTTCACACTGACCCATAGAGGCGGATCGGCACGGTCCATTGCGGCGATGTCACGACAAGCTTGGCGGAGCACCCAAGCGCCTATAGCACCAATGATTCCCGTTGCCTCTGCCACCGGAATGAACTTGTCGGGGCCGAGGATGCCTCGCGTCGGATGGTTCCAGCGGACGAGGGCTTCGACTCCCTGGATCGTGACCGTTGGAATGTCGACCACGGGCTGGTAGTACACGACGAGCTCGTCACGCTCCAGTGCTTTTCGCAGATCGGACTCTGTCTTCAGACCTTCAAGGATCGACGAGTGCATCAAAGGTGAGTACACCTCGTAGCAGTGCCCGTCCCTAGCCTTGGCCGCGCTCAACGCCAAGCTGGCGTTGCGCAACAGTTCATCCCCGGATGTCTGCTCGGGGCCGCCGACGGCAAGACCTATGGCCGCCTCGACCACGAGGCTCGACGAGCCGACAGAAAATGGCCGCCTCAAGGTCGTCGTGACGAGGTCGGCGACGTGCTCGATCCCCCGTCCCAGAAGCTGACCTTGCACGAGCAGCCCGAACTCGTCACCTCCTACCCGCGCGAGGGTGTCGACGCCTAGCAAGATCTCCTGGAGTCTTACCGCGACCAGACGCAGGAGCTCGTCTCCCACCTCGTGGCCCTGAAGGTCGTTTACACGCTTGAAGTTGTGAAGGTCGATCAGGACCACGGCGAGGCCCGAACAGGTGCCTTGCCGGGAACGGACCGCAGTTTCCAGGTACTGGTTGAAAAGTGCCCGGTTGCCGAGACCGGTGAGGGTGTCATGAAAGGCCTGGTGACGTAGCTCGCTGGTGCGTTGCTCAACTTTGACCTCCAGCTGATGACCAAGGGCGATGTGATCGCGAAGCACGTAGAACTGGCGGGCCGCCATGATAAGGACCACGGCTATGAAGCCGACTTGGGACATCCGGTCCAGTGAGCCACGGACTGACATCTGCCAGGCGGCTGTCACGACAACGCCGAGGAGGGGGAGGTTCTGTCCTACAAGGGACCGAACCGTTCCGCGCGCTGTCGCCTCGCATGGCACAACTAGGTGGTTGCAGGCCCACAGCGCGCCCAGTGCGATCAGGAAGTAGCCGAGCACCCAACCGAGGTCGGTGGTGTTGCCAATCGTGTAACGGTGCACGGCGGTCAGATATGAGAAGAGACTGTCGGCCACAATGCAGGACAAGAACCCCGCCGAGACCAAGCCCAAGCTCATTCTGTTGCCGCGCGTAGCACTGGTGGCGAGGATGATCACCAGCGACGCCATCACGATCTCGCTCGAGGGATAGGCGAGATTGAAGATCTCGGTGGCCAGTCCGCCCGAGTCGAGCCGGTACACGGGAGCGAGCAGCAGAGTCCAGCCGATGAAGAACATCGCCGAGCTGACCAACATGGCGTCGAGCAGTCCCTGGAGTTTCGTGGCCGAGGTGCGTAACGCACCCGGGATCGTCAACACTCCACCGACCGCGAGGGGTAGGGCCAAAACGGTGCAGACATCTGCCGCCAGAGAGGATCTGTTCAGCTCACCCCTCAAGACGAGGTTGTAGTAGCACCAGATGGCATTACCGCAGAAGACGATGAAGAGGGAGGCGGCCAAGAGGCCCCAACCTGTCCGCCATTGTTTGCGCCGACGCGCCGCTTCGGCGCACATTGCCACCGCCACAAGGCCAGACAGAAGCTGGATGACATTGTCCACGACGTCTGTCAAGCGCCGGCCACTGGGGACGACCATCCAAATCAGAAAAAGGACGCTCAGAGCAAAGAAGACGACGGCCGTCACCGAGAAGCGCCGATTGTCAAATCGTTGCCAGTTCTCGACCTGGCCTTTCAGTGTCGCGGCGAGACCTGACAGCGGTCTCGTCGGATCGCAGTGGATCCTGGCCGATTCGTCGGGCGGAGAGAGCACCCGAGGCACGAATGCCTGGTCGTTTCTCAGGGCCATCGGTTGCTAGCCGATCGAGATCGAAGGCGAGACGAGCCGCAGCTCTCTGTCCCAGGCCGCACGTCGTTGTCCGCCGGTACGAGGGGAGTGTCTTTCATTCAACCTTTCTGCGCCCGCGCGGGAGGTCATTTGGTCAGTATCGGCTTCGACCCCCTTGCTAAACACCGAGAACGCCGTCAATCACCCCCAATGTCACCCCCTTTTTGACCGAGACCCGTCGACTGAGTCGCCACCCACCGCTGCCGCGTCGGCCTCGAGCTCGGTGGTCACCCGCGCGGCCCTCGCTAGGTTTGGGAACGCTGGCACCAAAAAGAGCCCTCTGGTCGCGACGGCGGCAACCATGAGACTGGTGGAACACCCCAAGAGGTGGGCGCGCCTCT
>Ga0326728_10011924_pt1 | contig 19597 bp, 19 predicted proteins | sample MB3enrmetagenome_FD_207602 | JGI IMG/M metagenome (GOLD analysis project Ga0326728, IMG submission 207602) | Lab enriched peat soil microbial communities from McLean, Ithaca, NY, United States - MB31MN | ecosystem: Environmental > Terrestrial > Soil > Wetlands > Peat | place: USA: New York... | reverse complement strand
ACGCGCGAACTGGACCTTCTGAGCCTCGGCGACGTCCAGGCGCAACAGCTTGGAGTAAATGTGCAGCGGGTCCGGTTCTGGCTGCTGCTCGCCGCGTCTCTCATTACGGCGGTTGCGGTTGCCGTGAGCGGCATAATCGGGTTTGTCGGGCTGGTGATTCCGCATCTCGTGCGCCTGGCGCTCGGCCCCGGCCACCGGAGGCTCATCCCGGCCGCCATGGCGGCCGGTGGATTTTTGGTGCTTGTTTCGGACACAATTGCGAGGACTATTCTCCCCGGAGGGGCCGAAATCCCGGTGGGCGTGGTTACGGCCATCATTGGAGGACCTTTTTTTTGCTTCCTGCTCCTGCGCAGAAAACAGATACTTCGCCTGCGCTAGCCGTATCGGAACTTAGCTGCGGCTACGCCGGGACCGAGGTATTGAAGCGTATATCCTTTACGGTCCAAAGGGGCGAGTTCGTGGCAATTCTCGGGCCCAACGGGGCCGGGAAATCGACCCTCGTGCTCGCCCTGAGCGGCGTAATTCCGCCCAGGGGCGGCCGGATCGAAATTTTAGGGCAGGAGATCGGCCGGCTCAGCCTGAAGGAACGCGCCCGCCGGATCGCGGTCCTGACACAGGATTCGGAAATGCGGTTTCCTTTCTCTTGCAGAGAAGTTGTCGCGATGGCCCGTTACCCGCACGGAAAGCGCTGGCAAATGGAAGCCGCCGGCGACAGTGAAGCGGTTGAAAGGGCGCTGCGGCTGACGGACACGCAGGACATCGCCGACCGGCTCATCGGCGAAGTGAGCGGCGGGGAGCGGCAGCGGGCCCTCATGGCTAAATCGCTCGCCCAGGAGACCCCCATCCTGGTCCTGGACGAAGCCGTCTCCGGCATGGACGTCCACAGGAAACTCCAGCTCTTCGGGGTACTCGACAGGTTGAACCGGGAAGAAAACCTGACGGTGCTCGCCGTTTTGCATGATATAAACCTGGCGGCCCTTTTCTGCCGCAGAATGATTTTTCTCAAAGACGGCGCTATCGTGGCGGATGGTGAAACCGATGACGCGCTAACCCCGCGCATCCTGGAAAATGTTTACCGGACGCGGGTGCTGGTCCAGGAAATAGGCCACCCCGGGAAAAAGCAGGTAATATTTTTGCCGTGAAACTCATCAGGCTGATATCAGGGTTAGCGATCTTTCTCGGGATCTGCTCCATCGCAGTCCCGGCCCGATCCATTGAAATCGTGGACGACCTTGGGCAGAAAATCGTCCTCGCCAAACCTGCCGGGCGGATAATCCCGCTCTATGGGGCTTTTGCCGAGATGCTCTTCTCGATAGGGGCGGGCAATGCGGTTATAGCCCGCACCCAGGCCGATGTTTTTCCTCCCGAACTGGCGCCTCTGCCTTCGGTCGGCACGCACATGAACCCGAACGTAGAGATGATCCTGGGTCTGAAACCCGACCTTGTAATCTTGAGCGCGAGCCTCAGGCAGGAAACTCCCGAGATCGCGCGGCTTACCGATTCCGGGATCCCCGTTGCCGTCTTTTCTCCGAAAACCTTCGACGAGATTTTCACTGTCATTGAAAGACTCGGATCGATTTCGGGACATGCGCAGCAGGCCTCGGCTTTTTCGGCGAATCTCGCTGGAAGGCTTGGGGCCGTGCGCGACAAACTTGCCGGGATAAAAACAAGGCCGAGGGTCTTTTTCGAAATACGCGCCGAACCGCTCACGGGCGCGGGGCACGGCTCGATCGTGGATGAAATTCTGAAGGCGGCCGGCGCGCAAAACGCCCTGGACAGCGATAAAGCGATCGTTCAGTACAGCCTGGAGGCGCTCCTTATCCAAGAGCCGGATTTCTACATCGTGCAGCAGGGGCCGATGAACAGGGGCCCGGCGCCCCCGGAGAAACGCGCCCATTTCGACCGCCTGAAATGCGTGAGGGAGGGCAGGGTCCTGGCCGCGGACGAGTTTATCTTTTCGCGGCCCGGGCCTCGTTGCGTCGATGCCGTCGAACGGCTTGCCGCGGCCCTCTATCCGGAAAGGTTCGGGAAATGAAATCTTTGTCCGATGCTCATTTTGCGGATGGCTTCCAGTTAGAGCCCCGATGAAATCGATGCCCGGAAATTCATCCAGATCAGGCGGCAAAAGAGACAGACTGCGCTGCGGGTTCAGTACTGGAACGGCCGCCGCCGCGGCGGCCAGGGCGGCGCTGCGCCGCCTGCTCACGGGGGTCTGCGCGGATACGGTGGCCGTTCGGCTGCCTTCGGGTATCTATCTTGCCATCCCGGTCGCCTGGAGCGGTATTGAAGGCGCCAAGGCAACCGCTTCGGTCGTAAAGGACGCGGGAGACGACCCGGATATCACAAATGGAGCGCAGATCCGGGCAAGCGTGAGTGTTTTGCGGGGCGGGACCGGGCCGGGCGGCTGCCCGGGAATATTTCTCAGCGCCGGGAAAGGGGTCGGTCTGGTTACAAAGCCCGGCCTTCCGGTGGCCCCTGGCGAACCGGCGGTAAATCCGGTGCCGAGGCAAATGCTCGCTGAAAATATCGGCCTCGAACTCCAGCTTCGGGAAAATTTCGATTTCAAACCGCTTTTGGTGAATACAGCGCCGGATAAGCGTGCGCTGCCCCTGCCCTTTTGCGCCGGCGGCGCTCTGCGCGGAACCCTCATAGAGCCGGCCGGCTTCTCGATCATGGTTGAAATCGAAGTCCCCAGGGGCGAAGAACTTGCCAGGCACACGCTCAACCCACGCCTGGGCATCCTGGGCGGGATCTCCATTCTCGGCACGACCGGCATCGTCAAACCGTTTTCAAACGAAGCCTACGAGCAGACCATCCAGGCCGCTTTTTCGGTCGCCGCCTCGAACGGGTGCGACTCGGTCGTCCTCAGCACGGGGGGGAAAAGCGAGCGGTTCGCAACAGCGCTGCTCAAGGAACTCCCGCCCGAAGCGTTCGTCCAGATTGCCGATTTCTTTGCTTTTGGCGTCAGGGAAGCGCGCCGGTTCGGTTTTTCCCGTATAATACACAGCCTCTTTTTCGGCAAAGCCATAAAAATGGCGCAGGGGCTTTCTTATACGCATGCTCATTCGGCGCCGCTCGATCTGGACATCCTCGCCGCCACGGCTCGAAGCCGGGGACATGATGCCGATCACTGCCGGGAGTTGGGTTCGGCCAACACCGCGAGGCATGCCCTGGAATTTATTGCCTGCAAAGGTTCACACTCAATCCTCGAATCCATTGCCCGAAGGGCCGCTGCTCAGTCGGCGCAGCTTGCGGGCGATGGCGCGCAGATCAGGCTGCTTCTTTTCGATTACGACGGCCGCCTGCTTGTGGACGTGAAATGAACGATGTCTATTCCATCAAACCGAACGAGTGGAAGCCGCCTCTTATTGCCGCAATAGGCATGGGGATCGGCGCGCAATGCCTCGGCGCTTTGGCAGACGGCTGGATCGGCGCGTCGCAAATCCTGGCTGGAGGCGCCAGGCATTTGGAACTCATCTCCGGCTACGCCGGCGAAAAACTTGCGCTCAAATCTCCCCTGTCGCAACGTCTCGACGAAATCGACAGGGCTTCGAAGACAAAGCGTGTAGCGGTCCTTTGCTCGGGCGATCCCTTGTTTTTCGGCATCGGAAGGACCCTTGCCGAAAGATTCGGCAAGCAGCGCATCCTCGTAATTCCCAATATCACCAGCATACAGGCCCTGTGCGCCAGGGTCTGCGAAAGCTGGGACTCGATCGAGACCGTGAGCTTTCACGGCCGCAAAGGCGAAACAGGCATCCGCCGGCTCATCGATGCCCTTGCCGGCCGCAGGAAAGTTGCCGTAATTACCGATCCAGGGCATACCCCGCAGTGGATCGCCAAGGAATTGATCAAATCGGGCCTGTCCGAATGCAGGCTCGTTGTCGGCGAAGACCTGGGAGCGCCGTCCGAAAAAGTGCGCTCATTTTCGCCTTCGGATGCCGCCGTCGTGGACTTTTCACCCTTGAACGTCATTCTTGTGCAGCCTGCCGACCCGGGCGCAGGTCCCGAGATGGAAGATGAGCCGGGGTGGATTTTCGGGTTTAGCGAGGAGGCGTTCGAACGGGAAGCCGGCATGATTACAAAGATGGAGGTGAGGGCCGTGGCCCTGGCCTCGCTTCAGCTCGGGCCGGGGCAGGTCCTCTGGGACATCGGGGCCGCCACGGGCTCGGTATCCATCGAAGCCGGGAGGATAGCGCGGCTCGATAGGGTTTTCGCGGTCGAAAGAAACGAATCCAGGTACTCCAAGCTGCTAAAAAACCTCGACAAATTCGGCGCGCGCGGGGTGAAGGCCGTCTGCGCAGGGGCCTCGGAGGCGATTTGCGCTTTCCCGGACCCGGACCGGGTTTTCATCGGCGGAAGCGGAGACGATCTCGACACCATCCTGGACGCCGTCTCGCGGAGGCTCCTTCCGGGCGGCAGGGTGGTCCAGACGGCCGTTCTGCTCCAAACGCTCGAAAAAGTGAGCGCGTTCTGGAAGGACAGGGGTTTCGAGCTCTCCGTGGTTCAACTCCAGGTGAACCGCTCCGTTCGCACCGGAAGCGATCTGAGACTCGATGCCCTGAACCCCGTCTTTATCGTGTCGGCCTGGCGGAATAGCCACGCCGTCCGCGCGACGCCTGAACCATAAAAAGCTCACCGCGCAGCCGGTAGAGCGCGCGGAGAAAAACAGCGAACTCATCACCCCTCACCGATCTAAAAAAGACGCGAAAACGAAAGCTCAGGACATCGGTTGTTCAGGAACCTGCGCACCGTTCCAGACTGCGACAACCCAGACGATATCCCCTTTGACTCGGTAAAAGAAACGGTATGGTGAGATGACTACCTCTCGGTACGGCAGCTCTGGAAACTCCGGTACCACCCTTCCGGATTCCGGGAATTCTTCGAGCCTCCGCGATATCTTTTCAGCCCGGTCGCGGAAGTGGAGCGCCGCTGAAGGGCTATCCAGGCGAATAAAAGCGAGTGCGGAAAGAAACTGAATCCTGGCGGAAGGGGTAAAGCGGACCTTCACAATGGTTCTTCCGCAAGGAGTGCATCGGCCTCAGCAAGGACGGAATCCAAGTCATGCCCCTCGCCTGCCTCTATTTGTTTTTCCCCTTTTGCCAGAAGGCGTAAAAGTTCCCTGTCACGTTCCGATTTCTCATATGCTTCGACACTGAGCATTACGGCAGCCGCACGCCCCCTTTGCGTAATTACGAGAGGTTCTTTGGAGTCCTTGATCCGTTTGAGAACCTTAGCCGCATCTTGCCTCAAATCACTGACCGGAATTATATTCAGTAGCTTGCCCATATTGTACCTCCTACGGTACTTCTAAACGTACTACATAATATACCGGTAAGCAAGAGTCAGCCGTATGCACGATTTCTCTGCCGATCCATGAGAAATTAACCTCCGACATTCTTCTCAGCAGACCAGGGCGCCGTATGTTCTGCTGTATCTCTCGCAAAACTTTTCCCAGTTGAAACTGTGCTCCTGCGTCCCTTGATATTCCAGGGAAAAGGAGGCCACGGTTGCCCCCATCTGGCATGCTACGTCCCAGGGGAGGTCCATGGTGAGGGCCTTGAGCACTCCCGCGCGAAAGGCGTCGCCCGCCCCGGTCGGATCGAGCACATCGCGGACCGGGACAGGGGGTATCAGCAGCCGGTCGCCCGCGGTATCGATCACGGCGCCTTCCTGCCCCCTTGTGGTGATTACGATTTTCACCGCCCTGTAGAGGTCCTGCATCTTCCACCCCGTCATCCGGAGAAACTGCTCGAGTTCATAATCATTGGAGATGAAGCAGAGCGCCCCGGCGACAGCCTCCCGCAGTTCGTCGCCGGTCCATATATTCAAACTCTGCCCCGGGTCGAAGAAAAAGGGCACATTGGCAAGCCTTGCTTTTTGTGCGAAATTCATCATGTCCGTCTTGTTTCCCGGCCCGATGAACACGATGCTGGAACCGTTCAACTGGGGCAGGTCGGCTTCGAAGGCCATCGCGCCCGGATTGAAGGCCGTAATCTGATTGTCGTCAAGGTCGGTCGTGATGTATGCGCCGGCGGTAAAGACCCCTGAAACCGCTTTTATGTATTCCGTAGGCAGATCATTTTTGAGCAGCCACTTTTCATATCTTGGAAAATCTTCGCCCGAGGTGGCCACGATGAAAGGGTGTTCTCCGAGCATGGCCAGGCTGTACGCAATGTTTCCGGCAGTCCCTCCGAACTTTTCGACCAGACCGTTTATGTTGAAGCAGACATTGAGGACGTGAATCTTTTCGGGCAGAATGTGGTCCGCGAAATGACCGGGGAAGTCCATGATGCGGTCGTAGGCCAGGGACCCCGAAATGAAAATCTCCATGGTATTCTCCTGCTTATGTAATTGGGGGCCTCCCGGAAAAGCGGCAGCGCTCCGGCTGCATTTACGGGGACACCCCATACCGGGCGGGTTTAGCTCTATTTCGGAATGCCGAAGGGCTTGATCGGCACAGCCGCCTTATCGCCCCCTCCGTTTCCCTTATCGGCCGATTCGAGGATAATTTCATTTTCACGGACCCAGCCCAGTTCCTGGCGAACGAGTTTTTCCTGTGCCTTAGGGTTCGTCTTGACGGCCTGGACCATCTCGAAAAGCTTCTGGTTTTCGACCTTGAGCTTCAGGACTTTTTCTTCAAGTTCCTTTACCTGCCGGTTTTGTTTTCTATAACCCGGAAGTCCGTTCGAGGAAAAAAAAATCGCGTAGACAAGGATCAAATTCAGCGCCAGGAGAACACCGACCAGAAGCCGCGCGACAGACACACCCCTGACCGTGAACCTGGAGACCGTCCCCTTATGCTGGTACCTGTTCGTCTGTATGAGTCGGTTCATGGTAAACCCCGGTCTTCGGCTGTCACGGGCCGTCGGGCAAACCGCCGGTCCAAGGCGCTACTATTGCAGAATTTTTCCGCAATGTAAACATTCTCCGCGCGGCATAGTCCCCTGCCCTTCCGGTCCTCAGGCACGGGGGAGCGCGGATGACCTTCAACTGAAAATCATTTCCCCGCTCCTTCCATACCGGAAAACTCGGTTTGGCGCGATCTCCTGAAATTAATCCATACATCGTGCAGCACCTCACTTTCGAGCACACGGGTAAACAAAACCGCCCCGTCCGGACACAAGTGCACATCGTCCAGAAAGAACTTATTTGGCACCCGGTTGCGGCCACAGGCAGGTCCACGGTTAACTTCTGTCGCATGCTTTCTTTTGTGTACGGAATAAGTTATTTGAATATGTAGGATTAAAAGACGGTTCTCCAGGCCGCGAGGGATCGTTAGAAAGACACGGGTTCCCTGCCGCAAGTTTTTTTGTGCATGGTTTGCGCAGAGGTAGGGAAGGGACTGGAGCTTGTGATGGATTTCATTATGTAACGTCTTATTTACACTCGAAAAATCAGTTGACACCATGTCCGATTTTGCTTAGTTTCAAATCGGTCTATCCATTGTTAAGTGGTTATTAACTGTCAGGTCTCTATTTTTCCTGCTAGCCGCACAAACCGATTGCAGCTTTCTTTTGCGCATCTTCAGCCTGACTTCGGATGCCGACCAGCCCCAAACAGATTGCCGGAGTTCCCCCGATTGTCGGGTCTTTTGGCGCAATGTCATCAACAGGGAGCCTGCACTTATGGAAGACATTCAAATTAGAGAGCTGATCGAATACATCGCGCGCTGTCTTGCTGAACATCCCGAACAGGTTGCGGTCAAAGAGGTTGCCGGGCTCAGAATATCCGTTATAGAGTTGCATGCCGCCAAGGAGGACCTTGGGAAGATAATCGGCAAGGAAGGCAGAAACGCCCACGCAATGCGCACCATCATGAACGCGGCTGCAACGAAACTCAAAAAACGCGCCGTGCTCGAGATTCTCGAATAAGCGGTGAGCGCTGGAGTTGCTCTATGAAAGAAACGCCGTCAAGTCGCTCACAACTCGGGGCTGCGGCGCCTCCGGAGTGTTTCGGCGATGGGGACAAGGTCTGTCCCGTGGATGAGGAAGGAATAATGCAGCCTCAGAGCGGGTGCCTTCCCTGCCCTCACCTGAGGGCATGTGTCCAGGATGTGATGGTGCGGCGCGGAAAGCTCAGGATCGTTGAAGACCCCCCCTGCTCGAAGGTGACAGGGTTTCTCAAGAGGTGGTCGGATCGGAAGCTCAAGAAAGGCTGACGCCAAAAAAGGTGAATGGACCGAAAGGCGCCGGCCTGTTCACCCGCTCCCTGCCAGTTTTAGCCGGCACTTTCCACCCGCCCCCTCCCTCCGTGGGGTTTCCCTTGGACAAAATCCCGATTCGGGCGTATAAGGCCTAATTACCCTTCAGGAGGGCCTTTTGGAATGCAAACCAACCTTGGTGTCACCGCTGGTTGTTATGCGCCTGAATACCTCGTGGCCGGAGCACAGCGTATCGAAGTCTCGATAGTCATCCCTACTTTTAACGAGCGAGAAAATCTCCCGGTCCTGATCGGGAAGCTTCAGGACGTGATGGCGGGCCGCGGCTACGAGATCATCGTCGTCGATGATGACTCGCAGGACGGCACCTGGCAGGTCGCCGAAGAGTTTTCCCGGCGCTACGGCAATATAAGCGCGATCCGCCGCATCAACCGAAAGGGGCTGAGTTCGGCGGTGACCGAAGGGTTCCTTCTGGGCAAAGGACGATATCTTGCCGTCCTCGATGCGGACCTTCAGCACGATCACACGCTGCTGAGCGCCATGATCGAACAGATCGGCGACTGCGACGTGGTGATAGGATCGAGGTATTTGGACCAAAAAGCCGTGCCGGGCTGGGATGCGTGGAGGTCCAAACTCAGCAGGGCGGGCACGGTTATGGCCCAAAAGGTGCTCAACAGGAAGATATCCGACCCGCTGAGCGGTTTTTTCATGATCCGCCGCGAAATCATACAGGAAGTGGCCCCGCAGCTTTTCGAACACGGCTACAAGATACTGTTCGATATACTGATAAAGCGCCCCGATTTGAAGGTAAAGGAACTGCCCTACAAATTCAAAACGCGCCTGCATGGGACCAGCAAGCTGACGGCCGCCGTGATGTTCGATTTCGCCGACCTGCTGATTTCACGGGCCATTCCTTCCCGGTTCAACCTGCAGTTCGTCCGGTACGGGATGGTGGGGGCATCGGGCGTCGGCGTGCATTTCCTCACGCTGTACCTGCTCCATGTGGTGCTTGGTTTGCGCTACCCCGTATCACTGGTCGCGGCGATCGAAACCGCAATGATTTCCAACTATGTCCTGAATAACCAGTGGACTTTCAAAGACCGCCGGTTCCTGGGATGGATGTGGTGGAAAGGGCTGATCAAGTACAACCTGGCGTGCCTGCTGGGAAGCGCCTTCAATTTTGTGGTTGGATGGTATCTGGTCGATAAGGGGATCCCCTGGGTTTTTGCGTCGGTGCTTGGCGTCTGGGTGGGGATGAGTTGGAATTATCTGTCGAACAGGCTTTTCACATGGGGAGGGTAGCGCGGGTTTTCACCCTCGCTCAGGAGCTGCCGCACCCGGATTCGGGTCCTCTCAGGCTTTGAGGTTTTGCTGCCCGCCGTAGGCCATGATGGCCCGCTTCTTTTTTGTGAGACACTGAAGTTTGGCAGCCGCCCGGCTGCTTTTTTTTCCCAGAACCTCCAGGCAGACCTGAGTCTGGGAATAAAGCTCGTGCATCTTTTCAAGGATCTCGTTTTTGGCCGGCGGCAAGGTTTTCAGGTCCTGTGGGATCAGCCGCTTCAAATCATCGAGACGCTTGGCGCATGCAAATGTAAGAGCCCTGGCGTCCACCTCGGGGTCCTGCTCGATTTCCGCAAGCTGCGCGGTAAATTTCAAAAGCTGGTCCAAGATGGATTCAGCGCAATCCAGCCAATCGGATCCATTGCTCTTCATTGCTGAATCCTATGCAGAGGCCTGCCAGTGCCGTGGTAGAAGCCCGCTCTTAACTTCGGAGTGGCCCGGGTTCAGCTTGATCCCTTCCCAACCGTCCTTGAGCCTTGAGAGAACCTGTATGAGGTGATCGTAGATGGAGGTATCCTCGCGGCTGTTTATGCCGATCAGTTGCCTGACGACGAAATTATAGAGCCGATTGAGGTTCCGGGCTATGTCCCCGCCCCTTTCGTAATCCAGTCCTACCAGCAGTTCCGTGACAATGTCCTGGGCATGTCTGATTTTCCGGTAGGCATTGTTCATTTCACGCCTTTCATGCAGGTCTTTGGCCCCTTCCAGGTCGCGAATCGCCGAGTCATAACACAAAATAATCAGATGAAGCGGATCGGCAGTTTCTATGGCTGTTTTGTAATAGGCATTCGACGGGTGAGTCTGAACCATGTTAAGCCTCCTGGAATTGGCTTCTGCGAACAATGCGGGAAAACCGCCCTTCAATGGAACTTATTTGAATATGGCCGGCTTTATTTTGACTGAGTTTTGATTGAAATTTTGCCAAGGGCGACATCCACTGAGCGTATTGGGGAACCTAACCTTCCGTACCCAAAATATCGTCGAAGCGGCGGCAAATCTTTAGGCTTTTTTGAGGCTGAAGCAAGACAGACTCGAAGAAAGGCAGATGCGGGGGCGGGGAGACCGAGGGGGGGAGGCGGAGATGCCTCACTCCGCCTCACTGAGTCCCCGCGCCACGCGTCTGTTTTGCGCCACCGCATCTTTGCAATTGACCTGATCGGCCTTCATTGACTAGATTATCGTTCATTATGAAGAGAACTTTTTATGTTTACGCACTGCGGGAACAGTGTTTGCCGGTTCTCATTTGCCTGGCCGGGGTCTGTTTCGTGCTCGTTACGGGGCAGCTTCTCCAGCTCATGCGGATCCTTTTCGCCTCGATGTGCAGCCTGAAAGACCTGGCCGAAATATTGCTCTTTGCCATGCCGAGGCTCCTGTTGTACGCAACCCCGATGTCCATCCTGCTCGGGGTTATGCTTGCGTTCGTGCGCCTGAACGGAGACAACGAACTCATAGCCTTTCGCGCGGCCGGCATCAGTTTTCTGGGCTTCCTGCCCCCGGTGCTCGCGGTGCTCGTCGTTGCCACGGCGCTCGCATTCATCAACGCCATTTGCATCATTCCCATTACAAACCACGCGTTCGAGACGAAGCTGAGGTCGCTGGGCCGCACTTCCATTCCGGCCCTCATGAAAGAGGGAGTCTTTATTTCCACGATTCCGAAACTGGTCTTTTTTTTCCGATCGGTCGACCGCACGGATTCTTCGATCAAGGGCGTGTTCCTGCAGGACCAGAGACAGCCGGAGGAAAAAGTCACAATTGTGGCCGAGAGCGCGCAGCTCGTCATTCCGCACGACTCCAACAGCATCACTTTCAGGCTCGCAAACGGCGTTATAACCCGTGCCGCCAAGAACCTGCAGGACGCCCAGGCCGTTTCGTTCAAAAATTACGACTTCATGCTCTCGATGGACGAGATCATGGGGGCCGAGAAAGCGGGCAGGAAAAGGAGTGAAATGAACGTAGCCGAGATATACGAGAAGTTGAAAACGGCTACGGATGCAAGGGCGCTCGTCTGGTGGAGCCTGGAGCTGCATCAGAGAATCGCTTTTCCTTCGGCCTGTCTGCTCCTGGGGTTGCTTGGGCCTCCGCTGGGGTCGCTTTTCCGCCAGAGGAGCCGAATGACGGGGGTCACGCTCGGGGTGGGGATTTTTCTCGTCTATTACATCATGCTCTCCGCGGGCCGGGGACTTGGCGAAAACAACCTGCTCCCGCCTTTTTTCGCGGTCTGGACCCCCAATTTGTTGAGTTTGTGCCTCGTCGTCTATTTGTGGACTAAATTGCACAGGGAGACCCCGTTTTTCATTTCTCTGCTGGGCCGCCCGCTGGTCCGTCTTCGGCATGCGGTCTTCGGCGCCCGCGTTCATGGAGCGGCGGTCGAATGAGAATAATCCCCGCGTATGTGCTGAGGCATTTCCTGCCCGTTTTCGCTCTGTCGATGGTCGGCTTCGTAGGCATCTACCTCATGGTCGACTTCTTCGAGCGTGTGGACAGCATGCTGGCAAGCGAGGTCCCGTTTCGCGAGATCTACACCTATTTCCTGTATAAAATCCCCCTGATCGTAACCCAGGGCATCCCGATGGCGTCGCTGCTCTCAGCCATAATCGCGCTCGGTTTGCTCAAGCGCAACCGGGAACTGATCGCCATGGAGACGGCGGGCGTAAATCCCTCCTATTATATCGCGCCGATAGTGATGAGCGCGCTCGTGCTCGCGCTGGTACACTGCGGCGTGGCGGAATTCGCGGCCCGTCCCCTCAATCCGAAGATCGACGCAATCTGGCAGGTGAGCGTGGAGCGCCAAAAACCGGCGCCATGGATGAACCCGGAAAACATGTGGTACCGGGATGAGAATACCATCTATCAGATCCGGGTCTACGACCGGGCGAAAAATGTGATGAGTTTAACGTCGATATTTTTTCTCGATTCCAATTTCCGCATATCTCAGAGGATTGACGCGCGGTCGATAACCTGGACCAATCCCGGATGGCTGGCCGAGGACGGTCTCATAAACAGCTTCCAGAACGGCAACATTTTACAGGAGCGGTTCGACCGCAAAGAGCTTGATCTGAACGTTACGCCAAAGGACTTCGGCACCGTGCAGACCCTGCCGGACAACCTCAGTTGGATCGATCTGTTGCGTTACGTGGAAAAAATAGAATCCGAGGGATTCAGTTCGACCCCGTACAGGGTTGACCTGCATATGCGAATCGCCCTGCCCTTTGCCACGTTCATCCTGACTCTGCTTGGGATACTGGTGGCTATGAGGCAAGGGCTCCATGGAGGAATCGCGGCCGGGGCGGGGATCTCGCTTTGCGTGGCGTTCGCCTTCCTGGCCATATCGAACGTAGGCAGCTCTCTGTCCTCGGCCGGCTTTCTACCGCCTTTCCTGGGCGTATGGGCCGGAAACCTCCTTTTTGCCGCAGTCCTTTGTTATTTTTGGATCAGAGGGCGGGCGTGACGAACTCCTGTCAAAAGACGGGGCGAATCCCGCTGTGGACGTTGCTGGGGCGCTATCCCTACGCCGCGGCGGCGGCGCTCCTGTTCATCTCGCAGGCATTTCCCCCCTTGTTGCGCCGCCGAACCGAGTGGACCGAAGTTTTTGTATCGGCGTCCAAAGACTTTCTGGAAGGGCGGAATTTCCTGGCGCCGCACTCCGGATATACCTATCCGCCGTTTTTCGTAATGGCGTCCACGCCCTTTACGCTGTTGCCACAGGCCGTCTCTCAGCTTCTTTTCTACCTTATCAGCGTCGCATGCCTTCTCTACGTCGTAAAGAACGCATGGTCGATGTCCGGGGGCTGCAGGCTGCAGGGGGCCGGGGTAGAGGCCAAACCGGGAGAACACCTCATTTTCCTGTTGGCGCTGCTCTGCGCCGGGCGCTTCCTGCTGAACGCTTTATCCCATATGCAGACCGACCTGCTGATAGCGGCGCTGGTGATGGCTGGATGTCTTGCGCTGCGGGCAAACAGGAGTTTTGTTTCCGCCACATGGATCGGGCTTGCCGCGGCAATCAAATGCACGCCGCTTCTGTTTGCGCCCTACCTGGCATGGCGCGGCAAATGGCTTGCCGCGCTCTGGCTGGTTGTAGTGGCAGTCGGCGTGAATTTTCTACCGGACCTCGTGCAGCGGCCCCCATCGGGCGGGTCCTGGGCAGTGGAGTGGTACACGCGCTATCTCCGCCCCATAGGGCAGGAAAACTATGTCCCCGGGACATGGTATACGCTGATCATCAATAATCAGTCGCTGGCCGGCGCCGTACAGCGTGTTTTCACCACGACCCTCAAGCGCACCCCGGAGGGCATCGACGTAGTCGCAAAGAGGAACGATCTTCGGCCGACGGCCCTCAGAGCAATCACGCTGATCCTCTATGCAATGGTCACGATACCGTCCGCCTACGCCATGTGGCGCCGGCGGCGCATGGCCGGAGCGCCGCGCGCCGCGCCCGATGCCGACGCTTTGGAATTCAGCATAATCCTTCTGCTGATGCTCCTGCTTTCCCCGAATTCGAGTCGAGGTCATTTCGGAGTAATGCTCCTGCCGGCCTTCTGTATCGGGCGCATTGCCCTGACAGGCCGCACCCGGACGGCCTGGACGCTTTTTTTGCTGGCCACTTTCGTTTCACTCGTCTGCTACAACACGCCTTTGAACATCTTTTTCATTCCCACCCTCTGGGCCGGGGCCGTCACCCTGGTGACCGTTCTGCTGCTCGCCGGCTGCATCATGGGCCTGCTGCAGGACAAAGCTCATTGGCAATAGCGCGGACGCCCGGGGCCGCTCTGCCCGGATCAGGCATTGCCCGCAGCCCCAAGAATGGTCGTTCCCGGCGGCGGTGTGAAAACCCTTTGCGCGAGTTCCTGGTCGAGCAGGTAGAGATTGCCGCCCTCACCGCCTATCAGCTTTAATTTCTGCACGACGGCGTCAGCGCTGGCTTCTTCCTCGACCTGTTCCGTCAGGAACCACTGGAGCAGATTGCCGGTGGCATGGTCTTTTTCTTCCGCGGCAATGTTGGCCAGGTTATAAATCAGGCCGGTCACTTTTACCTCGTGTTCGTAGACGGCTTCGAAAGCCGCAAGCGGCGTACCCCACGTGGTCGGAGGACCTCCGATCGCCTTTAAATCAACCTTGCCGCCCCGGTTGTTTACGAAGTCGAAAAACTTCATCGCGTGGGTCACTTCCTCCAGTGCCTGTATTTCCATCCATCTGGCGAACCCTTCCAGGTTGAGCCGTTTGAAATAAGAGGCCATTGAAAGATAGAGATAAGATGAATAAAGCTCGGCGTTTATTTGTTCGTTCAAAGCATTCCTTATTCTTTCGTTCATGTTCCCCTCCCTGGTTTATGACCTGTGCCCCGGCCAGGTTTGGCCGCCTCAAACAAATAATTCGGCCAGGATCATCTATTTTGACCGAATGATTCAATTTAGGCACGATTGCAGAGCAGTCAATTCCAGGTCAGGAGAGATGCCTCCGGCTTTCATCCGAGTGGGCACGGAAGGCCTGGATCATTACGGATGCGCCGAGCAGCAGAAAAATCAGGTCCCGCGCGAGGTACCATACGGTGTGAGTCGGTCCGGAGCTTTGGGCGCTGAAGCATCCGCAGTGGACATCGATTCCGCGCGCAACCGCGCTGGCGAGGGCCCCCCAAAAAACGACCAGGAGCAGATTGGCAAGGGCCGTGGCGCCCGGCAGCCACCAACCGCACAGGATGAATGTGCCCAGGATTGCTTCGAGCCAGGGGAGCACTATGGCGACGATATTGATAAGAGGGTCGGGAAGGATTTGATAATTTTGAACTATTCCGGCAAATTCAGCCGGCTGCGCTATTTTGTCGACGCTTGCGGCCATGAATATGAGCCCGAGGAGCAGTCGCATGACTAGAAACAGGTAGTTGCGGGAGCGGGATTTCATTTAGCCTCATCTCAACGCCTCGGCGGCCGGCCCGCGAAGCACCAGATGAGCCGCCGGGAGGGCTGCCAGCAACGCGGTTGCGCACACGAGCGGAAAGGACGCCGCGATAGTAAGCCAGTCAACGGAATAGATAAAGGTCCATCCGAAAGACTGTCTGTTTATCACGAAAATCAAAAGCACCGATAGAACAAAACCGCACGCGAGGCCCAGCGCCTCACCGAGCAGAACCATTACGACGGCTTCCCATCCGATCACGGCCCTGACCTGGGCGGCGCTCGCGCCGAGCGCCGTCATCGTCTGAAACTGCCGGGCGCGCTCCAGCACCAGGATGGCCAGAGTAGTCGCCACACCGAGCGCGGCGATCATAAGAGAGATGAAAAGCAGGGCCGTGGTCACGGCAAAGGTCTCGTCGAATATCCTGAGAATGTTTCGCCGCAGGTCCGATCCCACGATGGCCTCGATGCTTGCTCCCCGGCCCGCGGCGCTGAGAAGGATACGATTTTTCAGGTGGGCGATCCTCCGGTCGAGCCCTGCGCTCCTGTCCCTGAAAAATACGCTCGCGCCGGTCCATCGACGGTCCGCTGTCGCGCGTTCGAAAAAAGACAGCGAGCAATGCACGACGCCGCCCTGCGTCCGATAGTCCCGAATAATCCCGACAATCGGCAGATCGATTTCAACGGATTCCACCACGGCTTTGAACCGTTGACCAACCCGCAATCCCGTCTGGTTCGAAAACACCTCCGAAACAACTACGCCCCTACCCTCATTAAGGGCGGGCGCGACGGTCCCCGGGTCGCCTTCGATGAAAATAAAGCCGGAGCGGCGCATGTAGCTGTCCGTGTCGATGGGTTCGAGCAGGTACTGGACACCGCCTCGGCTCAGGAATATCCGGCGGTAGGGAACCAGGTCCGCCTCATTTCGCAGCTTCTCGAGTTCGGCCGCGATTTCTGTTGGAAGCGGGTCGCGGTAGCCGTTTATGTCCGCCATTTTTGCCCGCACGTAAAGATCGCCGTTTATACTCTGTTTGACCCAGGTGGAAACGGTCTCCCGGAAGCTGTGGACCATGATGACCAGCGCCGAAAAAAGCGCGATTGCCGTTATGAGCGCTCCGGCTGAAATCGCCACCCTGGCCCCGGCGCTTTTCAGATAGCCCGTCCCGAGGTGTGCCGTCTCACCCAGGCCGGCCCTGGACACGAGGGCGGGCAGATATGTCCCGGCCGCATTCAGGATGAGGGGCGAAAAGAGCGCAAATCCAAGAAACAGGAAAAAAGTCGCCATGTATCCGGGGACCGGAATGCCGGAAAAGGAGGGCATCCTGGAAATCGGCCAGACGGCGGCGGCCAGAAAAAACCCGAAAACGGCAAGACGCCTGATGAGCTTTCCCTCTCCGGGAGAAACGTTTTCGCGCATGACAAGCGCCTCGCCGGCCCGGACCCTCGAGGCTTCGAAAGCGGGCTGACATGCGGCCAGGGCCGCCACCACCAGGGTTATGGCAAGAGACAGCGCAATTTCCCGGCCCGTAATTCCAAAACCCTCCACATTTACCCGGACAAAAAGGTTGGATACGGTCGAGCTGACGTAGCCGATCAGTTTCCCGGTCATCGAAACGCTGAGCGGAATCGCCAGCACCCATCCGGCGACCCCGAAAAAGCAACCTTCGGCGATGAACAGCATAAAAATCATGCGCGCCGACGCCCCCACCGAGCGCAAAATCGCAAGCTCCTTTCGTCTCGATGTCGCATGAAGGGAGATCAGGCTGTAGACGAGGAACATACCGACGAAGAGCGACACGAAACTAAGGACCGACAGGTTCAACTCGTAAGCCCGGATCATCACGCGGCCGCCTTCCCTGGCCTCCGAGGGCTGAGTGAGTACGACTCCAGACGGGAGCAGCGCTTTTACCCTGTCGAGCTTATCTTCCGTGAGGGGCCGGGTGAAAATAAGGTCGATGCGGTCGACCTGTCCGTAGACTCCGGTGAATTCCTGGAAAGTGGCGATATCGACAATCGCGATATTGCCCCCCTCGAGCGTGGCAAGGCCCTCGGGGGCAAGCTCTCCCAGGACCTCAAAAGAACTCACGCCGGCAGGACCCTGGAGGCGGACCATCCGGCCGCCGCCGGGCGCGCCTTTTTGCAAAAATTTCTTCCCGGCTATCATCGTGAAAGGATCGCCGACAAGCCGGCCCCACGATGAAAAATCCCCCCGGGGATCGGGATGCGCGGATTTCCACGTCCGCATCTGAGCATCGAGCACCGGATCGATTCCGACCAGAAGCAGCGGCTCATCGTCTCCTTCCACCTGGACATAGGTGGACATGAAAGGAGAAGCCGCGACGATGTCGCTCGAATCGAGCAGCACGGGTACGAGTCTCTCGGGAAGGCCCCCGCCCGGGCGTGTCACGGTCCGGTCCGCTTTGCCTGAAATCGCGTCAACACCATTTGCGAACGACTGCACCGAGGCGTCGGCGGCAAGCCGCACGCTCGTAAAAACGCCGGCCCCCAGGCCTATTCCAAGCAGCACGGCCACAGTCCGCCAGGCATGGCCCTTCAGTTCACGGAAGCTGAACCAGATCCAGAGGCGAAAAAAGGCTCTCATCTTCCGGACCGCTCCACTATGGAACCGTCCTTCAGCACTATTCCAGAGGTACCGTAGAGGTCGGCGTAAGAGCTGTGAGTAGCGATTATGACGGTTCGGCCAAGCTCACGGTTAAGCCCTGCGAGAAGCTCGACTACGGCCGTCCCGTTTTTGCTGTCGAGGTTTCCTGTAGGCTCGTCTGCAAGAATCAGGGATGGATCGTTTATAAGGGCGCGGGCTATGGCGCACCGCTGCATCTCGCCCCCGGAGAGCTGCGAGGGGAAGTGGCCTGCGCGCCGCTCCATGTCGAGCCGGCAGAGAAGCTCCACCGCGCGCCCGGAAACCTCCCGGCGGCCCTGTCCCGCCAGCAGGCCGGGGAGGAGAACATTCTCCAGTACGGTAAGCGTGGGTAAAAGGTTAAAAGTCTGAAAAACGATTCCGACAGATTTCCTGCGAAACTCGGTCAGCTCGCGGGAGCAGGCCCGATCGAGCTTCACTCCGGCCACGACCAGGCTTCCGCCCGTCGGCCGGTCCAGCCCGGCGAGCAGCGAAAGCAGCGTGCTTTTGCCCGAACCGCTCTCGCCTTTGATTATCACCAGTTCCCCGTGCGGAATCTCTAGGTCGACTTCGCGCAGCCCGACCACCTCGCCCCTCCCCATGGGGTAGATTCGGGTAAGTTTTTCAGCAACAACATCCAGCATCGAGCCTCCCTGCGGTGATTTTAGTGAATAGTGATTAGTGAGTGGTGAGTGGTGAGTGGTGAGTTACGAATAGAGGGGGAGCGAAAAGACAAATGCGTTTTTTCTGCTGACCTCTCACTGCTCACTGCCCACTCTACGGGCCGCAGACCCCGCATCTCCTGCAATTCTGTTCGGGCCGGCATTCGGGGCTGCTTTTCTCCTCAATGGCGCGCCCGTATTCCTCCCACAGGAACTTCCGATCGATCCCGTGATCGATTACCTCCCAGGGAAATATTTCATCATGCCCGCGCTCCCTCATTACCCAGAAATCAGGGTTGAGGGGCGAGCCGCGCATCGCCCGGCCCCAGGCAAACCCATCCAGCGCAACCTTTTCCAGAAAAATGGAAACCCTGCGATCACCCCTGGACAGGAGCGCCTGGACGTATGCCCATTTCGGCAGGTCGAAATGGACCCGCATGTTGGGCACTTTTCGCAGCGCTTTTTGAATCCAGCCCGCTTTTTCCCTGAGTTCCCGCACCCCGGCGAAAGCCGCCCACTGAAAGGGTGTGAAGGGCTTCGGGACAAAGGAATTTACGCTCAGCGTAATGGTGCTGAGCCGTGTTTTACCCCGGCTCGCGCTGAGCACGTGATGGCGTATTCCTTTCGCAAGCTCAACGATGGCCTCCAGGTCTTCGGGAGTTTCGGTCGGAAGCCCGATCATAAAATAGAGCTTGATATTGAGGATTCCTTTTTCGGCCAGCATTGCGGCTGCCTTGTATATCTGATCTTCGGACAAGTTTTTGTTGATAACCCTTCTCAGCCGCTCCGATCCGGCTTCCGGGGCTATCGCCACCGCCCGGTGCTCGCTCGCTTCGAGGGCCGAAAGGATTTGATCGCCAAGCGCATCGGCCCGGAGCGAAGAAAAAGAGAGCGATCCGCCCCGGTCGAG
>Ga0326728_10011920_pt1 | contig 19603 bp, 18 predicted proteins | sample MB3enrmetagenome_FD_207602 | JGI IMG/M metagenome (GOLD analysis project Ga0326728, IMG submission 207602) | Lab enriched peat soil microbial communities from McLean, Ithaca, NY, United States - MB31MN | ecosystem: Environmental > Terrestrial > Soil > Wetlands > Peat | place: USA: New York... | reverse complement strand
GCTTCAACCAGTGCAACCAGTCCCGTTCCTCTTGGCTCATCGCGATTCGTTCCACCTCTACAGCCTGCGGCTGTCAAGAGGAACTTTCTACTGGGCTCAAATAGGAACTTCTCACTTGGCCGCGACAGTCCCCAGGGCCTTCTGAAGTATCCACCTCTCCAACTCTGATATAGTGGACTCTTTCAACGCGCCGCAACGCGGAACGCTGTTGCGCCAGAGGCGCCGTGCCGCCTTGCAAAGGGCCGCGGCACTCCCGGCAAAAATCGAATGCACCCAGCCATGAGCCTGCAACTCGCCGAAGACCGGCGCGACCTCATACCGCCCGGGTTGAACCTCGCCGGCTGCTACCAGTGCGGCAAGTGCACGGCGGGTTGTCCGGTGGCGAGCCGCATGGACCGGACACCCAACCAGGTCGTTCGCCTGCTCCAGTTGGGCCGCATGGAAAAAGCAATCTCCTCCGGCGCCTTCTGGGAGTGCGTCTCCTGCCAGACCTGCACCACGCGCTGTCCGAAATCGGTGGATTGCGCCGGAGCCATGGACTTCCTGCGCCAGCTCTCCGTCGAGCGCGCCGCCTCCGCGCCGTCCGCGCATCGAACGGTCCTTTTTCAGAAGACGTTCCTGCGGAACATCCGGCGCAATGGCCGGCTGGATGAACTGGAACTGGTCCGCACGTTCAAAACTGCAACCTTCCTGAAAGACCTCGATATTCCCTTCCTGTTCAAGGACGCGTCGCTCGCGCCGCGCATGATGCGCCGCGGCAAGCTGAAGCTGCGCGCCGAGCAGGCGCGCGACCGCGGCGTGCTCGACCGCATCTTCGAGCGTTGCCTCGAGGCCAAGCTCTGATGGAGATCGGCTACTATCCCGGCTGCGCGCTGCACGGTTCCTCGAACGACTACGAGACCTCCGTGCGAGCCTGTCTCGCCGCGCTCGGCGTCGGGCTGCGGGAAATCGACGACTGGATCTGTTGCGGCGCCACAGCGGCCCATTCGATCAACCACAAGCTGTCGATCGCGCTCCCGGCGCGAAACCTCGCGCTGGCCGCCCGCGACGGCTTCGGCGAACTCCTGGCGCCGTGCCCGATGTGCTCGATGGAGCTGCTCAAGGCGGAACAGAGTCTCCGCGCCGATCCCGAGCTGCGAAAAGACATCGCGCAGATCGTCGAGCTGGGGCTCGACCGGAAGACGGCCGTGCTCAACCTCATCCAGGTCTTCCAAAAGATCGGCCTCGACCAGATCAAGGACGCGGTCAAGCGCCCGCTGGACCACATCACGGCTGCGTGCTACTACGGCTGCCTGCTCACGCGTCCGCCCGAAACCCTGCGCTTCGACGACTGCGAACGTCCCTCCACGATGGAGGCCGTGCTCGCCGAACTCGGCGCCAAGACCGTCGCCTGGAATTATAAGACGGAGTGTTGCGGCGCCGGCCTGACCATGGCGAACGAAGCCACCGTGCTCGAGCTTTCGCACAAGATCCTCATGAACGCCGCCTCGCACGGCGCCAACTGCGTCGTGGTCGCCTGCCCGATGTGCCACGTGAACCTGGATATGAAACAGCGGGACATCGAGCGGCGCTATTCGGTGCGCCACGGCATAACCATCTACTATCTCTCCGACCTCGTCGGCATGGCCCTGGGGCTTTCCGATGCCGCGCTCGGGATCGACCGGCACTTTGTGTATCGGGGATAACGGGCCATGGCGCGAATCGGGGTCTTCACTTGCTGGTGCGGAGAGAACATCGCGCGCACCGTGGATGTGGACCAGGTCTCGGCCGCGATCGCGAAGCTTCCCGGCGTGCGCGCGTCGGTGAACTACAAGTACATGTGCTCGGACCCCGGCCAGGCGCTCGTGCGGGAGAAGATCGCGGCCGAGCAACTGGATGCGGTGGTGGTGGCGTCCTGCTCGCCGCACATGCACCTCCGCACGTTCCGCAAGACGGCCGAAGCCGCCGGCGTGAACGCCTATCGCGTCGAGATGGCGAATATCCGCGAGCAATGCTCCTGGGTGCACCACGACCGCGCGGCCGCGACCGCTAAAGCCGTGGACCTCGTTCGGATCGCCGTCGCCAAGGTGCGCTGGGACGAAGCGCTTGAACCCATTCGCGTTCCGGTGACGCGGAAGGCGCTGGTCATCGGCGGCGGCGTCGCAGGCATCCAGGCCGCGCTCGATATCGCCGACGCCGGCTACCAGGTCGCGCTGGTCGAGCGGGAACCCTCGATCGGCGGCAAGATGGCCGGCCTGTCCGAGACCTTCCCCACGCTCGATTGCTCGCAGTGCATCCTCACGCCGCGAATGGTTGACGTCGGCCAGCACCCGCGCATCCGGCTCCACAGCTATTCCGAAGTCGAGAGCGTCAGCGGGTTCGTCGGCAACTTCACCGTGACCATCCGCCAGAAGGCGCGCTACGTCGATACGGCGAAGTGTACCGGCTGCGGAGAGTGCTGGAATTCCTGCCCCATCAAGAAAATCCCCAGCGAGTTCGACTACCGCCTGGGGTTCCGTCCCGCCATCTACATCCCCTTTCCCCAGGCCGTGCCGGCGCGCCCCGTCATCGACAAGGAGAATTGCACGCGGCTCAAGAAGGGCAAGGGCTGCGGCTTCTGCGAGAAAAAATGCCAGGCGGGCGCGATCCGCTTCGACGACCAGGACAAGCTCGTCACCGAGGAAGTGGGCGCGATCGTCGTGGCCACCGGGTTCAAGCTCTACAGCATCGGCAAGCAGCAGGAGAACGAAAGCCGCTCCGGCTATGGCGAATATGGTTACGGCGAATACAAGGATGTAATCGACGGGCTCCAGTTCGAGCGGCTGGTGTCGGCCTCCGGACCTACCGGCGGCCGCATCGCGCGTCCGTCCGACGGCCGCGAGCCGAAGAACGTGGTGTTCATTTCCTGCGTAGGTTCGCGCGACAACGCCAAGGGCGTGCCGTACTGCTCCAAGATCTGCTGCATGTACACCGCCAAACACGCGATGCTCTACAAGCACAAGGTCCACGACGGGCAGGCCCATGTCTTCTACATGGATGTGCGCGCCGGCGGCAAGAACTACGAGGAGTTCGTCCGCCGCGCGATCGAGCAGGATGGCGCGCGCTACTATCGCGGCCGGGTATCCAGGATCTACGAAGAGAACGGCAAGCTGATCGTTCGCGGCGCCGACACGCTGGCCGGCGAGCCGGTGACGATCGAGGCCGATCTCGTCGTGCTGGCGGCGGCCATCACGCCCGCGGCCGGCGTGCGCGATTTGGCCCGGAAGTTGAACGTCGGCTACGACGAATACGGTTTCCTGCTCGAATCGCACCCCAAGCTGAGACCGGTCGAGACCGCCTCGGCGGGCGTGTTCATCTGCGGAGCCTGCCAGGGGCCGAAAGATATTCCCGAATCCGTGGCGCAGGCCTCGGCCGCCGCGAGCAAGGCTCTCATTATGCTCAGCCGCGACGAGATGACCCGCGAGCCCGAGGTCGCCCGTATCGACGAGAAGAATTGCGCGGCGTGTTTCGCCTGCGTCCGGACCTGCCCCTACCACGCCATCGAGCGCGGCGAGGTGCTTACGCCCAGGGGAGTCTTCGTGAAACATACCGCGCGGGTGAACCCCGGCCTGTGCATGGGGTGCGGCACTTGCGTGTCGATCTGCCCATCCAAGAGCGCGGATCTCGCGGGCTTCAGCGAGCAGCAGATCTACGCGGAGCTGGAGGCGCTGGTATGAGCGAGGCATTCGAGCCGAAGATCGTGGCCTATGTGTGCAACTGGTGCACCTATCTCGGCGCCGACCTCGCGGGAACCAACCGGCTCGAGTATCCGCCGAACGTCCGCGTCCTCCGGTTGCCGTGCACCGGGCGCATCGATTTCAATCTCATCGTGAAAGCATTTGAGGCCGGCGCGGATGCCGTCCTGGTCTCCGGCTGCCACCCGGCGGATTGCCACTACACGTCCGGCAACTATCATGCGCGCCGCCGTTGGATTGTATTCCGCCGTCTGCTTGAGACGCTCGGGTTCGAGATGGAACGGATTCATTTCACCTGGATCTCCGCCGCCGAAGGCAAGAAGTGGCAGCAGGTGGTGACGGAAATCACCGAGAAGACGCGACGCCTCGGGCCCTACACCGCGTATCGCGATCTGTGCGAGGCGCACCAATGATTACGCGCCTCCGCGAGACCTGCCGGCGTCTGCTCGACCAGAACAAAGTGCAGGTGGTGATCGGCTACGGGCAGCGGCGCCCCGGTGCGGCGGCGCACCCGGTCTTTATCACGCGCCCGGAGGACGTTGGCCAGCTCACCTGGGGCGGGAATTGCTTCGCCAATCTCACCGTCTACCTCAAGCGCAAAGAGGTCAAGGCGCTCGGAAAAGCCGCGCTGGTCGTCAAGGGCTGCGATGAGCGGGCGCTGGTCGTGCTCGAAAAGGAGGCGCAGGTCGAGCGCGGCGATCTGTACGTAATCGGGATGGCATGCGATGGCGTGCACGCGCCGAAATGTAGCGCCTGCGTGGTGCGCACTCCGCGATTTGCCGACGAGTTGATCGGAGAGGCCGGGAGCGCGCCGGGCGCAGCTTCGCCCGCTGCACCGGATCTGCTGGACGTCCTGATGGCGAAGCCGGCGGCCGAGCGCTGGGCCTTCTGGAAATCGGAATTTTCGCGCTGTGTGAAGTGCTACGCCTGCCGCCAGGTCTGCCCCTTGTGCTACTGCGAGCGCTGCATCGTGGACAAGAACCGGCCCGTGACGATCGACACTTCGGCATCGCTGAAGGGCAACTTCGCCTGGCACATCACCCGCGCGTTTCACCTCGCGGCGCGATGCGTGGGGTGCGGCGAGTGTACCCGGGCTTGCCCTGCAGGCATCCCGGTCGGGCTGCTGAACCGGTCGCTGGCGGACACCGCCAAAGGGAACTTCGGCTATGCGGCGGGCATGGACCCCGCGGCGGAGCCTGTCTTCGGCGCCTGGTCTTCCAGCGACAAGGAGGATTTCATCCGGTGAGCCCGATCATCTCCGCCGCGGCTCTGCGCGAATTGATCGACGTCTGGATCAAGTCCGGAAAACAGGTCGCCGCTCCGGTCTCCATCGCTGGCCGGCTGCTCTATCAGCGCATCGACTCCTCCGGACAGGCGGTGCTGGATTCCGCTCTTCGCCCGGCGAACTCCATCAAGGATTTTGTTTTCCCGCGCCACGAACGGCTGTTCGGCTACCGCATCGAAGGCCGGCAAATCTCCCTGACCGATCCGAAGCCGGAAGAGCGTGACCAGATCGTCATCGGCGCGAAGCCGTGCGATGCCCACGCCCTGCCGATTCTGGATCATGTCTTCGCGTGGGGTAGCAACGATGAACCATACGAACGTGGCCGCCGGAGGACGGCGATCGTAGCGCTGGCCTGCACGGCGCACGACGACGCCTGCTTCTGCACCTCGGTCGGTTCCAGTCCCGCCGATGAGACCGGCGCGGACGCCATGTTGTTCGACCTGGGCAACGGATCCTTCGAGCTGAAAGCCATCACTGCGAAGGGCCGCACACTTTTCACGCAACACGCGCAACCACCCGCGACCGAGCCGCGGCCGTCAGGAAGCGCACCCGCCCCCCGCTTCGATCCCGCCAAGATCCGGGCCTTCCTCGCCACCCAGTTCGAGAGCCCCTTCTGGGCGGAGGGCACGCTCGCCTGTCTCGGCTGCGGTGCGTGCGCGTACACCTGCCCCACCTGCCATTGCTTCGACATCGTGGATGAAGGCAGTGCGGCCGAGGGCGCACGGGTGCGAAACTGGGACTCCTGCCAGTTCCCTCTGTTCACGGCGCACGCCTCCGGCCACAACCCTCGCTCGAACCAGGCGCAGCGGCAGCGCCAGCGCATGTACCACAAATTCGCGATCTATCCCGAGAAGTTCGGCGCCATCCTGTGTACCGGTTGCGGCAATTGCGCGCGGAACTGCCCGGCGGGCCTGGGCGTTCTCGGAGTGCTCGAGGCCATCGATCGCCAGACAATCAAAACCGATGAGCGACAACCTGTACAAACCTGACCTGATGGAAGTCCTCCAGGTCGAGCGGCAGACGGCGGACGTAAAGTCCGTGCGCGTACGCTTCCAGGACGCGGCGCGGGCGCGCGACTTTTCGTTTCGCGTCGGCCAGTTCGGCTTGTTCTCGGCCTTCGGCGCTGGCGAGTCCACGTTCAACATCTGCTCCAGCTCCACCTGGAAGGACTACCTGGAGTTCTGCTTCCGCCGGACCGGCCGGGTCACCGAAGCCCTCTGGGAGATCGAAAGCGGCGACACCATCGGTTTTCGCGGCCCGTACGGCAACGGATATCCGATGGAAGCCTGGGAAGGCAAGGACCTCATCTTCATAGGAGGCGGCATTGCGATGCCGCCGATCCGCTGCGCCGTCTGGTACGCGCTCGAGAACCGCTCGGATTACGGGAACATCACCGTCGTCTACGGCGCGCGGACGGTCCGCGACCTCACCTTCGCCCGAGAGCTGGACGAATGGAGCCGGCACGAGCGGGTTCGCGTCGTGCAGTGCGTGGACCCGGGCGGTGAGACGCCGGACTGGAAGGGCGAAGTCGGCCTCATCCCCTCCGTGGTGGAGCGCGCGCGGATTTCCGCCGCCAACGCGGTAGCGCTCGTGATCGGACCGCCGATCATGATCAAGTTCACCCTGCCCGTGCTCGACCGCATGGGTCTGCGCGAAGAGGATATTTACACCAGCCTCGAGAACCGCATGAAGTGCGGCGTTGGAAAGTGCGGGCGCTGCAACGCGGGCCCCGTCTACGTCTGCAAGGAAGGGCCGGTGTTCACGATGCGGCAGCTCCGCTCCATTCCCAACGATTTCTAGCGCGCCCCGATTGCCACTACAATGGTCGGTTCATCTCATGCCGGCCTCGCTTCGCGCGCTCCTCATCACGGACCCCCTGATTATTCTGGCGACTGCGGTCTACGGCACGGTCTCGCTGCTTACATCCTTGTTTGACGCGACGGGCCGCGCGCAGCACCGGGTGGCCTGCGCCTGGGGCCGCATGCTGTTGCGCGTCTCGGGCGTGAAGGTGCGCGTCGAAGGGCTGGAAAACATCTCTCCGGACGGCAGCTACGTTTTCGTTTCCAATCATCTCAGCTACATGGATATCCCGGTGATCCTGCCCCACATCCCCGCGCAGTTCCGCTTCCTGGCGAAGAAAGGCCTGTTCCAGGTGCCGTTCATCGGGTACCACCTGAAGCGCGCGGGTCACATTCCGGTGCGCCGCGCCGACGCCCGTGCTTCGCTGAAGACCATGGCCGAGGCCGCCGGTGTCGTCCGCGGCCGTGGCGTCTCGGTCCTGGTGTTCCCCGAAGGCGGGCGCTCCCCGGGAAACATGGGCGACTTCAAAGAAGGCGCCGCCTATATCGCGATCAAGGCAGGCGTGCCGGCCGTTCCGCTGGGGCTCAACGGCACCCGCGAGATCCTTCCGATGGATTCGCTGCTGGTCAAGCCCGGCGAGGTGGTGCTGCGCATCGGCGAGTCAATCCCGACCGCCGGCCTGGCCGTCCACGACCGTCACAGACTCACCCGCGAGCTCCGCGATCGCATCGTCGAACTGACCCAAGGCGCCTACCGGGCGTGATCTGGCGGATAAAGGAGGAAACGCTGCCGCGAGATTTTCGCCCTCCGCGCAATCCCGCGGTTCACCAAGATCGGCGTTGGTCAGAGAAGGCGCTGGCCATGGGTTTCAGATTCCCGGGCCACTTGAGGAGCCGGCTGAGGCGGGGTAAACACAACTGCCTTGTCCCTCGATTTCCTGAACTCTACATTCAGGATGCGGCGCTCAGGCCCGCTCGTCGTGCCGGGACCCGGCTCAGGAGAATGGCCGCCGCGACCGGGTACAGAATCCCCGATACCGCAAAAACCGGCGTAAAGGAGTAGCGCTCGACCACCGCCCCGACCGCCAGGCTCGACAGCATCCCGCCGATCCCGCCGGCCGTGCCCGACAACCCCGTCACCGTCGCGATGCTTTGTGATGGAAAGTTGTCACTGAGAAAGCCGAGAAAGTTGCTGATCCACAGGCCATGCGCCAGCATCAGCCCGGACATCAACGCGATCGCCCATCCCGGCGTGGGAGCGCCTGCCGCAAGCCACGAAACCGGCGTCGCCGCGGCTGCCACGATCAGCAGCGTCGCGCGGGTTCTGCGCGGAGACCAGCCCCTCCTTACCAGCGCGTCCGACAGCTGTCCGCTCGCGATCGTGCTGATACCCAACACGAGGAAAGGAATCCAAAAATGGGATCCGATCTGCTCGAGCGAGAGCTTGCGCTCGCGCGCCAGATATTGCGGGATCCAGAACATGTAGAAGTAAAACACGGGGTCGAACAGGAAACGGGAAGCCAGCACCCGCCACAGCAGGCGATCGCCGATCATGGATCGCAAGGGAACTCTTTTTCCCGGGCCGTCCTTCGCAATCGCGGGAACGGGATCGTTCCGCGTCATCGCCAGCCAGACGAGAACCCAGAGGAAGCTCAGAGAGCCGGTTGTGACGAACACTCCGCGCCAGCCGAGCACCCCGGCGAGCCCCGCGGTGAGCGGCGCGGCAATCACAGCGCCGAAGGCCGAGCCCCCGTTCGCAATGCCGATGGCCAGCACCCGTTTCTCCAGCGGGAAGCGCTCGGTAGCGACCTTGGTCGCGCCGGGAAAACAGCCGCCTTCGCCGGCGCCCAGAAAAAAACGCGCGATCCCCAGCCCGAGCGGCCCCGTCACCAGCGAGTGAGACAGACTCGCCAGAGACCACACGCCCACCGAGAGCGCCAGCCCCTTCCTGGTGCCCAACACGTCCATCAGCCGGCCGCTGACAGAAAACATGATGGTGTAGCTCAGCACAAATGCGAACACCACACGGGAGTAGGCGGTCGCGCTCATGGAGAACTGCGCCATCAAGGTCGGGGCCAGAACCGACAGGACCTGCCGGTCGAGGAAACTGAGCGCGCTGCAGCAAAACATCAGCCAGCAGAGGACCCAGCGTATTCGGAGTGCTTCGCCCATCCGGCCTCAGCGAGCGCTCAACGTGCCGCCACATCGCGCTCCGGTCAGCCTCCGGCGCCAGACGCCCCGCTCGCATCTTCGGAATGTGAACGCAAGCCGGGTATTAGATCCGGCCGAAGAGTCCTCGGAATGTGAACACTTTGCGACACGGCCGCGGGGAGGAAGCCGCCCCGGCATCACCAAACCGCTCCTCAACCCGCAGCTCGGCTACGAGCAGAAATCGAACGCCGGCGTGGAGCCGCGGCCGGTATCTCTGGCGGTAAGCCGGCCTCCGGCTGGCCCTTGCCCAACGGATCCTGCATGTATCCTTTGGGAGTGCACCCGGCTAACTTGCGGAACACCCGGGCGAAGTAAGCGGGGTCGGAGAACCCGCACTTCTCGGCGGTCTGAGAAACGTTGTAAGCCGGATCGAGCAGCAGCCGCTTGGCGAAGTCCACCCGCCGTTGCATGACAAACCGCTCGAAGGTCGTCCCCCGCACCTGCTTGAAGGTACGCCCCAGGTGGCTCACCGAGACCGTCAGGGCGCCAGCCACCTGAGAAGACGAAATGCGGCAATTGGAATCGGCGCGCTCGATGAGTTGATCGATCATGCGGCAAGCCCGTTCGACCAGTTTATCCTGCCGGCTGGAGTACAGCTTCCGGATCTCCTCGACAATTTGCTCCCCAAACCGCTGGTAGGCCCCGTGGAGTTCCGGACGCGTTGCCGCCCCATGGATCTCGCTGTCCACCTTCCACAGCACTTGATCAATCAACTCGCGGTCGGCGCCCAACTGCTTGGCGCAAAAGCACATAGAGTAGAGGGTAGAGCAGAAGAACTGCCGCTGAACGCCAAGGCAGGCAGGCCCTTCCCCGAGACGGCGGTTGGCCAGCACGCGCAGGGAGCCGATGGCTGCGCGGGCCTCGGCCAGCTTGCGGGCCGCCAGACAGGCGCAGACCTTTTCCGCTGCGGCGGCCAGATCCTCAATGGGCGCAACCGGACTTCGGTAGACGGCCATCGTATCCGCCGACTGCGCCAGGGCCATGCACGCCTCGTCATAGGACTGTACCAGGGAGCGCAAGTCATCCTTCACGCCGCCGATTCCGACGCGCACGTGAAGGTCGCAACGCTCCTTGACGCTTTCGATAATCCGCTGGGCAAGGCCATGGGCCTGGTAGGATATCGAATCCAAGGCGCGGGACCCCTGGTCATTGAAGAACAACGATATCCCTCTCTTCCGAAGGTAGGCGACGGCCGTGTTCTCCTGCGTATCGCAGATTTCTTCGATCTCTTGCAAGGCGGCCGTAAAACCGACATCGAAAGATGCCGTCCCCTCCGGGTACTGCTCTTGCGGTTCGAGCTGAACCACGAGAACTCGGTTCGGGGCCAGCGTGAAACCCACCTTCGCCATCAACTCGCGTAGGGACGAGCGGTCCACCGGAGCGCCGTCCAAAATCAGGTGGGCGAACTCCTTGTGCAGCAAAAGGCCTTCACGCATGGTCCGGTTCTGCTCTCGCACCAGCTCCGACAGCCGCCCCCAGGAAGTGGCCACGTAGGCGGCAAAGCTCTCCAGAAGGCGCGTCGCGGTTTCCATGTCCTCCTTCGACGACACCGGCGCCTTCCAGTACGCTGCTTCCAATTGGTCGAGGTCGATGTAGGTGAGCTTGGATACCTTCTGCCGCACCTGTTGAAAGCCAGCTTCCGTCGGAGGCTGGCTCAGGGCCTGACCGCACAAGAGCGTGGCGATATACTGGCCAGCGCTGATCACCGGCACCGCGATGTCCACCAATCCGGCGTGACAGGTGTAGATCTGCGTCTCGCCGGTCTCGCGGCAGCGCTTCTCCGCAGCCCGGTCCGACATGCCGCAGGATTCGACGTCGTGGCGGCCGTCGTCATTCACAATCCGGCAGAAATCAGGAGCCAGGTTGGGATCGCATCGGAGAAAGCCGGAATAGGAAGTCAGCAAGGCATCCTGAGTGCCCAGCTCGTTCGAGAGCCCGAACTGGGCCGCGGGCCCATCCTGCGCCCACAGCACCCCCATGTTCTTGATAATGCATGATTTGTTTACAAGCAAGAAGAACAGCTTGAAGAATTCCAAGTCCTTTTCAAATTGTTCCAGAAAAAGACGCCGCTGTCGAACCCGCAACGGTACGGATTTCCCATAACCCAACATGCCACCCACCGTGAGTGACAGTCTAACACGGGTCAGCGCAGGCAAGAAGGATTTTAAAGGACTTTAACAGCCTGATTGGTACTCTGCCTCGTGCATGCTCATCCAGTCCAAATCATTCCCCTAGAATCCCTGTACTCTCCCCAGCGGCGTAGTGCATAGTGCCAGAGGGAGACCGCCATGGCTCGCCTGACAGTCTCAGGGCGGGACCCGGTGCCAGTCCGTGCCACCTCGCAGGTGTAGATATGGGGCGGCGCCAAGCGGTAAACTGAGACAGGCAGGAGAGTTTCCTTTTTATGAAATCCCAAGACACATCCACACCGGCTTTGGCCGTTGACGGCGCGGCGCCAACCAGAACCGCTCCACTCCCGTTGGAGTTCCCGGGCGTCTATCGCATTGACGAACAGGAGATTGAGGCGGCGACTCGAGTGCTGCGCTCGCGTTCGCTGTTCCGGTATTACGGGATCGACCTGCAGATGGAAGCGGAGTCCTTCGAAACCGAGTTCGCCGCGTTCATCGGGACGAAATACGCGCTTGCGGTCTCGAGCGGCACTGCCGCGCTCCACACGGCGCTGGCTGCGCTCGGCGTCGGTCCGGGAGACGAAGTGATCCTGCCCGCTTACTTCTGGGTATCGTGTGCGGCCGCGGTCGTCAACCTCGGAGCCATACCCGTCCTGGCGGATATCGATGCGACGTTCTGCATGGATCCCCAGGCAGCCGAGAAGCAGATCACTCCGCGCACCCGCGGCATCCTTCTGGTGCACATGAGCGGGGCGCCGGGCGACGCGGAGGCGATTCAGCGAGTGGCCAAGGCGCACAAGCTGTTTCTCCTGGAAGACTGTGCCCAATGCGCCGGAGGAAGCATCCACGGCCGCAAAGTGGGATCCTTCGGCGACATGGCGATCTTCAGTTTTCAAATGAACAAGAACATGACCGCCGGCGAAGGCGGCGCGATCGTCACCAACCACCAATCGCTATACCAGAGGGCGTTCGCCAACCATGATCTCGGCTATGCCCGCGACGAAAACGGACGGCTGATCTTCAACGATGCGTCGCTGACCACGTGGGGCCGGGGCTGCCGCATGGACGAGCTCCGGGCCGCGGTATTGCGCGTCCAGCTCAGGAAGTTGCCGGAAACCATTCAGGCGATGAACCACAGCAAGTACCGCATTCGGAAAGCGCTCGAGCAGTTCCAGGGAGTGAACTTGCGGAAGATCCAGGACCCGGCCGGCGATACAGGCTGTTTCCTGATCACGACCTATCGGGATCGGGACACCGCCCGCCGGGTAAACGTCGCGTTGCGGGCGGAAGGCATTGTGACTTTCCCGCAGGGCCTGTCCGATGTCCTGATGACGGACTGGGGCTTGCACCTCTACTACAACAACGTCAGCCTGGTAAACCATTCCGGCCTGGCGTGGAAGATCTCGGACAACAAAGGGCTCGAGAGGAACTACGCGAAGGGCGCTTGTCCGGCGGCCGATAGCCTGTTTGAGAAGAGCATTATCCTGCCCATACCCTCCTGCCTGACTGCGCAAGACGAGGACGACATCATCCACGCCTTCCAGAAGGTGCTGGGAGTGCTGCTCTAGGAGCTTGTTGAAAAACCCTCGCTGAGCCTCTTCCCTGCCGGAACGTTCCGGGCGATGATTGTTTTATGCGCGCGGAGACGCCCAGCAGCAAGCCGGGATGTTCAGCTACGTTTCGTTGGAGGAGCGTGTCTCGCAAGACCACCCCCTGCGCGCCGTCCGGAAGGCGGTGGATGAGATCCTGCGGGCCATGGCCAAGGACTTCGACGGCCTGTATGCCCAGACGGGCCGGCCCTCGGTGCCTCCCGAGCGCCTGCTGCGGGCAGTTCTGTTGCAGATCTTCTATTCGGCTCGCAGCGAGCGGATGCTGATGGAACAGCTCGACTTCACAGGCTGCGGAAAAAATCCGGATAGCCCGCCGTGATTCTCTGTCCGGGGGGCGGTTCGAGGGCGCCGGAGGCGGCTACCGTGTTCCGCGCGGGCGTCTACACCGCTCTGCCTGGCCCGCGGATCGTCTTGCAGATCCTCGGGGCCTCGCCTTTCCTCATACGGCTGCCTTCAATTCCGTCAGCCGGCACATCCGAATCAGGTTCTGCGCAGCCGAACATAGCAGGAACATCCAGTTCACCCGCCGTAACCCTCGGAAGCGCGTCTTGCGCTGCATGCCGACCGTCTTCATCCACCCAAAACAGCGTTCGATCAGCTTGCGTTTCCTTTGACTGATCGCATAGCCTTCCCGTTGCGGATTCCTCTCTCCGGCCCAGTCCCGGCGCTTCCGGTTTTCATATGCCGGCGCGTGTGCCTGGATCCCCAGTTGCCCCAGCCCCTCGACAAAATCCTCCTCGTTATAGGCCTTGCCGGCTCCCATCGTCCGGAGACGGAAGCCCTGCTCCTTTAACCACCGCGCCACCTCTAAACCGGTCTTCCGCTCGGCCGTCGTACTGGCCAAACTCGCGCGAATTGTTTTTTGAGCATATTTGGAAGGTTGCTTGGTTCGTGCCGTCTGCCTACCGGCGCACGCCGACGCAAGTACAACTGGGATCACCAGCTCTGCCGTCCGGATCGATCAAGTCTCAGCCCCGGAAGGTCAAAGCGCGAAGACGTTGGTGGTGGAAGGCAACCTTGTGCACAGTTGGCGTCGCATCCGGCGGTGTTTCGCGAGGACGAGGGACAGGCACGGGTCGGCTCGCTTGCGACCTTCATGGTTGTTCTGGCAACATCCAACTGGATGACCTTAGGGCGTTTGGTTCCGTTTGGCCTGCTGTTTCTGAGCACGCTGGCCAACGCGGCGGCGCAGACTCGCCGGAACGCGCCGCCCCCCGAGCCCCCGCTCGGCCTGCCACCGGTGATCTGGCCCGCCGATAACCCATACTCCGCGGCCCGCGTGGAACTTGGCCGCAATCTGTTCTTCGATCCCCGCCTGTCGTCGAACGAGAAGGTCTCCTGCGCGACGTGCCATCCGCCAGAGCACGCTTTTGCCGGCGGCAATCCGCCTCCGCGCGGCGTCACGGGCACGCCGCTGCGCAGACGCGCGCCGACGCTGATTAACCGGGCCTACGGGCGGAGCCAGTTTTGGGACGGGCGCGCGGCCACACTCGAAGCGCAAATTACCGGTCCGATCACCGCCCCGGACGAAATGGGTGCGTCACCGGCGGCCGCCGCCGCCGCCATATCGAGCATCCCGGGCTATGCGCGGCTGTTCGAGGAAGCATTCGGAGACCGCCGGGTTACGTACGACCGCATTGTGAAGGCGATCGCTTCCTTTGGGCGGACGATTCTCTCAGGCAACTCGCCCTATGACCGCTTCTTGAAGGGGGATAAACATGCACTGAGTCCGGGCGCCAGGCGTGGTCTGGACATTTTCGAGCGTTCCGGGGAGTGCTCGGAGTGCCACAATGGTTACAACTTCACCGATGAGAAGTTCGCGAGCCTGGGCATAGGCCCGGACGAGCAGCCGCCCGATCTCGGCCTGGCGGGAATCACCGGGAAACGGCGCGACCAGGGCAAGTTCAAGGTGCCGGCGCTCCGGGAGGTGGTTCACACCGGCCCTTACATGCACGACGGCCGCTTTCGGACACTGGACGAAGTGCTCGAGTTCTACAGCAAGGGCGGCAAGCCGGGTCCGCACCTCGATTCCCGCATCGCGCCCTTCTTTTTGGATGCGCCGGCCAAGGCGAACCTGATGGAGTTTCTCGAATCGCTCAACGGCGACGGCTGGCAGCGGATCAAGGCGCCGGATAGGCTGCCTCAATGAGCCCGCGCCGCGCCTCTATCTGTTTCCGAGTTTCAACCGCCGCCCAATGATCATCTTGACCAGCATATGATCGGTGCTTGCGGTCATACCGACGCCGGCGGCCAGGTTGAACTCCCAATTGGGACCCAGGTTCAGGTCCAGGGCCGGCATGATGGCCTGCTGCTGGTCGCGCAACGGATCGAAGCCCGTGATGGAGCCGGTCGCGCCGTAGTATTCAAAGCCCAGGGTGACCCTTTTGGTGACATCGTAGCTCACTTTGACGCTTGGCGAGAAGGTAACTCCCTTGCCCACCTCCAGACCGTGGAAGGAGCGCTCCAGCGCGGGGTTGAAGCTCAAGTACCAACGGTCCAGTTGCTTGTCGATGATGGGCCGGATCTCCCAGGTCCAGGTGTCGGTGGAGTAGCTCCGGCGCTGGTAGCCAAACTCGGTCGATAAACTCACATTCACGGGCCAGTGCCACGCTTCGGGGATCCTGACGCGCGGCCGAATATGATCGCCTACCCACTGGTAACCTTCACTCGCGCGGTAGCTCATGAAGATATAGAAGCCGGTTTCAAACCAGGACGTCCAGCCTTCCGTGATTTCGATGGTTTCGTGCAGAGCGTGCTCATCCGCGCGCACTCCGTCCACGGCGTCCTTCGATCCCTCAAACGTGAAGTTGGAGTGCAGCTCGACCATGGTGCGGCCGGGCGGAACCATTTCCGTACCGTACACCTGCACCTCATAGTTGTCCTGCGCCCGGACCGGTGCCGCAGCTTGCAGGAAGATCAGCGCCACGAGCGCAGCTTGGAACCACCACAGCAAACCGGGCGTAACGACAATTTCCGACCTGAGCGCAATTCTGTTGGCCACCCTGACCGCTCGCGTGAGCGAAAAAGGATTATAGCAATGAGCCCATGGGGATGCGCGCAGAAATTGTTGGCGGGCCCCTTCACGCCGCTATGTCGGCCGAATTTCCATGCTGCTATGCACGGGGTCCCTTCCGTGGGACTTCGAGGGCCCGGCGACAGCCCCTTGGTTTCGCCGGTTTCCCGCGATTGATCTGGTTCCCGGACCCCGGCGCGCCTGCGTCTAGCGCTGATCCATCAGGTCCAGCAAGCCATTGACAATCGCGCCTTCCGCGCACCCTGGCTTGAAGCGAGTACTCATGACCTCGTAGCTGAGCTGCTCGTAGGCGGCGTCATTGGGAATATACCCAACGTTGCCATTGGCGTGTGTCACCATGATGGTGTGGTTGAAGGGCGACTCGTTCTTCAAACGCTGCCCGATCATGGTCAGGACCTCGCCGGATACGCCGGTCACAGCGATGTCACCGATCATCAGCAGCCCTAAGCGGATGTTGACCGGGTTGGTATCCATGAACTTGGGTTCGGCGCCCGCGCCCTGGCCGGATACGGCTCTGCGTCCGGGACAGGAGACCTCTCGCTGCGCGCCTCGGAGGCGGACGCCCGGACTTGTCCGGATGGCGCCGGCGACTCGAATTGCCTCTTCGCCCAGGGTCTTCCCGAAAGCATCGACCAGGGTGAAATCCTCTCCCCGGGCGAGTGAGATGGGGTTCTGGTCACCGGCGGCGCCGCTTGTCCAGAGCGCCACGACCCCATCCCCGCCAACCGTTTCTTCAGGTCGAAGCTCCAGGCCGGCGCCGAGGTCACCCCGCTTGGTGGGCGTCAAGGCGCCCTTATAGAATTGCTCGACAAAGCGCGAAGTAGCTCCAGCCAGATCGCCAGTGACCTGCAGATTTTCCGGCCCCATGACCACGTCGTGCACTGCATAGTTGATGAGCAGAGCGATGGGCTTGCCGGACATGGACTCAAATTTAACGACAGCCACGGTTTTGTCCGACGGGAAATCGGGATTCTGGCCCAGCCTGCACCCCCGGCCGGGCGCGCACTCACGGCGGTTCATGTTGAGGTAGGCTTTTCCCGTGCCGATTCCGACTCGCGCCGGCTGCAGATTCGCCTTGGCCTGCCGGATGGCTTCGATGGTGGCGTTTTCCACCGTCGCGGTATACTCGCCGGTCTTCGAATGGCTTCCGGAGGCACGCCCCACCATCGGTGCGCTGTGGTCATGCACGGCTGCCAGGAGAAGATTCTCTACGGGAATCCCGGTCTCCTTGGCGACGCGCTCCGACAGCTCGCTCCAAACAGCGGTGGGGACAAAGACCAATTCCCATGTCACAATGGCCGCGTAGCTGGTTCCATCGTTGAGCACGATGGCTCGCGCGTAAATATGATCGTGAATGCCCTGGAAGCCTTGTGTGCGGGGATAGCCGCCCATCGGGAGCGCGGCGTCCGCGGGCGGCGTGATGTCCACGCGCGCGGCGCCTACTTGCAAGGTTCCTTGTGCGGCGCCCAGAACCGGCAGGGTGCACGCCACAGCCAGCAGGGTGACAATCCATCTGGGAATGAAAGATGAGTCGTTCATGGTTTCCTTCTCTGGTTTCTGTCCAGAACATCGATTCTACGCCCATGCCCGGCGCGGTGACGATCAGGGCAAACCAGACGGCGAGCTGGGCATCGGCTCTGATAGAAATCCGGCCCATGGCGAGCTGCCGGCCTGTTCGCCCGGAGAGGCCACGCCTTACCACCAGTCTCCAGTCGATTGCGGAGTTTCCGCGGGGATGGCGCCGGCTGGGAGCACGCGCACGACGCCCAGCTTGTAGCGTCGCTGGCCGTCGTCGTCCGCGAGCGGCAGCGCAATCCGAGGCGTTCCGGTGCGAGTCCCCACGGAGATGTAGACGCTGTAGGTGCCCGGCTTCAGTATGTTCGCAGGTGGCAGGCCGAACTGGGCCAGAGGCCGCGCGGATTGGAGCAACCGCTCGCTGCCCTTTTTCAGCTCCCGTCCGATCGCCTCGGCCTTGCCCGGCTCGGCCACCGGCAGCGCGCGCATGTCGAACTCCTGGTCCGCAAATACCGCCGCAATCCCGCCTTGGTCGTCTTTCAAGGTGATGGCAGGATGACCGCCGGGCAGGCATGGGGCCACACCATTGTTGCGCCAGCGATAGCCAACCAGCATCGTCGAGGCCGCCGACACCTCCGCCGGCCAGGATGCCTCCAGCAACTGCAGCCGGTAGCCCAGCCGCAGGTTGATCCTGTCGATCAGCTCCTTGTTGGCCTTCAGAAATTCACGCGGATACCAATGCACCGAAGCGTAACTCGCGTGGTACTCCTCGATCGCCTTCAGGTAAAGACTTCCATCGCCCCAAGCGCCGCTCCTGACGGAAGGCCCGTAGTGTTCGGATTCCAGCACGACCGGCACCGTCGGCCAGAACTGGGCCGCCAGGAAGGCGTGGTAATACGAGCGTGGCGGCTTTTCGACCAGGATACTGTCATCGCGGAAGCCCATACCGAGCCCGCGGGCATAGCCGATCGACTCGATACCCCGGCCCTGGATGGAGAAATCGTCGTTGACCACCACCAGGGTGTGCGGAAAATACTTGTGATAGAGGTCAATCTGCCCAACCACAGTGGCCTCGGGGTAAACCTTGCGCGTGCTCGGGACGGTGTGGCCTTCACCCCACGCGCCGAGCGTGCCCACATCAATGAATGCCACTTCCGGATTTCCGTCATAGCGCGCACCGGCGGCAGCGAGAAAACGGTCCAGCTTCTTCAGGAAGACGGGATCGTCGTAGTCAGGCTCCCAATTGGTCCCTTGCGGTTCGATACCCTTCCCATAACTGTAGAAATAACCCTTGGCGCCGGCCTTCCGAACCCATTCCGGCGTGGCATAGGGTTGATCGCGATTCGTCTCCGACGAAGTGAAGCGTAGTGCGATTTTCTTGCCCTTGGCGATCCAGCGCTGCGCGGGCGTGTCCACCACCGCCCAGTTGAAACGGCCCTCCTCCGGTTCAAGGTAAGACCAGGCCAGGCGCAGATAAACGGTGCTGGCGCCGGGGAATTCATCGACCGTGTCCGAGGGGGCCAGGTTCACACCGTAATTCCTCAGACTGTTGTCGTAATGATGGAACACCCATCCCATACCGGGGTTGACCAGCGCCGCGCCGCTATCCTGTGGCCTGACCACGACCCGTTCCGGTTCCGCGGCGCACAATGCGCCGGCCACTAAAATAAGACTCCATGTTCTCATCGGGGCTTCTCGTGACCTCCTTCCCCAATTGTAGGTAATCACTTGTGGCCGGCTAAACCTCCACCAGAATGAACCGGTTGCCGGGATCACCTAAATCGTTCTCGGAGTCCGACACTTGAAGTACCCGTAAAATGGGCGTTTGCAACGGAAAAACGTCTGTGGCGCGCCTGCCGGCCTGCCGGCCTGCCGCCCGTCGATTCGGGCGTCCGGAGCCGATTTCCGGGCGGAGCGGCACGATCCTCACAGCGCCGAGCAGGAGAGCTTGGTGGTGCGCGACGAGTCATTGGAAGTCATGATCTCGGCAACTCCCCGGAGAGGCCAACAACAACCTCATCCAGCGCTTCGATCTTCGTGAATGCCGCCGGCGGCTGTCGTCAGAGTGCGACTCTGAGGCCGGCCAGCGGTTGCCGGTGCTTTCGAAGCACGCGAAGCTCCCGATATTGACCCACAACGCCGTCCGAGTTTCAAGCTCGCATGGGTATTTTTGAGAGATGCAGTACGCGCTGGCGCTCGACTCGATCGATTGCTTCACGATTGGAAGCGAGAACCGAGGCGAGTTGCAGGACCTGGTCAAACGCATCCCGGCGGCCAGCGTGCGGGGGTGAGACCCGGGTGAGACCC
>Ga0326728_10011918_pt1 | contig 19604 bp, 17 predicted proteins | sample MB3enrmetagenome_FD_207602 | JGI IMG/M metagenome (GOLD analysis project Ga0326728, IMG submission 207602) | Lab enriched peat soil microbial communities from McLean, Ithaca, NY, United States - MB31MN | ecosystem: Environmental > Terrestrial > Soil > Wetlands > Peat | place: USA: New York... | reverse complement strand
ACGTCGTTCCTTTAGACGCTGAGATACTGGAAGGAATCGCCATGGTTGACGAGTCGCTTGTCACGGGTGAATCCGCTCCGGTTCGGAAGGCGCCTGGAGACTCGCTTATCGGAGGCTCACGAGTCGTTAGCGACACTTTGACTGCGAAGGTCACGACGAATCCCGGCGAGACATTCATTGATCAAATGATAAAGATGGTTGAATCCTCTAAGAGACCAAAGACGCCCAACGAAGTTGCGATAACCATCGTGCTGATTGGATTGACCGCCATCTTCACCATTATAATAGTTACTTTGTTAGGCGTGTCGGTCGCGCTGGGTTTAGGCGCTGACCTCTCTGTGCTAATCGCTCTCTACGTTTGTCTCCTTCCGACAACCATTGGGGCTTTGCTTCCAGCCATCGGGCTCTCCGGCATGTCACGACTGTACAAGGATAAAATAGTTGCTAAGTCAGGAAAAGCCATAGAAACCGCGGGAGATGCAGATGTGGTCCTTTTGGATAAGACGGGCACTATCACTGTTGGCAACAGACAAGCCATAGAGTTCGTTCCGTTCGAACGCTACAGCGAAGAAGACGTCGGCGAAGCAGCATTCCTGTCCTCATGGCACGATGACACCCCCGAGGGACGCAGCATACTGAGGCTTGCCTACGAAAAAGGCTTTGTCCCTAAAGAACTAAACTCACTCGCGACATCAGAAGTTTACCCCTTCTCAGCCACCACCCGCACAAGCGGAGTAAAAATAACCCACACAGGTCTCACGCTACCAAAAGGCGGCAAAGGTATGGGCGAACGGACAAGAATGAGAAGAAAAACCTCAGCGATGGGAGGGGAATCGGAGACTGCGATGCTTGAGCCGGAAATTGTGATTATGAAAGGGGCGCCTGAATCTATCAAAAAGCAGTCAGACTGCGTCCCAACTGACTTCGACTACGTGGTAAACGGCATTTCAGCGGCTGGAGAAACACCAATAGCCGTATCTAGAAACGGGTTAGTCATTGGAATAATCAGGTTGAAGGATGTTCTTAAAGAAGGCATCAAAGAAAAAATTGCAGCTCTTAAAGTCATGGGGATACGCCCAGTCATGATTACTGGGGATCAACCGCTTACTGCAAAAAGTATTGCGTCAGAGGTTGGCATGGACGAGTATGTAGCGCAGACCAAGCCCGAGGACAAGTACAACATTGCCAAGAGGGAGCAAGCTGAAGGCAGGATTGTCGCGATGATTGGCGATGGAAGTAATGATGCCCCAGCGCTTGCAGCTGCCGACGTGGGTCTCGCCATGAACTCTGGCACAGAAGCGGCTAAGGAGGCAGCGAACATGGTTGACTTGGAATCGAACCCCGCAAAAATAATTGATGTCGTCATGCTCGGGAAACAGTTGCTTATGACTCGAGGCGCGGTTACTGCTTTTAGCATAGCTAACGATGTGTCCAAGTACTTCGCAATTATGCCTTTTATCATGGCAACAGCCATTCCAGCGCTAGGTGGTCTAAACATCTTACATTTGTACAGCATGCAAAGCGCTGTCCTGTCAGCTCTCATATTCAACGCTGTCATCATTCCGCTTTTGATTCCGCTTGCCATGAGAGGAATCGCTTTCAAACCCACGAGCACCATGACGCTTTTCCTCAAGAACACCTTAATCTACGGTGTGGGCGGCATTATTGTGCCATTCGTTGGAATTAAATTGATAGACCTGCTCCTTGGCGGAGTACTTCACATTTAGGAAGCAAAGAATATGACAACTGAACAAAAACGAAAATGGCTCCTGAAGAACCTAAGACCCATTATAGGATTAACACTGGTTTCGCTGTTGATTTGCGGGATACTTTTCCCACTAGTAATCACGGGCATAGGCCAAGCTATCTTTCCCTATCAAGCAAACGGCGAACTCGCCCAGCTCAACGGGCAAAATGTCGGATCAGCCCTTATAGCTCAAAGCTTCACCTCACCCATGTTCTTCCAGACAAGAAACGAGACAGCGTCACCATCAGCTTCAGGCGTAGACCCAGACATCACACTTCAACAAGCTTACTCACAGATACCAGGAATAAGCAATGCAACAGGAATTCCCGTCAGTTCATTAACAAATCTGGTGAACCAGAATCAGCAGGGAACACTTGGGATCTTTGGCAACACATATGTGGACCCCTTGCAACTCAATCTGTTGCTCATTAAGGATTATCCTTCGGTTTACAGTAATTTCACAGGATAATATTTTAGCGCTTGGTAAACTTAGCTTAACTGAATGCTTAAAAAACAAGCGCTAGCTCTTTTAACAAATGTTCAAACTTTAAAATCGATACCGTGCATTTGTAGGGTAAAATATGAAACAACTGTCTGCATGGCGAGAGAAAGTATAAATATTGGGGATGCATGTTCAATTAGGAAAGACGACCCATATGCCAAAACTACTTGCATTCGTGGACATATTTGTTGAATCTCCAGAGATGGATGAGGTATTAGCCTCGCTTGCCCAACTGGAACATCTCGAAGAATTATACGAAGTTACCGGCGAATTTGACATCGTAACGTTGGTTTCAGCTGCTGATATAGAAGAATTTCGAGACATCCTCAAGAACAAGATCATGAAAATAAAAGGTGTAAAAAGCACCGTAAGCTCCATTGTCCTCAAAGCTCACAAAGGACCAAAATGCATCGAATAGAACACCCCTCAGCATCTTATCTTGTTTAAGATAAGGCAGTTAATTTTTTTGGGCCTAATACCTGTATTTCTGTTTTCTAGCCACTACTACTAAAAAAATTAAAAAAAAAGTGATTTGGGAACTTTTAGCTTCGGCATAAGAGCTACATCGGTGACAGAACGATGGAAGTTTCGGTGCGGATTACGTTGGGATCTTTTTCAATTATTTTGTAAACCACTTGGTTGATGTCTTCAAGCGCTGGAGCTTCTAAACCTATTATTGCGTCGTATCGGCCGAAGATGGCATCGGCAATGATGGTCTGTTTTACTTTTTCTTTTATTCTCTTAACGACGTCCAATGATGTGCCTGGTTTGGTGCTTAAGAGTATATAGGCTTTCAATTTTTTTACCTCTTTTTGTTTTCTTTTTCACTCGATTTTTGTTTAAACGTAACACTATTTAATTTTATTGCATATAAATTTTCTGTTTTAATCTAAACGATTGTTTAATATTTATGAAATATTATGAACAAATCACAACTGTATTTATATTTAGCTGAGCATGTAGATAAGTATAAAATAAAATGGTGAAAATATGTTTGGAATAATCGATTTAGCTTCAATAGCCACGATCATCGGTTCATTCGCCTTCATAATGTACAACATCAGAGTAGAACTCAAAACCAAAGTGTAACACTGTTTCTAATAAAAAGCAAGTGGGTGAACCAAATGAAAAGATCATCGTTAAAAAAGAAGGAATTTCCCAGAAAAGAAATCGTCTATTTCAAACATGTGTGAAAAAATGGAATTATAACCATTTTTGATCAATTTCGGACTGTCATATGAGCAAAATATGGCGGCTAAACAAGATGAGCCCGAGGCGCGCCGAAGTTTCACATCTTAGAACAAGTTGATAAAAGCTCAACGGAGACAGAAAGGTCTTAGTTTTAGCTTATTTCGTTTAGGCAAACGTTCCAGCTAGATCCGATAAGATTTTGATAATGTGTGAACATGATTTGGCAGTTTTGCATATTTTTCCAAGCAAAGTTCAAGCTAATAAAAATTAAAAAAAGGTAAAGGAGGAATGTTGTGTTTTCCTTAATTCAGTATGATTATGGTCGGCTTGTTTTTTCTCTGCATCAAGACTCCGAATATTACAGCACCCAGAATGATTAACGCAGCTATTACTGGAAGATATTGACCCAGCGCAGCTAATGACAGAGTTTGGCTTGGAGTTGGAGCAGATGTTACCACTGGTGTTGGGGTTGCGGTCGGTGTTGGTGTAGGTGTTGCTGTTGGTGACGGAGTCGGTGTTGGAGTTGCGGTCGGCGTTGGTGTAGGTGTAGCGGTTGGCGACGGAATTGGTGTTGGTGCAAAGGTCGCAGTGATCGTGTGAGATGCCTGAACGTTGCTGAAAGTATATTCTGACGCAATTGCAACCGTTGAGCTGTCAATCGTTAAAGAAGTAATGGAGTAGCCAGCATCTGGGGTAATAGTGAAGCTTTGACTTTTTCCATAGTTAACATTGATTGTTTCAGGAGAAATCTGGCCGTTATCAGTCTGAATAACTGTAATCGTGTAGGTGTTAATTGCATAAGTTGCGGTGATGGAGCCGTCTGCTGAAACAGCGCTAAACTTGTAGCTTTGACCTGCAGAGTTAGTTACAGGTACTGGTTGTTCGTTGACCGTTATATTCATTATATGATAGCCTGTGGCTGGAGTAATCGTGTATGTTGGAGTGGCACCATAGTTAACTGAACCAGTCTCTGGAGAAATCTGGCCATTAGCAGTCTGGGTCACCGTTATCATGTAAGTGTTAATCGCGAAGCTTATTTCTAGAGTAGTATCGCCAGTGATTGTTAAGCTTAAAGAGGTAACTGCGCCTTCGTTGATGGTTCCGTTAACCGTGACGCCAGCTACACTGTAGCCTGTATCAGGGGTAAACGCAAAGTTCGCTGTCGAATTCCAGTTGACTGTTTGGGATTCAATGTTTGATTGACCATTCTGACCCGTATTAACCGTTAGGTTATAGGTGTTAATTGCGTAATTCGAAGTGATCGTGCCTGTTCCGCCTATTATTGCCGTTGTTGAAGCAGAATCGGCATTGTTAAAAGTGATTGATTCTGAGGTGGATGACCAATAGGAGAAGGTGTAACCATTGTTAGGTGTAGCCGTTATGGAAAGGGAACCTGCATTCTCCCAAACATTAGAACCAGTTGGACTAGTCGATCCGCCTTTACTTGCTGCAAAAGTCACTTGATATTGAGTTATCCAGTTTGCTGTGGCCGTCATAGGATCACTCATCGTTATTGCGTTACTTGAGGAGAAGGCACTGCCAGAAGCGTCACCGCTCCAGCCTGTAAAGACGTACTGAGTGCCAGCGCCGCCAGAAACCGTACCCGAAGCAAGCCCCGCATTAGCAGTCGTGCCCGCATTATACCAGCCTTGACCAATCGGACTACCGTAAGGCGAAGACACAGTCAAATAGAACTGTTCTGTCCAAGTAAACGTTAAAGTTTGAGCTGATTCGACATCGGTAATGCTCAAAGTGGGTTGAGAAGTAACCCATTGACTAACACCTGAAACAACATCGGATGGACTAGTAACTGTAGAAGAAAAGTCGCTGCCAGCATTAACCCACTGCGAGGCCTCACTTGGAGTTCCGTGACCTCCATTAGCAACTGTAATGTAGAATTGCTCTGTCCAGTTGAATGTCAAAGTTTGAGCTGAGTCAACGTCGGCAATGCTCAGGGTAGGTGTGGAAGTGACAAATTGGCTATCTGAGGTTACATCAGCGGGACTAGTCACTGAAGTTGAGAAACTGCTGCCTTGGTTAACCCATTGGGAATTTTCAGATGGGCTACCGTAACCGCCATTGTCCACGGTGATGTAGAACTGGTGAATATAGGTCTGCGAGTAGGTGTTTCCTCCAGTAGACAAAGTCAGCGGTACTGGACTATCAATAGACCAACGCTCAGTTCCATTACTCGAATCTGAAGAAGCTGGGAAAGTTACTGTTGTTCCAGAATCCGTCCAAACAGTCGCGGTAAAAGAATTAGCCGAATCAAGCACAATAGGCTTTGAAATGCCCAACTGAGTACTTGACAAAGTAACCGAGTCAGAACTTGGAACCCCACTCACACTGAAAGTATTAGACACCTGGTCAACATAATACTGGGAGTAGGTGTTTCCACCAGTAGTCAAAGCCGCCGTTGAGTATGCACTACCAATTGACCATTGCTCAGTTGAGTTGCTGTTAGTTGAAGTAGCTGGGAAGGTTACTGGTGTTCCAGCGTCGGTCCAGACTGTGGCGCTCCATTCATTACCTGAGTTAAGCAAGATTGGTGTTGAGGTTCCTAGTTGGGTGCTTGATAAGGTAACGTAGTCGGTGCCTGTGAGTCCTGTTGCTGTGAAAGTGTTCGATACCTGGGTAGTCCAAGAAGCGCTCTCAGTAATCGGATTATTCATCGTGACCGACTGAGAAACATCAGTACCACTGTAGCCGCCATTATCCGAACTTGCCCAACCTGAAAATACATACTGAGTAGTGCCTGCAACATCAGGAGAAGTCACTCCAAAAGTAGTAGTCGTGCCCGCATTATACCAGCCTTGACCAATCGGGGTACCGTGAGCAGAAGACACCGTTAAGTAGTAGGAGACTTGATAGAACCCGGTGATAGTTGTGGGCGCAGTTATCGATGAAGGCGCATCGTCGCTGACGAATGTATCCTTGACACCGCCAACAGTCGCTCCAGCCGGGAATGTACCAGTGGCAGAATCACCCGAGATGACCCATTCATTGGAAGGTACAGTCACTTGATTTGCGTTTCCACTTGCCACGTAAGTCACTAAGTACTGAGTTTCATAGGTGGCTGTGTCTATTCCTGAGGCGCCTATCGGGGAAGTTAGACCTGAATCTGCCGTGTAGACGAACTGCTCACCCGTGGTGCCTGCGACGGTGGATGCCCAGCTGAACGTGGTTCCGCTGTCAACCCAAATGTTTGTGGGTAGAGCATCGTAAGTATAATTTGTTGATCCAACTGTTAAAACTGTGCTGGTTCCGGCGTCGCTGCTTATGCCGGTTTGGCTGAAGGATACTTGGTACTGAGTCACATAGTTACCAGTAACCGTGCTATTACCAGTAACAGGAGTGCTTGAGACGGAATTGGGGTCGGTGACGCTGTCAAGTCTGTATTGCTCGCCAGGGTTGGTGCTTGTAACGGGGTCAACGAAGCTGTAGCTTACGGATGCGCCGCTATCAACCAAGATGGAACCACCGGATACACCGATGGGGCTCGCATCACCGGAATATGAGCCCCCGGAAACGGTGTAACTTACCATGTTTCCAGAAGCATCAGCGCTCAGTCCAGTTTGAGCAAAAGTCACCAAATATTGAGCCACATAAGGCGTTACCGTGAACGTTGCAAAACCAGAATTTGAACCTCCATCAGTAACAACTACTGTTTGGACACCATCGGTCGACGCAGGAACCGTAAAGGTCACATCAGGCTGAATGTTACCTGATCCATCAGTAGCCGTTAGACCGCTCAAGGTCACTGGCGAACCATCAAACGTCGCCGTAATTGCAGAAGAAGCAGCAAAACCACTACCAGACACAGTAATAATGGAGCCAAAATTTCCGCTAGTCGGACTCAAAGAAATAGAAGGCATCACTGTGTAAGTTGCAGATGCAGAATCTGGAGTTGGTGTTGCACTGTCAGTTACAACCACTGTTTGGCTACCCTCAGTGGAAGCAGGAACGATAAAAGTAGCATCGCTAAAAGATCCAGAACCATCAGTAGTCGCAGTAAAAGTCACCGACAAACCGCCAAAGTAAGCATAAAGCGGTGAATCAGCTGCAAACCCGCTACCTGAAACTGTGGCCATATCGCCAACATATCCGCTACTTAGAGTCAAGGAAATAGTGGCAGTATCTTGAGCTTTGGCTTGCATGCTCGCGAATGCACAGATTGATAACGTAATTAAAAATACGATTATTAGAATTTGTATTTTCTTCATTGTATTTTATCTCCTCTTAACCGCACAACAGTATGTATTTAGTCACATTTGCCTCGCCTAATAACGGCTGTGAATTGAATATCCTTATTATAACTCCATTTTAGCGAATAGTAACAAACCTCGGGCTCCTGCTGAAATCACTCGCGAACTCTGCTTTTTTGATGAAAACTATGATTAAACAAATGTCCACTGGTTAATTGAAGAAGGACCACTTAAGTCTGATATAAATTGCAAAGGCGATTGCGATGGCCGTTCCAATGATGATGGCAACAACGTTTTCAAGTGAATTTAATGGATAGAGGCCGGTTATGACGAGAGCGATGCGCCCAATAACGTCTGCGGCAAGGAAAACTATGGCGAGAGCCGCGCCCCACTTTTTCATGGTCAGAGTAAACAACCCGGCTATAGCGTATAGAGAGCCAACAGCGGCGGTTGTGTAAGCGGATAACATGCCTTGGGTCGTTGAAATGCCTACGAAGTTGTGGGTGAATGCGGTGATGATTTCCACTATTCCGAAAAGAATCATCAGAAGCGCAACGGCGATTATTCCCCGCTTACGTTTTTGCGTGTTTGCCATTTCGGTGCCTCCCACATCGTAGGTGATCGCGCGGATTAAATTTTATGCTTTCTCTTGATTCTCCACTTAACGCTTTGACGAGGAAACAAAAACAAGTGGGAGGTGGGACAAACATGGCTGTCTAGAAGGCGAAGCCGTTGTTCGCGATCACCTGCTTGTACCAGTAGTAACTCTTCTTTGGGGTCCGCTTCTGAGTCTGATAGTCGGTGTGGACGAGCCCGAAACGCAGGCTGAAGCCTTCAGCCCACTCGAAGTTATCGATGAACGACCACACGGAATATCCTTTAACGGTTGCCCCGTCCTTGATGGCTCGATACACAGAGATGAGATGATCACGAAGGAAAACTATCCGATCGTCGTCTTGGACGCTGCCTTCCTTCATCACGTTATCTTCAAAGGCAACCCCGTTCTCGGTGACGTAAAGCGTTGGATTACCATAACCCTTGTGTAAGCGCATCAGCACCTCGTACAACCCGTCCGGATAGATTTCCCAGCCCGCGCTTGCCCTGGGCGTGCTCTGCTTAAACGCCCTAGCCTCAGTCACAGGGTCTGAAGGATCATGAGTCGCAAGGAAACGCGTGTAATAGTTCACGCCCAAAAAGTCCAGGGGCTGCTTGATCAAGTCCAAATCATGCTGATCAGGTTTCAACCCAATCTTTCGTGCCAGAGGAGGATACGCTCCCTTAAGCAGCGGATCGATGTACCAGCGATTAAAGAACTCATCAAGATTGTCAGCGGCCTTCCGATCCTTCTCAGCATCAGTGATCGGATGCACCGGCTCAAAGTCTACGATTGTGCCTATCTGGAAGTTCCGGTTAACATCCCGCAAGACTTGAACGGCCTTTCCTTGAGCAAGCTGCAAATTGTGCGAGACTTTAAGGTATAATTCCAGGTCTTTCGTGCCCGGTGCAGTAAGCGCGCAAAATCTGGGCTCGTTAAGGATTACCCACCGCCGGACCTTGTCGCCGAGCTCGCGACCCATAAGCTCAGCGTAATCTGCAAAATACTGGATGATATTCCGGTTTGCCCATCCTCCTTCATCCTGCAGAGACTGAGGCAGGTCATAATGGTACAGACAAACCCAAGGTTCGATTCCGCTCCTCAAGAGCTCATCTACCAGGCTCTTGTAGAAGTTGAGACCAGTCTTGTTGACAACACCTTTTCCCTTAGGAAGCACACGGGACCAGGATACCGAGAACCGATAAGTCTGCACACCCAACTCTTTCATCAAAGCTACGTCTTCTTTGTAGCGGTGATAATGATCGCACGCTACATCTCCCGTATCGCCATTCTTGATGTTTCCCGCAGTGTGAGAAAAGCGATCCCAAATCGATTCTCCCTTTCCATCCTCGTTCCAAGCACCCTCAATCTGATAAGCAGAAGTCGCTACACCCCACCGAAAGCCATCGGGAAAAAAGATTCCATTCGTAGACGCAGGCATAAGGTTAGCTTATTTTCTCTCGATATTTATTGTTTCCCATGCTAGCGCACGAACGTGTCATGCGGAATTTTTTTAATCCTCGGAGTATTACATATTTTAGGGAGCAGATATGACTGTTTATCTTGCTAGAACATACGTTGTTAACCCTGACAAACTAGATGAGCATAACGAGTGGGGCAAAAAACTAGTTGCCTTGATGAAGAAGAAGCCAAGTCTCTTCAGGGGTGTAAAGTCCCTGAGGGTTCTCAGACACAAATACGGTGGGTCAGTCGGCGGATTCACAGCCTTGTGGGGCTTTGAAAGTTTAGCTAATATTGAAGGTTGGGAAAGCGGGTTCAGCGAGATACCTGAAGAAAAGGCTTTGCGCGCCGAGTTCATGGAACTGATTGTGCCAGGATCCTACTCAGCATGCATCTTAGAGCCGATTAAAACATTAAATCGCAAGGCCAAACGCGACCGTCCCAAGAAGTAATATTTTCCGAACCAAAAGCTGGTGGGGCCGCTGGGATTTGCTCAGCGCCCTAAGGGTGATATCACCCGCGAATCCCTCTTTTTATAAGCTTGTGCATTAATGGGCAATTCGGTAATCGCACCGAGTCCCAAAACGTTTCTTTTAAGCAGTATTCATTTAAATATTGCTTTCCAGCGATTTTCTAAACTTTTTTGCATTTTATTTAACCCAAATTAAGTTGCAGAAGCTTTCTTTAATTCTTCATTCCGATAACCTTTGCTATATTTCAACAGAGAAAACCAAAGTAGAGTTTCTATGTTATATGTTGTGGGCTTGTCGGCTTAGTTTTCCATCTCTTTTGAAACATCAAGACAACCACTGCCGCAACAATAACCACCACAGCTATCCCGCCAACTATAATAGGCAGAGTATTAAACGGCGTCGATGAAGCACCCAAAGCATAGACATGTCCATCATCAGAACCTATGTAGACTATCCCGCCGACCACGGCAGGAGACGAAACAACCTCTAGACCAGTGCGGTAGTTCCAGAGTTTTGCTCCGTTAGTAGCGTTCAAAGCATAAACGTTGCCGTTGAATGAACCTATGTAGACTACTCCGCCGACTACCGCGGGAGATGATTGAAGTTCTCCGTTGATGCTGCCGCCGATGTTGTCACTCTGGGGAATATTGTAGTTCCAGAGTTTTGCTCCGTTAGTAGCGTTCAAAGCATAAACATAGCCGTTAATGTAAATGTTATTGCTAGCATAGGAGCTTAGGTAGATTACGCCATTGATTACCGCGGGGGATGATGTGACTTCGCCGGTGGTTGGGTAGTTCCAGAGTTTTGCTCCGTTAGTAGCGTTCAAAGCATAAACGTTACCATCATTTGAGCCTATGTAAACTACGCCGTCTGCAACAGCGGGAGAGGACTCAACCGCGTTGCCGGTAGTGTAATTCCAGAGCTTTGAGCCATTGGTTGCGTTTAAAGCGTAAACGTTATCATCACCTGAGCCTATGTAGACTGCGTCGTCAACCACGGCGGGTGATGACATTGGGCCTTCTGTGGCATTGTAGCCCCAAAGTTTTGCGCCGTTTGTTGCGTTTAACGCATAAACGCTGCTCGCGTTCGATGTGTAGATTGACGCGCCTATGTAAACTATACCGTCTGCAACAGCGGGAGACGACTCAAACTCATCGGTTTTGTAGTTCCAGAGTGTTGCTCCGTTGGTAGCGTTCAAAGCATAAACGTAACCGAGATAAGTTCCAATGTATACTACTCCGCCGACAACGGCAGGAGACGTTATATCAGTGCCGCCGCCAAGGAGAGGCGCGCGCGTGTCGTTCCAGATGGAAACGCCATTTGTAGCGTTTAAAGCATAAAAGTCACCATTATTTGAGCCTACGAAGACTACGCCACCAACCACGGCCGGAGATGAATCAAAATAGTTACCGTATGAAAAGTTAGGATCAGCGTATTTCCATAGTAGCGTTGGAGTAAGTGCTGGATTACCTGTTCCGGCGCCACTGTGAGATGGGTCGGCGCGAAACATTGCCCAGCCCGCGGAAGACTGTTGAGCTGCAACTTTTGGCGTAAATACTGAGAGCATAGACAAACAAAAAATAGCAATAACCGCGAACGCTAATGTCCTCTTCAAATTCCCTCTTCCTCACATAGTGAATAGTTATTACTTGTTACAATTTACTAATTTACAAACTTTTTCTTTATCCAGCGATTTGGCATTAAGTCGATTTTTGCATCGTGGGCAGCTTATAGGTAACCTAGCAAAACGACGCTGCCAAACATAATATAGACCGTTTATGCCTGTTTGTCGTTCCGCAAGGTCTGGGCACCTGTGCACTTCAACTTCTACAAGGAAGTCATCGGTAACCCTGTAAAACATCCGATACTCGCTAGGATGGTCGGAAAGGTCAAGCGTCAGGTCTCCGTAACCTTCTTTCAAGTCGCCTTCGATTATGTCAAGTTTATAAACTCGATTGCCTAATTCCTGATAAACGGCTTCAATAGATGCGATGGTTTCTTTATTTCTGCTCAAATTCAATCATCCTATTACTACTAATCTTATCATCTTTTAAGCTCTGATTTGGGACCCCGCATTATAATACCCAAAAAGTGAAGTCTTTATGTATATCAGTATCTAGTAATCATAATATAGTATCTATTTTTGATTGTGTTATATGACTAAAGCAGTTTTGAAAAAGCTGCTAATCAAAAATGTCGCGTCATGGTGGGGAACGGTCGGATACTGATTCCCATATATTCTTCACTGCCCATTTAGCGCCCCAAAGTATTTCAAAATTATCTTCAACCACTCGTCTTCTTCGCTCTAAAGTCTCGGTAACGTTGGCTTTAAGATACTCTTCAGGTATAGGCAACAGGTTGGGCCCAAAAACGTATCGATTGCCCTTATTTGTATGTCTCGCCTTTACATGCTGGGAAAGTATTCTACCTACAGCTCTCTCATTGATTATACCCAATTTCTCATTCACAAGCGCCTGCAATACGCCTTTTGCATTCACTTCAACCAATCCATGCGCTAAAATTGCTCTATTTAGTAAACGAAGAACAGCAAGCTCTGGGTTTACTTTAAGCCGCCTATTTGCGATTAAGTCTTTTGCAAAGATTGACAACTCGAGTTCGTTGTTCAAACACTCATATAGAGCGGTTTCTTTTACCAATTTCCGTGTTAGCAGACTGTTTAACGTCTTCTTAAACAACAGCCCACCACGGTAATCATCATAACCGCTAAATGGAACAGGGTAGTATAGTTCTTTAAACTGCTTTTCCGCATCCTTTCGATCAAGCGGATGCTTGGATAAAATCAGTATCAACTGCTTTTGGTTTTGCCCCAGTTTACATGCTATTTGTTTAGTCGTCATTTTAGCCAGCCTTATTTTTCAACGTGCACACATGGCATGTGATAAGTCTTTTTAAGCCTTCACGATAGAGGCATGTGACGGGTAAGTTGGTGGGTTTGTTCTGCACTTTAACCGCCGATTGAGTAGGCTTTTACCACCAACCCCCCTATCGCAGGGTAAGGGGAATATCCCCCACCCATCAGAGCTTAATCCCGTGGTTTTTTGGCGATTACATTAAGTTGTGAACTAAAAATATTTACCTTGGATTCATAACCCTTTTTCTCTTTTACGTCATTACATCTTGGATATGACCAAATTCATTGTTCACATGCGTCCATCAGGGGGAGAAGATGACCAAGTTGTCATTGCCCAAGCAGAAGAAGCAATGGCTGACCTTTATTTGAAGGTCTTTGGCATGTGTCCATTATGTGACTCGCCAAAGGTTCTTAGAGACGGCAATAGGAAGCTAAAGACTGGCGTATCAGTTCAGAGGTATGTGTGCAAAGAGTGTGGTCATCGTTTTACGATAAAAGATAATAACTACATCTTTGCCATGAACATCAGCCAAATAGGCGCCGATAAGGTGAAAAATTTGGTCGATTCGGTAAACGCGATGGAAAACCAATTAGCTATCGCGGATGAATCACGACAACCACAACTACCAATACTAATGCCACAATTCGCTGACGAAATAGACCAGTATGATGCTTGGATGAAAAAGAACGGTATGGCTGAATCAACGAGAGAACGCCGAGTAAGATTGTTAAATACTATGGCTAAGAGAGGCATCGACATTTTAGATTCTGAGGATGTAAAGGTAGGCATAGCCAATCAAGACAAGTGGAGTGTTAAGACAAAGGCGTTAGCTGTCGAATGTTATCAAAGCTTTCTGGAAATGACAGGACAAGAATGGGCGGCTCCAATCTACAAACCCACGCACAAAATTCCAAGAGTTCCATCTGAGGAAGAAGTTGATGCGTTAATATCTGGTTGCAATATCAAAACATCGGCTTTTCTGCAAATACTGAAAGAAACAGGTGCCCGTTTTGGGGAAGCGTGGGCTTTAAAGTGGACTGACTTTAACATTCAAGACAAAACCGTCGATATAAACGACCCAGAGAAACATAGTAATCCAAGAAAACTGCCAATCTCGGACACGTGCAATGATATGCTCGGTATGCTCCCAAGGGATGCCGAAAAGGTGTTTAAAGGGTCTGACCGACACTTCGCAAGAGGGTTTAGGAGGCAACGCAAGAAACTCGCTGCCAAGCTAGGGGATAACTTGCTAAAAGTTGGCTTTCATTCATTCAGACACTTCAAAGGCACACAAGAATATAGAAAAACTAAGGACATTGTCCACGTCCAATATGTTCTAGGCCACAAGAGTATAACCAATACGATGCTTTACATACAGCTTTGCACGTCAGGGAAAACTGAATACTACACCGCAGTTGCAAGAACCGTTGAAGAAGCAGAAAACTTGGGTAAAAATGGATTTGAATTGTATTGCGAATTCCAAGGCGACATAAAGCTTTTCAGAAAACCAAAGTAAATGTCCCAAATAGAACATTATGGGGCAAGGATTGTTGTGGTGGGGCCGCTGGGATTTGAACCCAGGATCGCATACGCCCCAGGCATGTATCCTGAACCATGCTAGACGACGGCCCCGACATTGGATTAGGACACAAAAATGAACGAGAGATAATAAAAACATTGCTCAAAATGACTATCGTGGGACTATCGTAGGAAGGAAAAAGCACGTCAGACCAACTCAAGCACATAAATAAACTCACAGATCTAAGACACACCGAAGCCGACTTTGCTATGCGGATAGATACCCGTACTTTTGACGTAGTTTTCACATCAATAGTGTATTCCCTATTCCCTGGTCGCTGGGCAAAACAGAGCCCACTAAAGTTTGCCATCTTAAAGCTAATCAGACGGACCACGTCAATGCAGCTTCATTAATAAAAATCACCTTATTTATAATTTCAAAGTCACTTCTCTTCGATAATGTATTGCAAAATCTAATAGAAACGCATGAAAACGCATCCGAATTAAAAACCCCGTAACATGACTGATAGTAATAATTAGAAATTCATAACCCTTTACTTATCTTCCCTCGTTTAAGAATAGTGACCCACGAAAAACTGGTTCACATGCTCCTGTGTCGAAAGAAAAGGCAACGCTGGGATGAAGAATTGAATAGAAATGACAGATGCAAAAAATTTGAAGACGTTTTACTGGAGGCAGTGGATGAAGCATTTTCAAGTTTAGGAGAAAGCGTAAAAGCATCCATTTACTTTCACTTGGAGCACAAATTTATTCTTCCCAAGCAAGATATTCCTTACCGAATCGATGATTTTTCAGATGCACTTGAACGAATTTTCGGCATGGCCACCAAACACTTAGAGATACTAATCATGAAGAAGCTTCATGACAAAATCACTTGCTTTTACCAATGGAACGGGCCAAGCTGGCTTGTTCCCGATTTAACGTTTATGCAGTATGTTGAGCTCTTGAGGCTATGCTATGAAGAAAAAGGGAAAGCAGTAGAAGTAGAGGTCTGTATTAATGCAAAGGAAAAGCAAAAGCAACGCATTTGACGATAACTTTCAAGAGCTGTTAAAACAGCTGATGGCGAATGAACAGCTTTCAAGATTACTTTGCCAATTGAACACAAAATGGAAATTGGAGGTGAAAAAACATGGATAAACATGCTAAAATCCTCGTCGTCGACGATGACGAAAACATAAGGAACACTATGAAGACTATACTTGAGGACGAAGGATACGTTGTTGATTTAGCAGCTAACGGAGGCGACGCTATTGAAAAAACGAAGAAAGCAGCCTATAACATTGCGCTATTGGATATCCGACTGCCTGACATGGAAGGCATGGAGCTGCTAAAATTAATCAAGGACACTGTTCCAAGGACACGCAAAATAATGGTTACAGGTTACCCCTCAATGCAGAATGCCATAGCAGCCTTAAACAAGAACGCAGACGCATATCTAGTAAAACCCATAGACATCGAAAACTTTCTAAGCATAGTAAAAGAGCAGTTGCAATTGCAAGAAAACGAAAAAGAATTTAGTGAACAAAAGGTAGCTGAATTCATTGAAACCAGAGTCAAAAAACTGTCCATCGACAATCCTTAAGCAGCGAAAAACTCCAATTTTTTATTCTCTTCTAACCTTTATTCAATAATTTTAAATTGTTGTTGTTATTACACAACCACGTATGTTAATACAGCAAATTTGCCCGTTATTCTTTACGGTGAAAAAATGGAAACATTAAATTTAAGCAGCAAACAAGGGAGGAAATTTGCGAGAACGTTGGGCAAATACTTATTGAAGAACTTGATTCAAGTGATGTCTGGAGGGAGGTGACAGTTTTGGCGGAAGAGAGAAAGAAGGGCCAATTTACTATTCGGCAACGCAAGAAGAAAAGAGAAATAATTGAAGAAAACCATCATCAAGTAAATTTACCCCCGGAAGTTAGCGAAGAAGAAAAGAAGGCGCTGGAGCAAACTGGAGAAGACGCAACCTCAGGCTGGTAAAATGATAATAATTGACAAAATTACGAATTTTTTTCTATTTCTAATCAGCTACAAAATAGCCCTCTTACCTTAAAAAGCTGATTATATTTTAGTAGAAAGCTACGTGATAACGTTTCAAACCTAAAATTTTAAAGTATTTAGTTTAATTTATTATATAAAACATAAAACTTTTATTGACACCCAGCTAATAATAAAAGCTTGAGGAGAAACCTTGGTGGAAGATAACATAATCGAGATCGGGCACGTTACACATTTCTTTTCTAAAATCAGCGTAGCAGCAGTAGAATTAACATCACCGTTATCTGTTGGAGATCATATACTCATAAAAGGGCCTTGGACAGATTTTGAGCAAACTGTAGATTCTATGCAAATAGAGGGAAAACCTTTTCCGCGAGTTGAAAGCGGACAAACCATAGGATTAAAAGTGGTGCTACCAGCGAAAGAAAAAGACATTGTTTACAAAAAACTGTAATCATACATTTCCTTTGCTAATCAAAGAAAAAGCATCTGAAGAGAACCATACAAAGATAAATCCAAAAAACTAGGATTATTCCGCACTCGTTTTCAGAGGTAATGTTACCACCCGCACAACCCTCACTTTTTTCGGGGAACGGTTTAGTTGGTGAATATTCCAGTATTGATTTCAAGTTCATAATTGCTTTATTCGGGGAGAATGCTCTCAATCCTAATGTGGCATGAACGTTTGGATGATGAGCTAATCGATGACAACAGATGTCCTTCAACCTTCCGCAGAAATTACACTCGATATGGACAGCAAAGAACCAATAAGAGTATTGCATGTTGATGACGATTCTGGGCTTTTGCGTGTTATGAAGGAATGCTTGGAACTGGAAGGCCCTTTTCAAGTAGACGCGGCGTTATCCGTTGATGAAGCCTTAGAAAAAATGGAGAAAACCCCATATGACGTTGTTATCTCAGATTATCGGATGCCGGAAAAAGACGGCCTAAAATTTTTGAAGGAACTCAGAGAAAAAGGAAACACTATCCCATTTATTATTCTCACTGGAAAAGGCATGGAAGAAGTGGCTGCCCAAGCGCTGAATCTGGGAGCTGACCACTACATCAACAAGAGCATAGATTCCGAATTAATGTTCAGTGAGATTGCACACGACATTATCAAGGCGGTGGAAAGAAAAAGGGCGTATCTGGCAGCGTATCTCAGACAGGAGAGACTGAAAGCCATACTGGATTCTTCACCAAACGCAATCATGATCATCGACTTGCAATGCAATATTATCGAGTGCAATCGGGAGACTCTTCGACTGACCCAGTTCTCATCAAAGAAAGAGATAATCGGCAAGAATTTGCTGAGTCTCGTTGAAAAAAGAGACCGCCAACGGATATCGAAAAGCGTGAAAACTGCACTGAAAGAGGACATGATAAAAAACGTTGAATTCAGCCTTTTGACCCAAATCGGAAAGGGATTGGCCGTAGAGCTTTCAGCAAACGCAATTCAGGATTCCGAGAAAAATCCCACGAGCATAGTAGTTACGTTAAGCGACATAACTGAGCGCAGATTCGCCGAAAATAAGCTCGGGCAGTATTCCAAGCGTTTGGAGGAAAATCAGAGGTTCTTGGAAAACGTTTTCGCTGCTTTTCCAGACGCCGTTTCGGTCTGCGATTTGAATGGCAACATAATCAAGTGCAATCAAGTAACTTTGGATCTGCACGGGTATTCGTCTGAGAAAGAATTGATAGGCGTAAATCTCTACGCTTTGCTTTTGCAGGGAGACTGCGAAAGGGCAAGAAAAGAGCTGGAAAAAGTCAGAGCCTTGGGTTCAGGGCAAAACCTTGAATTTACGATGGTGAGGAGAGGCGGGGATGAATTCCCAGGAGAACTTTCCTTTGGCGCCATTATGGATTCGTCACATAATTCTTTCGGTTTAGTAGTCGTCACGAAGGACATTACGGATAGAAAGCGTCTGCAGGACCAGCTTATTCTGTCCGAAAAGTTGGCGGCTGTAGGTCGATTGGCGGCTTCGTTCAGTCATGACATTCGAAACCCATTGGCAGTCATCAAAAACTCCACATGCTTTTTGGAAATGCGACTCAAAGAAAACGCCGATGAAAAAGTGTTGAAGCATCTCCGAATCTTGAAAGAAGAAATCAATTATGCTAATCTGATGGTCAATGACCTTCTTGACTTCACCAGAAAGAATCCGCCATGTCTTGAAGAAGCCGACTTGAATGAGACAGTGCAGTTTGCTTTGTCTTCCGTGTCTATGTCCGAGAACATCAAGGTGACTTTCAGCCCGGGTAACTTGCCGAAGATGCTGCTGGATCAAACTCAGCTCCATAGGGTTTGCATGAATCTTTTTGTGAACGCGGTTCAAGCCATGCCCGATGGTGGAAAACTAACAATTCAGACAACGAAAAACTGTGATACGGCGGAACTGTCGGTTACTGACACAGGGGTCGGCATGAACGAAGAAACCCTTGGAAGACTGTTTACACCATTCTTTACAACTAAAAGGAACGGTGTCGGTTTGGGTCTGAGCATAAGCAAGCAAATAGTCGAGGCACACGGCGGCGAGTTGACGGTGAAAAGCAAGCAGGGTCAAGGTTCAGCATTTACCATCAAGTTGCCGATTCACTTGAAGGAAGCGCAGGAGAATCAGTTTTCGTGCGCAGCACCCGAAACTTTGGAGGTGAACATTAATGAAACAGAAACCAAAAGTCTTGATAATTGACGACAACAAGAACATGCGTGAAACGCTCGCCGACATCCTTGAAGAGAAAGGATACGACGTAGTTACCGCCCAAACGGCGCAAGAAGCCATAAGTGCAGCAGGAAAATGTTTCTTCAACATACACCTCATAGACATAAACCTCCCAGACAAAACCGGCATAGAGCTGCTTAGAAGCTTCAAAAACGATTACCCGTCCAGAAAAAACATTATGATCACGGCAAACGCGGTACTGAAATACGCGGTTGACGCCGTTAACATAGGCGCCGACGCTTACATACTTAAGCCGATAGACTTCAACAATCTTGACCGCACCATGAAGGA
>Ga0326728_10011915_pt1 | contig 19609 bp, 18 predicted proteins | sample MB3enrmetagenome_FD_207602 | JGI IMG/M metagenome (GOLD analysis project Ga0326728, IMG submission 207602) | Lab enriched peat soil microbial communities from McLean, Ithaca, NY, United States - MB31MN | ecosystem: Environmental > Terrestrial > Soil > Wetlands > Peat | place: USA: New York... | reverse complement strand
AGAAATTCAGGCTCATTCTTCTTCGAGGAAATAAGCCGGATGACGTCCTCGTCCAATCCACGAGGAATGGTGTCGGCCTCGATGTCCGTGACGAACCCGTATTTGTACTCGCGGTTGGCCAGTTCCCGGATATTTTCTGTAGAACTCATACTGTTTCCCATTCCGCTCACTGGACGCTGACAGATCGTTCTGGCAGCGTCAGTTTGATCAAAGACTGATGCAGCGGCTGCGTCATTTGAGTCAAAGTGATCTTTTCCAGGGCCGAGTGGATCGCCTGGTTGATCATGTGCCAGTTCGTGCGCACCGGGCACACCGTTTCCAGCTCGCAGTCGCGATTCATGGCTGAACATTCGGTTACGGCGATAGGACCTTCCAGCGCTCGAATGATTGCCGCAACGTTGATTTCCTCCGGCGGGCGGGCCAGCCCGTAACCGCCCTTCGTGCCTCGCTGTGAAGTCAGTAGGCCGGCTTTGCTCAATAACTTCAACACCTTACTGGCCACCGGCAGAGGCAGTTTCACCGCATTTGCAATATCCCGGGCGTTGCAGGTGTTGTCCGGATGAGTTGCGAAAAAGGTGAGCATGACAATCCCGTAGTCGGCCAGTTTTGTGACTCTTAACATCGCCAGTATCCGTTGAGTGCTCTATTTAATGTTAATATACAGTACCAAAATGGTCCAGAATCAAAATAGTATCCGGGCCGGCTGTTGTCAATCAAAAGTATCCGGTTCGAACCTCCAAGACGCGAAGAATGCCAAGGATCGCAAGGGTCGATATATTCTTGGTGCAATTTTGCGTTCTTCGCGCGTTGGGGGCGATTTGCTCTCTTCGTCCCGCAGCTGGACCCGCATTCTCCTTGCTTTTTCCGCTATCAATTTCTATGATTTATGTTTTTGTTAATCAGGCTGAAGCAGACAGCGGAGAGATTGGGATCATGAAAGGGAAGAGAACGTTCCAACCGAACAACAGCAAGCGAAAAAAGGTACACGGCTTCCGGGAGCGGATGTCGAGCAAAGGCGGCCGGCTCGTGCTGAAACGCAGGCGCGCCAAGGGGCGCAAAAGGCTGACGGTGAGTGGTTAACACGACCTCTGAGCGATTCCCTCACAACGTCAGAATTGTAAAATCGTCGGATTACCGAAACCTCTACCGGGAGGGCCGGAAGATCCAATCCGAAAGGTTTGTTCTTTTCGGTCGTGCGAATGAGACCGGGCACCATCGCCTGGGTCTGACCGTATCGAGAAAAGTCGGCGGTGCTGTGGCCCGGAATCGTATCAAGCGGCTGTTTCGGGAGGTTTTCCGAAGATCTTTCATTGAAATTCCGAATCAGTACGATATCGTTGTTAACGCCAAAGCAGGCTGTGTCGGAGCGAGCTACGCTGAACTGCGCGCGGAGTTTCTGGCTGCGGCGCAAAGGCTTTGTCGATAGGAATCCCATGGGGTCCAACGTGGGATTGCGCTTCGTGAGGAAGGGTTACCACGGGATCAGGGCGCTGGCTCTGATCCTGTTGAAGTGCTACAAACGGTTTATTTCGCCGTGTCTTCCCCGTGCCTGCCGTTTTGAGCCGACCTGCTCGGTCTATATGTATCAAGCGATCCAGAAGAAAGGACTGCTGAAAGGAATTTTCCTCGGCATCAAGCGACTACTGAGGTGTCATCCTTTTTGCGAGGGGGGAATCGATCCTGTCCCGTAATGATTTTAAGCTTATGCTCAATTTGGCCGTTTAAGCGTCGGTTCAGATAGCCAGCCGGGCGGTATTGGCTTTTTAGAGATCTCCGAAATTACCATGGAAAAACGCACAATTCTTGCGGTTGCACTGTCTGTTCTGGTGTTCATAGCCTTTCAGTGGTACCAGCAGCACTACATGAAACCGGAAGGAGGGACCCAGACCTCGCGGCCCTCAAGCCTAGCCCCTGATCAGGCTCTGAGCCCGGAACAGCCGGAAAGCGAAAAGCCGCGGGCCGCCGAGGAACCGTTGCCGCAATCGAAGCCGCTCGCTTCTGCGGCTGACACCAATGCCACGGCTCAGACTGTAACCGTGGACGGCGATCTGTATCGTGCAGTTATCGATAACAGGGGCGGCGTTCTGACTGGCTGGGAACTGAAGAAGTACAAATCCGTTCAGGGGCTCCCTTTTCAGATGATCTCAACGGCGCACGATTCCGGGAGGCGGTCTTTTCCGAGCACACTGATTTTTCCGGATGCGGGCGTGACCGCTCTGGCCGACAGCGAGCCCTACGAGATATCGATCGAGGGGGCGTCCGGCAAGGGCGAGACGCTTTGCCCGCCCGTCACGGTGACCCTTAAGCTGCGGCGGGGGGATTTAAGCATCGAGAAGCGCTATTTTTTTAACAAAGACAATTACCTCCTCGACCTGTCCGCGACTCTGGAAAAGGGGGGGAAAACCCTCGACGGCCGGTTTGTTCTCGGGCAGGACATCGGGCCGGAGCCGGAACACTTGCTGAGTTCAGCCAAGCTCGAAGCCGTGTATTTCTCGGAGGGGAAGGCGCGACGCGAGGGACCTCCGAAAAACGAAGAGGAAATCAAGAAGATAGGGACCGACGTGATTTGGGCCGGGTTGGACATGCAGTATTTTGCCATGATTGTCATCCCATCCCAGCCGCTTCCCTATATCGACATCCAAAAACGGGCGGTGAAGGCCGACAGCCTGGACGGCGGAAAGGTGGACAGGGATCTTCTCCGCCTGACGATGCCGGTATTCGGGTCATTGAAGTATCAGATGTATCTGGGTCCCAAGCAGCCTTCCAACCTGGAAGCTGTCAAGGATGCCGACATCACCGGTGTCATCGACTACGGGATGTTTAAGATCCTGGTGGTGCCGCTGCTCGCTGCTCTTCGCTGGATTTACCAGTTTGTGCAAAATTACGGTTACGCCATCATCCTTCTAACTTTGCTGCTCTCGCTCCTTCTTTTCCCTTTCAGGCTGAAACAGATGCTCTCGATGAAAAAAATGCAGGTGGTTCAGCCGAAGGTGAAGGCGATTCAGGAAAAGTACCGCCGCTATAAGAAGACGGACCCGAAGCGGGCCGAAATGAACCAGGAGATCATGGCCCTGTACAAGGAGCACAACGTCAATCCGCTGGGAGGGTGCGTCCCCCTGATCCTTCAGTTCCCGCTCCTGCTCGCGTTTTATTCGCTTCTTGCCCATTCCATTGAGCTGAGGCAGGCGCCCTTCATCTGGTGGTTGCACGATCTGTCGGCGAAGGATCCCTATTATGTGCTTCCGATCATCATGGGGATCACAATGTTTATTTCACAGAGGATGACACCCATGGCGCCGGGTGCGGATCCGGCGCAGGCGAAGATGATGATGTTCATGCCGGTAGTGTTCACGCTCATGTTCTTCAGTGTGTCGAGCGGCTTGAACCTGTATTTCCTCTGCAGTAATATCTTCCAGGTTGGATTCCAGAAAATTGCTGAAAGGTGGACGGGCGACGGGAATGGATCAAAATCCTAAGGGGCTTGAGCGCTCGGTTGAGGAAGTCGACGCATTTTGCCGCGAGTTGGTTGCCTGTCTCCAAATGGAGCTCGCTCTCGAGTGCAAAGAGGAAGAAGGGATCATTCACGTGAACTTCAGCGGTCCGGACCGTCCTTATCTCCTTTCCAATTCGGCAGCCTTTCTGAACAGCATGGAATTTTTGGTCAATAAGATTTTCTGGGCAGGCAAGGACGAGACTCCGGGCATTGTTTTGGATTCCGACGGGTACCGACAGTACCGTGAGGCGGAGCTCGTGTTGCTGGCGCAGATGGCTTCCCAAAAGGTGATCTCTCTTCGAAAACCGCTCAGTCTTCAACCCATGGTTCCCCGAGAGCGAAGGATTGTGCATTTAGCCCTGGCCGGCATTGAGGGGGTGCGCACCCAAAGCAAAGGCGAAGGTGAAAACCGCAGCATAACGATATACCCTTCATAAACGATTCCTGATTCCTGATTCCTGAGCTAATCAGGAATCAGGAATCAGGAATCGGGAGTCGATGAAAGATCTAGCGGATACAATTTGCGCCCTTTCCACCCCACCAGGACGCTCTGGTTTGGCGGTGGTGCGCGTCAGCGGGTCCGGGACATCGGGGCTCGTCCAAAGGATCTTTCTGTCAAACAAGCCCTTTGAGTCGCCGCCGCTCCGTTATGCGCTGCTGGGCCGGATTGTCGATCCACGCAGCGGATCGGAAATTGACGAGGCGATAGCGACCTGCTACAAGGCTCCTCACTCGTACACCGGCGAGGATATGTGCGAGTTTTCGATCCACGGCAGTCCCGTGCTCATTACCGCTTTGCTGGAGTGCCTGTGCGCCCTGGATGCAAGGCTTGCCGAGCCGGGCGAGTTTACCATGAGGGCGTTTTTGCACGGCCGGATAGACTTGAGCCAAGCTGAGGCCGTCCGGGATATCATCGATGCGACGACCCTTTACCAGGCCCAGGTGGCGGCGCGGCAGCGTGCCGGCTCGCTGGCGCAGCAGATTCGCCCCGTCAAAGAACTGTTGATCGATATTATTGTAAATCTCGAATCAGCGGTTGAGTTTGCAGAGCATGATCTCCCTGTAGCTTCCAGAGCGTCGATTGCCGGGCAGCTTGAAAGGCTGGGAGCGCGATTGCTGGATTGGATCGATTCTTTCCGGGGAGGAAGGATTGTCCGGGACGGCTTCAGCATGGCGATCGTAGGCCGTCCAAATGTAGGGAAGAGCAGCCTCTTTAATGCTCTTTTAGTCCAAAACCGGTCCATCGTGGCGGAAATGCCGGGCACGACGCGAGATCTGGTTTCAGAGTTCACCAATATCGGCGGAATACCCGTCAGGCTGCAGGATACGGCCGGGATTCACGACTCCGGGAGCTTGGTCGAGAAGCTGGGCATCGACCGGAGCATGCAGGCGATTGCGGATGCCGACGCTGTTGTCCTGGTGGTGGACACCAGCCGTCCTCTAGGGCCGCAGGATTTAATGATGAAGGAGCAGCTAAGAAATCTGCAGTGTTTTGTGGCCATGAATAAATCGGACCTTGTCCCGCTGTGGTCGCCGGAGGAGAAGCAGGCGTTTGCTGGAGAGTGGCCGTCTATGGAAGTCTCGGCGGTCACCGCGTCCGGGATTGAGGAGCTTCGTGTTGGGATCCTCGGAAAAATTCTCGGGCCCGCCGCAACGCGCCAGGACGGAATGCTCGTCACGAACGTGCGCCACTGCCGGAACCTGGAAGCGGCTGAGAAGGATATTGCTCATGCAAGCACGGCTTTACGGGAAGGGCTTTCCGAGGAATTTGCGCTTATCGATCTGCGAAAAGGATTGCGGGAACTCGATGAGATTACGGGCGAAACCGGCGTGGAGAACATTCTGACAGAAATTTTCTCCCGCTTTTGTATCGGGAAATAGAAACCGGGTTTTGCCGATCCCCGTGGGACGGATATCCAGTGCCGCCCGGCCGAAGGCCGATTTGGAGAATTGCCCCATAGGGAAGCTCATACGACTGGCGATCAAGTTTAATACCCGAGGACGGACGGTGCCTGAATTGGTCGGGGATTTCGATGTGATTGTGGTCGGGGGCGGGCACGCGGGATGCGAGGCGTCCGTTGCGTCCGCTCGCATGGGAGCGAAAACCGCCCTCTGCACTTTCAACCTGGGCCTGCTGGCGCAGATGTCCTGCAATCCGGCTGTCGGGGGCATTGCGAAAGGTCACCTCGTGCGCGAGATCGACGCTCTGGGCGGCATCATGGGGGAGGTGGCAGATAAAACCGGAATTCAATTCCGTCTACTCAACGCGAGTCGAGGCCCAGCCGTGCAGGCTCCGCGCTGTCAATCCGATAAAGCAAAGTATCGCAACGAGATGAGGCTGGTTATCGACCTGCAGCCGAACCTTGTTCTTCGGCAATGCGAAGTTATAAGCCTGATCGTCGAAGAAGGGACCGTTCGCGGGGTGCAGTTGCAGGATGGGAGCAGGCTGCGGTCGCGGGCGGTGATCCTGACTACGGGGACCTTTCTGAATGGACTCATTCATATCGGGGATCAGAGCCAACCTGCCGGGCGAATGGGAGAGTCGCCGGCAGTACCGCTGGCGCATTGCCTGAAGGAATTGGGATTCAAGGTCGGGCGGCTCAAGACGGGGACGCCGCCGCGGCTTGACCGCAATACCATCGAGTACAGCCGATTTGAGGAGCAGAAGGGGGATTTCGCCCCGACATTCTTTTCACTGCGCACACGCGCCTGCTCGCTGCCGCAAATATCCTGTTACCTGGGCTACACGAACGAAGCGCTCCATGCCGTGATCCGGGACAACCTGAAGCGGTCGGCATTGTATGGCGGCCACATTAGCGGTATCGGTCCGCGGTATTGCCCGAGCGTCGAGGACAAGGTCGTGAAGTTTGCGGACAGGGAACGCCACCAGATCTTCCTGGAGCCGGAGGGATTGGAGGCGGATGAGGTTTATGTCAACGGGCTGTCGACCAGCATGCCGATCGAGGTACAGCAGCAGATGATCCGGTCGATACCGGGTCTCGAAAGTGCTCGCCTGCTCCGTCCCGGCTACGCCATTGAATACGACTTTGTCGATCCGACCGAATTGGGTCCGACTCTGGAAACCAGGCGGGTTTCAGGGCTATTTCACGCAGGACAAATTAATGGCACCACCGGCTACGAGGAAGCCGCAGCGCAGGGACTGGTGGCCGGAATCAACGCCGCGCGCAAAGCGCAGGCCCTGGAGCCGGTTGTTTTCCCCAGAGAGGAAAGCTATATCGGGATCCTGGTGGACGACCTTGTGACTCGTGGCGTGGACGAGCCCTACCGCATGTTCACTTCACGTTCCGAGCTGCGGCTCCTGTTGCGAATCGACAATGCGGATCGCAGGCTCCGGACTTTAGGGCACCGGCTCGGCCTGGTGTCGGGCAGAGAGTATTCGGGGTTCCTGGCAAAATATGAGAATGTGGAGCGGCTGCGAAAGTTCCTGCGCGAGCACCGCTGGCACCCGGGAGAGGTCGCGTGCCCGACTCTGTCCGGGAAGCTGGATATGGAGGCCGCAAAAGGGGCGACTCTCGAAGAACTGTTGCGGCGTCCAGGGATCACGCTGGCCGAATTCAATCCAGTCCTGGAATTGCACGGCATGGTTCCGAGTTCCGAGGAGGTTGGCCGCTCGGTTGAGATCGAAGTCCGTTATGAGGGATATATCCAGCAGCAAGTGAGAGAGGCGGAAAGGCTGCGGCGCATGAGTTCCCGGCGCATTCCGGACGGTTTCGATTACTGGAAGGTCGATGGCCTCAACCGGGAAACGCGCGAGAAATTGAGCCGGATTCGGCCGCGGGATCTCGCCATGGCGGGGCGCATTCCGGGCATAACTCCGGCAGCCGTTTCAATCCTGAACATACAGCTTGAAATGCGGAGTTCAAAACCAACAAGGAAGGGTTGAAGGCTCAAGCTGCCGTGTGTTCTTTAATTTTCACTTAGGTGGCCCTGGTGAAATCGCCTGAAGCATTGAAACTGCTTCTAATGGAATCGGGCATTCCTCTCGCCTCGGAAACCGGCCTCCAGCTGAGAACCTACCTCGCTTTGCTCGAAAAATGGAACGTGCGCGTCAACCTGACGTCGAGCACGGAGTGGCGGGTGATCGGGCCGATGTTTCGCGAAGGGATCTGGGCCTCGAAGTTCTATTCCCCCTCGGCGGTTGCTCACCTGGATATCGGGAGCGGTGCCGGCTTCCCGGCGCTCCTGTTGAAGATGCTCAATCCTCAGATCGAACTCGAACTCGTCGAAAGCCGCGAAAAGAAAGGCCAGTTCCTGGAAACGGCGGCGCACGCCCTTGGATTGAGTGGCATTCAAGTGCACCATGCACGCCTGTGTGATTACCTCCGCCGCTGCGAGGAGCGCGAAGGCTGGGACTGCATCAGCTGGAAAGCTTTGAGGCTGAGCACGGAGGATCTTCTGCAACTGCACGCGCGCGGGCGGGGAAGGACGGAGTTCTGGATGTTTCACGGGCTGGAGCCGGCAGTCGAGGCGGCGGAAGAGCTGGAAAAAAACTTTGATCTCGTGCGGACGGAAAGGGTTCCCTACAGAAGAGACTCGAACCTTTCGATTTACCGGCCGCGTTGACTAGCCGGGATCGAGCGTTTCACGTGAAACATTTGATAGTTGGCAATCAGCGGTACTGTTTCACGTGAAACACCAAGATCGTCTGCTCCCCACCAGTCAAATGGGTTGGCTGACTGCTTTCATTACTAACTAGCCTCTAGCCACCACAGTATGCTAATCTCGCGCCATTCATGGCAAAAGTCATCGCAGTCACAAATCAGAAAGGCGGAGTGGGCAAAACCACGACCGCCATCAATTTGGCCGCGGCCCTCGCGATTGCGGACATGCGGATCCTGGTCGTCGACACCGATGCCCAGGCCAACTGCAGCAGCGGTCTGGGTGTCGTCAAGGGATCTTTGAAAAAAACCCTCTACGATGCCTTGATCCTGTCGGAGCCGCTGGCCTCGGTCATCCGGGAGACCGAACTGGAAAACCTGAAGCTGGTACCGGCCGATAAAAACCTGACCGGCGCAGTCGTGGAAATGCTCGAGCTGCCGGAACGGGAGTATCTGCTCAAGCGGCTTTTAGCCCCCGTGCTTGGAAGGTTCGATTTCATTCTCATCGACAGTCCGCCCTCCCTAAACATTTTGACTTTGAACGGGCTGGTTGCCGCCGACTCCGTTCTTGTTCCCATCCAATGCGAATACTTCGCGCTGGAAGGGCTGACAGACCTTTTTGACACGCTGGCGCGCGTTCGCAGAGCCTTCAATCCCCAGCTTTCCATCCAAGGAATTCTCCTGACCATGTTCGACGAGCGCACGAATCTCAGCGTGCAAGTCCGCGACGATCTGATCAGCCACTTCGCGAGCAAAGTGCTTCAAACCGTAATCCCCCGGAATGTCCGGCTGGCGGAAGCGCCCAGCTTCGGCAAGCCCGCACTCCTTTACGACATCCGATCAAAAGGCGCCGAAAGCTACATCCGGCTGGCCAAGGAAATCCTGAGTTATGAAAAAAAAGGTGTTGGGTAGAGGACTGGAAGCTCTTATACCAGAGCCGGAGCTGAAACCGACGAGAACGCCGGCGAATGAGATCGACATAGACCGGATTGTTCCCAATCCAAGCCAGCCCCGGTTGAAATTCGATGAGGCCCGCCTAGAGGAACTGGCCAGCTCCATAAAGGAAAACGGCATCCTGCAGCCCGTGCTCGTCCGCCCCTTCGGGCACGGGTATCAGCTCATCGCCGGGGAGCGCAGATTGTCGGCGGCTCAGCGCGCCGGCCTGTTCAAAATACCGGCCGTGATCCGCGACGTTCCGGATGACCGCCTCCTTGAGCTTGCACTGATCGAAAATATCCAGCGCGAGCCTCTGAACCCGATGGAAGAGGCGCAGGCCTATCAGCGTCTGATGGAAGCAACCGAAGCAACCCAGGAACAGGTTTCTGAACGGGTAGGGAAGGATCGGAGCACCGTTGCCAATTCTTTGCGGCTGCTGAAGCTCCCGCCGGCTGTTAAGCTGCTCGTATCCGAAGGGCAGCTCTCCCCCGGACACGCCCGTGCCTTGCTTGCGTCCAGCGCCGGCCCGTCCGAGATGCTACAAATGGCAAAAGCCATCGTCGAAAAAGGCTGGTCCGTGCGCGAAGCGGAACGGTGGGCGAAGAACCAGTCCAAGACCCCGAGTCCCCGGAAACTGCCGGACCCAAACGAAGCGGCCGCCGCCGACCGGTTGCGCCTGGCGTTGGGTGCCAAGGTCGAAATCGTGGCTAAATCCAAAGAATCAGGGGAGATAAAGATACACTATCATGGCCAGGAAGAACTGATGCGCCTTTATTCAATCCTGGTGTCGGTCGGTCAATAGATCTTTCAATTGCGAATTGCGCCTGGCGGACTGAAAGCCGGGTGTCTTAATCCGAAATCCGCAATCCAACGGAGCCAAGTCATGCAATTCAAAAAGGGAAGAGCGGAAGATGAGATCGCCAGCCATCTTGGCAAAGGGGCCGAGCTGAAAGGCGAGCTTTCCTTCACCAACGGACTGCGGGTGGACGGCGTAGTCAGGGGCAAGGTCCACTCGGAGGCGGTTCTGGAGATTGGCCCCCCAGGCAAAGTGGATGCCGAGGTTGAAGTGCGCAGAATCGTGATCCGCGGCGAATTCCGCGGGGTCATTCGCGCATCCGAAAGGGTGGAAATTTTGAAGGAAGGGAAAGTTGTCGGCGATATCTTCTCGCCCTGCCTGATTATCGAGGCGGGGGCACTCTTCGAAGGGCGCTGCAACATGATGGATCAGAAGAAGGCTCGCACCGAACGGGAAGCGACACCCGGCGCAGCGGCACAGCCCGCAAGCCATGCTTAGTGGGAAATCGGCTGGAAGGAGTTGAACAGGGACAGCCGTCAGCGAGTGTCGTTAACAGCTATCCTTAATGATTTCAAGAACTTAGCGTCTTCTTGAGTGATTCGCAGCCGCTCAGGCTCCTCGCAGATCGAGGGATCAGGTTCCCCCTCTCCCTTCCCCTTGCGACTGAACCCGATTTTCGCCTCGATGACGAGGAAAACCTCATATCCGGCATCGCGAATATCCTGGATGCGTTCATTGATCCTGGGCGATTCAGCCAAGGTCTCATTGATCGATTCCCCGAGATGTTTCATGAGACGCTTGATTTCGGTTTCCGGCATTTTGGTTTCTCCATGCTTCTCTTTGGGAGACGAAGCCCATTTTACGCCTGTGCCCAAACAGATGCAATCAGATGCAGTTCTCGAGCAAACAGTCACCCAATTTCGCCGGCATAGCCGCGAATGAACAACAACAAATCAGCGAAATAGGGTGACTGTCCGCAGGTTTCGTCGCTGAAATTTGAAACCTTTCATCCGGCGCGCTCGTAGTATTCGTCATTGCCCCCAATGGAGGTGTGGATGAGCAAGGGGAAAAAGGTATGGATCATCGTTGGAGCGATTGTCCTTCTGGCACTCATGATAGGGGTGAGCATCAACTCCAGGCACGGAAATCTCGTTGCCGTCCAGACTTCCAAGGTCCAGCGCAAAAGCACTCTCGTTTCCAAGGTAACAGCCAGCGGCCAGATCCGCGCCAAAAAATCGGTTGATCTCCAGTCCGAAGTTCAGGGAATTATTACGGACCTTCCGGTTCATGAAGGGGATGTGGTCAAAAAGGGACAGGTTCTTCTGCGAATCGACCCGGTTCAGACCAATGCGGACCTGGAAGCGGCACGCGCTCAGCATGAGCAGTCCGCAGCACAGACCCGAATGCAGGAATTTGAAATTTCAAATGCGGAAGTCCAGCTGATGCACGAAGACGCTGCCTTGAAATCGGCTCAGACCCAGCTCCAGAAAGAGCAGGACAATTATTCGCGGGCGCAAAGCAGTTTCAGGCGCCAGCAGCAATTGCACGAGGAAGGTCTGCTCTCGCGTGATGATTATGAAGAAGCCCAGAACAAGTATAAAGCGGAGAAGGCGACCCTCGATATGCAACAAGCCAGTGTCGCCCAGGCGGAAGATCAGCTCCGTGTCGCCAAAAACAACATCGCAAAAATGAAGGATCAATTGGCTTCGAGCCAGGCGTCGGAGGAAGCCAGCGCCGCAAATCTCTCCAAGCAGAGGGATCAGTCGGCCAAAGCCACGGTCGTATCTCCCCAGGATGGCGTCATTACGCAGTTGAAGAAGGAAAAAGGGGAGCGCGCGGTGCCGGGCATGATGACCAGCCCGGAAGCGACGATCATGACCATCGCGGATTTGAGCGTGATCCAAGCCGAGCTGAAGGTTGATGAAACCGACGTTGTCAACCTGTCTCTCGGGGACAGGACGAGCGTAAAGGTTGATGCGCTTCCGGACACTGCGTTCGAGGGGGAGGTCACCGAAATCGGGAACAGCCCGATCACGACGTCGACCACGTCTCAGGAAGCAAAAGATTTCAAAGTCATTATTACGCTCAAGGCCCCGTCTTCCAAGCTCCGCCCGGGCATGTCCTGCACCGGGGACATCACGACTGAAACGAGAAACAACGTGCTGGTCATCCCCATCCAGGCGCTTACGATGCGTGATGTGGAAGTGGATAAGGATGGGAATTATCATCCGCCCGACCTGCAAAAGAAAAACAAGGGCTATGTGGCCCAGGCCGATTCCGGCAAAGAGAAAGAAAAAATTCAAAAGAAGGAGCTTGAAGGGGTTTTCGTAATCAATGAGAATAAAGTCGCCCGTTTCCGCGTGATCAAGACCGGCATTACGGGAGAATCGGAAATTGAAGTGCGGGAAAACCTGAAGGAAGGCGAAGAAATCGTTTCGGGAAGTTTCCAGGCCTTGCGGACCATTCAAGATGGGGCGGCGGTGAGCATCGAAAAAACCGACGTGTCTGGGTCTGAGAAGAAAAGCTGATACCGTTTTGAGGAAAGTTTAATGAGCGGAGCCAACGGGAATAGCCCGACCAGTGGCAAGAATTTGATGGAAGTCGAAGACCTCTGGAAGACCTACCAGATGGGAGCCGAGGAGATCCACGCGCTGCGCGGGGTGACTTTCGAGATTGAGAGGGGTTCCTACGTGGCGATCATGGGGCCTTCCGGATCGGGCAAATCCACACTGATGAATCTGATCGGCTGCCTCGATACCCCTTCAAAAGGGAAATACCTTCTGAATACGCGGATGGTATCGGAAATGGACGACGACGAACTGGCGCGCATCAGAAACAAGGAAATCGGATTTGTCTTCCAGACCTTCAACCTGCTGCCGCGAGCTTCCGCTCTCCACAACGTCGAGCTTCCGCTGATTTACAACGGAACGCCGGCTTCGGAAAGGAAGACACGCGCCATCAAAGCCCTGCAGGCTGTCGAACTGGGCGAACGGCTGTATCACCGGCCGAACGAGCTCTCGGGAGGCCAGCGCCAGAGAGTTGCCATCGCCCGCGCCCTGGTCAACAATCCCTCGCTGATTCTCGCCGATGAACCGACCGGGAATTTGGATTCCCAAACCAGTTCTGAAATCATGGCTCTGTTCGATGCGCTTCATAGCCGCGGGAACACGATCATCCTTGTGACTCACGAAAGCGACATCGCCCAACACGCCCGCCGCGTCATTCGCCTCCTGGACGGCAAAATTCACAGCGACGAGATAACCCGCAAATAAACCGCTGATGCGTTCATTTTAAAACCGTTGTCGGCCGCCCGCGGCCGACTAATAACGGAAGCAGGCCACCTTTTCACCTGGAGCCATTTCTTTCAGCGGCGGGATCTGCTTTCGGCAGACGTCGAACTTCAGCGGGCAAAGCGGATAAAATGCACAACCGGAATGATCGCCTGGAACCGATCCGAAATCCTCTCTGACGTTACGGGGGCCGGTTTGCCTCCGTGGTTCGACTCCAGGCATTGAGTCCAGCAGGATCCTGCTGTAGGGATGCTTCGGCTCCTCGAAAAATCTGGCCGACGGCGCCTCTTCCACAATTCGTCCCCGGAACATGACCGAAACGTGGGTGCAGAGATAGTGAATCACGTATAGAGAATGGGAGATCAGCATCAAAGTCAGGTCATAGCGCCTCTTCACGTCGGAAAGAAGATTCAGTATCTGCGCCTGCACCGAGACGTCCAACGCAGATACCGGCTCGTCGGCGACGAGCAAGCGCGGCTGCAACGCCAAACCGCGAGCGATGCCCACTCTTTGCTGCTGGCCCCCACTGAGTTCCCCAGGTTTTCTCATCAGCAAACGTTCGTCAAGAGAGACCGACTCCATCAATCCGAGCACCCGCCGGCGTTGCTCCTCCCGGTTGCCGATTTCGTGGACCTCGAGAGGTTCCAGCAAAATCTCCTCGACCGTCATGCCGGGATTCAGCGAGGCGTATGGATCCTGAAACACCATCTGGAATTCGCTCCTCCTGCGCCTCAATGCCGCACCGTCCAGGGTCGTCAAATCCTCGCCGTCGAAGTACGTGCGGCCTGACGAAGGTTCGAGAAGCCTCAGACTGCAGCGAGCAAGGGTTGTTTTGCCGGAACCCGATTCCCCCACGATCCCCCGCGTTTCTCCGGGAAGCACTTCCATATCCACATGGTCGAGCGCACGGGTGCTTTCTCTTCCCAGCCCGCTTGCGGGGAAATCCTTGCAAAGGCCGCTTGTCTCGAGAATGGGAGCGCTCATAAGGAATAAGAAACCGGAACGGTTTGGTGCAGGATGCAGAATCCACAATTCATTCTGCATCCCTCACACAGGCAACCCAGCATGTTTCCGAAATTTTTCGCCCGGCCGGAACCGATTCCCGGCAGCGCGGCTCCGACCGGTCGCAGCGGGGAGCAAAAGCGCACCCCGGGAATTCCTGGCCCGCCTTCGGGACTGCGCCGGGAATTGCGGCCAGAGGTTTCTTCTCGTGGTGATTCTGAAAGGACGGCTGGCACTGGAGCAGGCTGCGGGTGTACGGATGTGCCGGAGCCGCCAGTACCTCTTCCTTGAGCCCGGATTCCACCACGCTGCCGTGATACATCACCGCGATCCGATCGGAAACCTGAGCAACTAATGGCAAGTCGTGGCTGATCAGCAAAAGGGCAAGGCCGTAACGCTCTTTCATCCGTTGCAGCAGGTCGAGGATTTGCGCTTGAATGGCCGAATCGATGGCGCTCGTGGGTTCATCCGCAATCAAAAGCTTCGGCCTGTTGCAGATGCCGAGCGCGATCCCGGCCCGCTGGCACAAGCCGCCTGACAGTTCGAAAGGATAAAGCTTTTCCCGGCCCGCAGGTATCCCGACCTCCTGGAGAGTTTCGCAAGCCCTCGCTCGGGATTCTGTTCTCGAAAACGCCTGATGGGCGCGGAGTGTCTCGATCAAGTGGTCCAGGATCGTCATCACGGGATTCAGGGTGCCGCGCGCATCCTGGAAGACGATCCCGATCTCGCGGCTGCGAATTCTCCTCCATTCTTGCTCGGGGAGCGATTCGATGTTGTTTCCCATGTACCGGACTTGGCCCGTCTGATTCTGAGGATCGAGCAGGCCCAGCATGGCGAGCGCGACCGTTGATTTTCCACTGCCCGATTCACCCACGAGCGACACGGTTTCGCCCGCACGGATGCAGAGCGAAACGCCACGGACGGCGCGGGTTGATTCTGAAGGAGAGCGGTAGGTGACGGAAAGGTCGCGCACTTCCATTAGCGGGGGAACGCCGGATTCCCTGTTCTCGACCATAAAATCCGAATCCAGAATTCAGGAGCCGGAATTCAGAATTCCCATCTAAGGGGGCTAAAAACGCCTGAGAAAAAACCATCGGATCGTTGAGGTCTTGGAACGGTTTTTCTCATGAATGCCGAATTCGTTAGAAAAGCTGATTCCCAAGGAATCGTGCTTGGCTCTTGAGTTCTTCTTCAATGCGCAGCAGTTGATTATATTTGCAGACTCGGTCCGTGCGGCTGGCGGACCCCGTTTTGATCTGTCCGGCGTTGGTGGCAACGGCCAGATCCGCTATAAAGGAATCCTCAGTTTCGCCGGAGCGGTGGGAAATCACGGTCGTATAGCCGTCCACCTTCGCCAGCTCTATGGTGTCCATTGTCTCGCTCAAGGTGCCGACCTGGTTAAGCTTGATCAGTATGCTGTTGCCGACCCCCTCTGCAATTCCATTCTGAAGCCGCTTCGAGTTCGTGACAAATACATCGTCTCCGACCAGCTGAATTTTTTCTCCCAGCGCCGAGGTCAGTGCCATCCATCCCGGCCAGTCATCCTCGGCCATGCCGTCCTCGATCGAAACAATCGGGTACTGCCTGACCCAGTTTTCATAAATCTGAATCATCTGATCCGCGTCGAGACGGGCGCCTGTCGATCTCTTGAAGTGATACTTCTTATCTTCATAGAATTCGCTGGCCGCCGCGTCCAGCGCCAGATAAACCTGCTGACCGGGTTTGTAGCCGGCCTTTTGTATCGATTCCATTATCAATTCGAGCGCTTCTTCATTCGACTTGATGAACGGCGCAAATCCGCCCTCATCTCCCACCGCGGTGGAGTAACCTTTTTTCTTCAATACAGACTTCAGCGAGTGGAAAGTCTCGACGCCCATCCGAAGGCTTTTAGCAAACGAATCGGCTCCTGCCGGAACGATCATAAACTCCTGGAGATCAAGACTATTGTCGGCGTGGACGCCTCCATTGACGATGTTCATCATCGGAACCGGGAGGATGCAGGCGTTCGTTCCGCCCAGGTAGCGATAAAGCGGGAGATCGAGCAAGGATGCGGCCGCCCTGGCCGCCGCCATTGACACGGATAGAATCGCGTTGGCGCCGAGATTGCCTTTGTTGGGGGAGCCATCCAAGTTGATAAGGATCTGGTCGAGATTTCTTTGATTGAGAGCGCTTTCCCCGATGATCGCGGGTGCGATGATGGCATTGACATTCTCGACGGCCCGCAGCACTCCCTTGCCGGAGTACCGGGCTTCGTCTTCATCCCGCAGTTCCACAGCCTCGTGAGCTCCCGTTGAGGCGCCGGAGGGAACGGCGGCCCTGCCTCGGATGGCACCTTCCAGGGCGACATCGGCTTCGATGGTCGGATTCCCCCTGGAATCAAGAATTTCTCTGGCCACTACCGAACGAATCGTGCCTGTCATTTCAGATCCTCCCGGATGAGAGCCTCGTGCGCGCGGAAGCCTGCGAACCTGATGTATAACATAGCCTCTCACGAAGGAGCAAGAGACCTCTCTCGCCCGAGAGACGCAGAGCGCGCCGATAATGCAGAGAAAACCTCTGTGGTCTTTCTCTGCGCTCTGTACGGTATCGGCGGCATGGCAGGGAAGCTTTTCAATCCTTTGCGTAAAATTGACAGCCTATGCCGGCTGTGTTAGCTTCTCCTTTCGACGCTGGAGGCGCCATGAAACTTTCGACCAGAAAAACGGGGAACGTGGTGATCATCGACATCGAAGGGAAGGTTGTTCTTGGCGAAGGGGACGTGGAAGTGAAAAAGACCGTTGATGATCTCCTGAACCGGGGCAACAAAAAGTTCATCTTAAACCTTGCCAAGGTGCCCTATCTCGATAGTGCTGGACTTGGCGAGATCATTCGATGTTACACAACGCTCCGGAAAAGCGGCGGTAATTTCAAGCTGCTGTCACCCAATCGACGAATCGTCGACCTATTGACCATTACGAAGCTTCTCGACGTTTTCGATTCGTATGACAACGAATCTGCCGCTGTTGCAAGCTTCTCTTAATGCCTGCGCTCCGTCTCCGCGGGAGCCTGAAGAGTGAATATGTTTCGGCCTGTTTTCGTCATTCTGTTTGCGGCCCTGGTTTCGTCGTTCCTTCCGGCGGGAATATCCTCTGCCCAGGTGGATGAGATGGTTGGATCGGAGCATGTGCGCATGCGCTTGCCTTCGGAAAGGGCGGCCATGGGCAGGGACTTGGCTGCCGAAATGGAGCGCTGCTACCTGTTTATGAACAGATCCACCGGCCAAAGCCTTCCCCGCAAAATCCTGATCGCTGTCGACTGGAATCTACCCGACAGCAGCTGCAACCCTCAGGATGCAACGATCACGGTCGGGATGGACAACCCATTGGCATCCTCGGATTTGAAAGGGATCCTGTTGTACCGTGCGGCGAAAGAAATGGCCCGTTTGGGGCTTCTGGAATTTTCCGTGGGTGCGCAGCGGGAGGACACGGAATTTCTTTTCGAGGGAATGGCCGAGATTCTTGTTCATGAATATGAACACAGTTCCAGGAGTCTCGAAGGAGCTTGGGTCATTTGCCAGTACTTGGACGACATGAAGCTGCTTGGAGTGGCCACTCAGCGTTCCTGGGCCAAGTTTTCGTCCGGGAAACGAAGTTTCCGCAATGCTGCACCCGGCATTACTCTCCTTACAACCGCACGGGAGTTACAGGGAAGAGACGCTCCCTTGAAACTTTTCGAATCCCTGAGAAGGAACAGCCTGAGCGCGAGCCTCGCGGCCGTCTTCAAAACTTCAGCGGCGGAAGCCGAAAATGGCTGGCTGAAGAAGGTGCGCGAACATCAGGCGGTCGACGAGATCACCCTCGCTCCCGAAGATGTCCCCAAGCTGCTTGGGACCGCACTGGTCCCGGATTCCGTCAAACCGGGAGAAACTCTTGAGATTCAGCTCTTCTTAAAGAGCCCCCGAAACAACCTGTTGCCTGAAGGGGTCTTTTTTCGGGATGAGCGCACCGGACGCGTCCAGCAGGCCCATTCGCCTTCCGAAAAGGGAACCGGCGACCTGCTGGTGAAACTGCCGATCGATGCGGATTGTCCGCCTGGGGATTACAGCTATCAGGTGACGGCCATCGATGAATCCGGAAACCTGCGCCGCTGGCCCGGCAGGTACAAGGTCGGGAATTAAGACCGCATTTCTCACAGGCGCGATCCTGACAGCCCGCCGCAGCGGACCGGTGCCGACCTGGACGCTACACTTCTGATTCGCGCCGGTAGAGAGGCGTGCGGTCTATCGTCTCGGTGCGCCGCAGCAGCATGCGTATTTTTCGAATGCTGGCTTTGATGATTTCACTATTCTTGCGGCTCTCCTTCAACAGGTACCAAACGATACGCGGCCGGGCGTAAAAGCGGAAGAACGCTTTCCTCTGGAGTTCGATCAAACGCGATCCGGACACATGTTGACGGCGAAACGACACCTGGTCGTGCGTGAAAGTATCCCAGTTGATTTGATCCAGGCTTAGAGCTCCAGAGCGGATCGCCTCATTGAAAATTGCCGTCCCCGGAACCGGGATCACCACATTGAAGTTGGCTCGCTTTAATGGAAGCTCATTGGCCAAACGGATGGTTTCCCAGATTTCCTTTTCCGTTTCATCCGGGAAACCAATCATGAAAAAACCGGTGATCTTTATGCCGCTGCAACCGGCAATCATCCGTGCCTGCTCTCGAATCTTCTGGACAGTGACCTTTTTCTGGATGACCCGTTGAACTCGTTCGCTGCCGGATTCGATGCCGACCGCAACGCTCTCGCAGCCGGCTTTCTCCATGAGTTGCAGCAGTTCGGGATCCACCGCATCCAGACGTACGCCAACGGGACAATCCCAGTGCAGATTGAGCCCCGATCCGATCAAGGCTTCACAGAAACGGACGACATAGGGCCGGTCAAGAGTAAATTCATCATCACCGATGCTGAAACGGGCGATGCTGTATGTTTTTTTGAGGAAGCGCAATTCTTCCAGCACGTGCTCCACGCTGCGGTGGCGCAGTTTCTTGCCGGAAAGGCCTGGAGTGTTGCAGTAGGTGCAGGGGTAGGGGCAACCCCTCGTCGTGACGATCGGATAGAATCGATCCCAGATGAATCCCGGGTACGTCTCCGGTTTGATCATGTCCCACAGGGGAATACCGTAGCTATCCAGGTCGACGCCAAAGCGAACCGGGTTCAATACCGTGGTTCCCGCTTCGTTGCGCCAGACGAGTCCCCCGATGCTTTTCAGCTCCGCCTCGGGTATTTGTCTTCCATATTTTTCGAAAGCCGACAGCAGAACCGGCAGACCTTCCTCCGCCTCCGCCCTCCAGGCAAAATCCAAATGGGGCATGGATGACATCACATATTCCGGCAAGGCCGAGGAATGAGGACCGCCAACCAGTGTCAGCGCCTCGGGCAGGACACGGTGTGTGACCTGGAGGTGTTTGACGACGTAATTGTGATCGCGGCTGAAACAGCGGA
>Ga0326728_10011914_pt1 | contig 19609 bp, 13 predicted proteins | sample MB3enrmetagenome_FD_207602 | JGI IMG/M metagenome (GOLD analysis project Ga0326728, IMG submission 207602) | Lab enriched peat soil microbial communities from McLean, Ithaca, NY, United States - MB31MN | ecosystem: Environmental > Terrestrial > Soil > Wetlands > Peat | place: USA: New York... | reverse complement strand
GACGCACTGGAAGCGGTTTTCAACCGGGTTCCTCACAGCGATTTTGTTTCCTGGGTTTCCGGACGTCCTGCTGACAGCGCTCAATTCGGCGTTACCTTCGCTCTCCCCCCCGCCGATATTCTCAACGCTATTAAAACTTACGCCGACCAACATGGCCTTAATTTAATCGTCTTTTCCCCAAATTCCTGACGCATTCTTACCATTGCGAACCTTTCAGTTGTGCAGGGTAAGCACAGGCCATCGCTAATTACCATTGCGAGGAGCGTAGCGACGTGGCAAGCTGACACCGCAGTGTCATACAGTCCTTCGGCTGAAGGACGAATGGACCTCATCGCAATGTCATCCTGAGCGAAGTCGAAGGATCTAGTTTTCGCGTAGTACTAGATTCTTCGGGTACTGCGTATCCTCAGAGTGACAATGAGGGATTTCAGTGAACCACCGGGAAACCCTTCGTCTACGGACTCACGGTGTTTCTTATTTCTATATTCGTATTTTCTTGATATTTGATACTTGAATCTTGAATCTTGAATCTTGATTATTACTCCTCGTAGCATTTCCCTCAAACATTGTTGTAGTATTTACCTATCCGCATCATTATCGAAAAGGTAGATTAGAAAAACATGAATAAACAACAAACTCTGATATTCTTCGGCGCCCACCCCGACGACGAGACCTTCGGCATGGGCGCTACCCTGGCCCGGTATGTAACTTCCGGCGTCAAAGTCTATTATGTCTGTTCCACCCGCGGCGAGGCGGGCACCGTTGACCCCGAATACATGCAGGGCTACCAAACCATCGCCGACCTGCGCACCGCGGAAATGGCATGCGCCGCCAAAGTACTCGGGCTGGCAGGGGTCATTTATCTGGGCTACCGCGATTCCGGCATGACTGGTTCCCCCGATAATCAGAACCCGGACTCGCTGTGCAAAGCTCCGGTGGAACAGGTCGCCGGGCTGATGGTCAAAATCATCCGGGAGCTCAAGCCTGATGTCGTCGTCACCCACGACGCCGGCGGCGGCTACGGACACCCCGACCATATCGCCACCCACAATGCAACGGTTAAAGCCTTTTATGCCGCCAGCGACCCCGCGCAATTCCCCAAAGCCGGTCCGGCTTTCCAACCTGCTAAACTATATTTCGGCGTCCGTCCCGCGGGAATTATGAAAATCGCGGTCAGATTGATGCCGCTCTTCGGACAGAACCCTCATAAGTTCGGCCGGAATAAGGACATCGACCTCACCAGAATGCTCGACGTCAAATATCCCGTTCACGCTGTCGTCCGCCTGAAAAGCAAATCACTCGAAATACGTGACGAAGCCTCCGCCTGTCATGCTAGCCAGGGCGGCGGGCGCCCACGTCCCGGCCCCTTCCGTATTTTCCGCCTCATCGAAAGCCTCCGCGGCCAGCGGGATTACTTCATACGGGATTACCCGCCGGTTACATCTAAACACCTGGAAAAAGACCTCTTCGAAGGCATCCAATAGGAGCTCAATAAACTTTACACGAGGTAAGGTGGAATACATGTTTAATATCACGGCTTTAGATTCTTATTAGGCAAGGCCTGAGTTACAAAGTCCCAGAACGAAGTGAAAGGGAGAGGGGCGCAGCCCCTCTAATTAATCTCCTCCCTCTCCACGATGGAGAGGGAGTCAGAGGGTGAGGTTCTAATTTTGGTTGAACAAATGCTGACATTGGGAAATTATTAAGAATTTGCTAACTCACCCTAATAAAATCTTCCTTTTCCAGGGAGGCCTCAATATGAAATACGATTTCGACAAAAAATGCGACCGCTCAAACACCAACTGCGTCAAATGGGACGCGGTCAAAGACATCTTCGGCCGCGAAGATGTTATCCCGATGTGGGTCGCGGATATGGATTTTCCGGCCGCCAGGCCCATTGTCGCGGCCTTGAAAAAACGCGCCGCCCACGAATTTTACGGCTATACCAAACCCGGTCCGGAACTCATCGAGGCCATTGTCCGCCGCCTGCAGCGTAAATTTGACTGGCAAATCAGGCCGGAGTGGATCGTATTTACCTCCGGCGTCATCCCCGCCCTCAGCGCCGCCGTCCGCGCCGTTTCCCATCCCGGCGATGAAATCATTCTCCAGGAACCGGTTTATTTCCCGTTTTTCTCGGTCGTCACCCAGAGCGGCTGTAAAATCGTGAACAATGCCCTGAAATTTGACGGCAAACGCTACACCATGGACTTCAAAGACCTGGAAAATAAATTCCGGCCCGCCGCCGGTTCCCATATGGCCCACAGCCGCGTCAAAGCCATTATTTATTGTAATCCCCAGAACCCCATCGGCCGCCTCTGGACCAAAGCGGAAACCACCCGCATGGGCGAGATTGTCATCCGCAACGGCGGCATCGTTATTTCCGATGAAATCCACTGTGAAATTCTCTATAAAGGCTACCGGCATACGCCTTTCGCCTCCATTTCCGATGAATTCGCTCAGAACAGCGTCGTGTGCATGGCGCCCAGCAAAACCTTTAACCTCGCCGGTTTGCACGCCTCCTGCATCATTATTCCCAATCAGAAATTGCGTGACAGCTTTTTCGATGCGATGGCAGCCGTCGTGCCCGGTCCCAACGTTTTCGGCCTGGTGGCCATGGAGGCCGCATTCCGCGACGGCGACGACTGGCTGGCGCAAATGCTCGCCTACCTCAACGGCAACCTCAAAATCACGATGGAATTCTTCGCGAAAAGGATTCCTAAAATCAAGGTCATTAAGCCCCAGGGCACCTATCTGCTCTGGCTCGATTGCCGCAGTTTGGGACTGGATAACCTGGCCCTCAGCCGCTTCATGCGGGAACAGGCCCGCGTGGGGTTCGACGACGGCTTCCTCTTCGGCGAGTCCGGCTCGGGCTTCGAACGCATGAATATCGCCTGCCCCCGCGTAATTCTGCTGGAAGCCCTCGCCCGCATCGAAAAAGCCGTCAATTCTCTCTAGGATGGGCGCATGCGGTAAAAAAATACTCCCCATCGGTTGGGCAAATACCACCACTTTTTATCTCCATACCGGCGAAAGCCGGTATCCGGCACCACTATAGTTGTACAGGCGTCCCTGCCTGTACTCGCTTACTGTCATTCCCGCGCAATCGCGGGGGCGGGTTTGAAACCCGCCCCTCACCCTTATTGTCTTTCCCGCGAAAGCCGAAGAGCCATTTTCGGTACTTGACGCAGTCAATGTATACTTTACTTTGGTAGAATTACATCGAAGCAAATGTACGGGAATCAAATCCTTTCCCGTCCTTTCTCATAGCTGAATGCTGACAGCTGATTGCTTTATGCTCATTTGGTATTTTCTTGATGCTTGACTCTTGGAACTTGATTATTTGTTTGGCTTTTGGTTTTTGCCGTCAGAGCCATTTTCGGTACTTAGCGCAGTCAATGTATACTCAGCTCAATGAGCTGATGTAGAACTTGGATTTTTCCCTTCTCTCTTCGTGGTGTTATACTCTTATTAAATACTCTCTCGGGAGGCTTACATGAACCGGTTCAGCGAAGAAGACGGCAAACTCCTCTGGCAGAAAAATCACGAACTGTTACAGATAGAACCATGGGAAAACGACAGTCTCAGAATCCGTTCAACATTAACGCCCCGAATTGAAGAACGGCGCTGGGCCTTACTCAATCCGGCTAAAATCACCCCGAAAATAGAAATCACCGATGACGGCGCGACCATTCAGAACGGCAAAATCAAGGCTAAAATCTCTCCGACCGGCACTGTCACTTACCTGAAGAGTTCCGATGACTCCGTCCTCCTCGAAGAAATTTATCTCCGCCACGGCGGCCATTCCTATCCCGCGCGCCACTACAAACAGCTCGGCAGCGACCTTTTCCATCTGGAAGCCAGCTTCAAGGCCTACGCCGGCGAACGCCTCTACGGCCTCGGCCAGCACCAGCACAGCTTCCTCGACCAGAAAGGTTGCGTCGTCGGGCTCTATCAGAAAAACACCGAAGTCTCTATCCCGTTTATGCTGTCTTCCCGCGGCTACGGCTTCCTCTGGAACAACCCCGCCATCGGGCAGGCCGAACTGGGGCTGAACCGCACCAAATGGACGGCCGAAGCCGCCCGCTGCCTCGATTACGTGATTATCGCCGGCGATTCCCCGGCGGAAATCATGGGCCGTTACGCCGACATCACCGGCCACGCCCCGCCGATGCCGGCATGGGCGCAGGGTTTCTGGCAGTGCAAACTCCGCTACAAGACCCAGGATGAACTTCTCTCCGTTGCCCGGGAATACAAGAAACGCGGCCTGCCGCTCTCGATAATCGTCACCGATTTCTTCCACTGGACGCTGCAGGGCGACTGGAAATTCGACCCCGCCTGCTGGCCCGACCCCGATGCCATGGTGCGTGAACTGAATGAAATGGGTATCAAACTGATGGTCTCCATCTGGCCGACGGTCAACGAAAACAGCGAAAACTTCCAGACGATGAAGGAAAACGGCTTGCTCGTCCGCAACCGCGAAGGCGGTCTGGCCTCCCGTCCCTTCTTTGATAACAAGCCCGCCGGGCCGATTATCACCTATTTCTACGACCCCACCAATCCCGCCGCCAAAAAGTTCGTCTGGGGCAAAGTGCGGGATAACTATTATAAAAAAGGCATCAAGGTCTGGTGGCTGGACGCCTGTGAACCGGAGCTCGCCGAAGAAAATGAGCCGGGCAACCTGCTCTATCATCTCGGCACCGGCCAGGAAGTCGGCAACCTCTATCCCCATTCCAATCAGCGGACATTTTTCGAGGGGATGCAGGCCGAAAAAGAGACCGAGTATGTCATGCTGTGCCGCTCGGCATGGGCGGGCAGTCAGCGCTTCGGCGCCGCCGTCTGGTCCGGCGATATTCTTTCCACCTTCGAGGCACTGCAGGCGCAGGTCCGGGCCGGTCTCAACATCGGTTTGAGCGGCATCCCCTGGTGGACGACCGATATCGGCGGTTTTTACAACGGCAATATCAATACGCCCTATTTCAAGGAACTCATCGTGCGCTGGTTCCAGTTTGGCGTTTTCTGCCCTATTTTCCGTCTCCACGGCTTCCGCGAACCGCGCACCCCGGCTTCACATTTGCTTACTTCCGAATCAACCGGCGCCGCTAACGAGGTCTGGTCTTTTGGCGACAAAGCTTACGGCATCATCAAAGACATCCTCTTCCTGCGCGAAAGGCTACGCCCTTATGTCAACCTGCAGATGCAGCTGGCGCACGAAAAAGGCATTCCCCCGATGCGCCCGCTGTTCTTTGATTTCCCGTCAGACCCGGGCAGCGCCGCCATTGACGACGAATTCCTCTTCGGCCCGGATATTCTGGTCGCGCCGGTGCTGGAATACGAAGCTCGCAAACGTAAAGTTTATCTCCCGGCCGGAACAACCTGGAGCGATGCCTGGACGGATAAGAAATTTGAAGGCGGCCAATGGCTCGAAGTCGATGCCCCGCTGGAGAAAATCCCCGTCTTCCTGCGCGGCGGCACTAAATTGCCATTGAAAAAGTAAATAATTTCGTACCTCTGTAGGGTCAGGTTTCCGTAGGCCGCAGCCGCAGGTACTCGGCTGTTATAAGCCGATGTAAGAACCTGACCACCATGATTTCATCATAATATTGAGCAGGGCTTTGAGGCCGTAGACCGCAGTCGGAGAGCCATTTTCGGTACTTGACGAAGTCAATTTATACTTTGCAGAGCAGTTCGGAGCAAATGTATAAGGGGCGCAGCCCCTCTGTGCAATCTCCCTCCCTCTCAGGGAGGGATTAAGGGAGAGTGATAATTTCGATAGCCCGCAGGCAAAATACTTTCTGTAGGCCGCAACCGGAAGTACTCAGCTCATTGAGCTGATGTATGCTTTTAGAGCAAAATGTAGAGGAGAGGGAGTCAGAGGGTGAGGTTTTAATTGCAATTGAACCTTAAAAAATAGTTGAAAAGAATTAATCGAATTTAATCGTGAACGAAGGGAAAACAACTCGATAATTGATGTACAATATAATACAACCACATACTTTGAACCAATTCTAATTCACTGTAAAATCTAAATCAAAACACTAAAAAGGAGCAAACTAAAATGACAACAGTCAAACGTGTTTTTCAGGTGGACGGCAAGCCTTTCTTCCCCATCGGCGGCCAGGCCTGCAATTCCAGCGGCTATAACGCCGCAGAGGCCGAACAGGCTTTCAAAATTACCAAAATGATCAACGGTAATACCCTCGAAATTCCGGTCTATTGGGAACAGGTTGAACCGAAAGAAGGCAAATTCGATTTCACGGCCGTGGACGAGCTGCTCGCCGGCGCCCGCCGCTACGAGATGAAACTTATCCTCTTGTGGTTCGCCTCCTGGAAAAACGGCAACATGGACTATGCTCCGAAATGGGTTAAAACCGATACCAAACGTTTCAAACGGGTCAAAGCCGAAAGCGGTAAGGATGTTTGGGACCTTTCCTCGCACTGCAAAGCCAACATGGAAGCCGACAAGAAGGCTTTCACCGCACTCTGCAAACACCTCAAAGCCAAGGACGGCGCCGAGCGCACCGTCATCGCCATCCAGATTGAAAACGAACAGGGCATCATCGGCAGCGACCGTGATTACGGCCCCGAAGCCCAGGCCGAATTCGATAGTCCGGTGCCGGCCAAACTGGTCGCCGCGATGAAAAAAGCCGGCTGCGGCCGCATCTTTGATATCTGGCAGGAGGCCGGCGCCAAAAAGTCCGGCTCCTGGCCGGAAATGTTCGGCTGGCAGGCCGGGGAACTGATGACTGCCTGGAGTATCGCTTCCTACGTTGATAACATCGCGGCAGCCGCCAAAGCCGTTTACGACATCGTCCTTTATACCAACGTCTGGCTGATGGAACAGCACGCCTGGGTCCGCGCCGGCGAATCCTATCCTTCCGGCGGCGGCGTCAGCAAAGTGCTGGATATCTACAAATGGTATACCCCGCATCTCGATTTTATCGCTCCGGATAATTACGAACTGGATGCGAAAGGATTTGCCGAAGTCTGCGCCAATTATGCCCGCGAAGATAATCCCTTTTTCATGCCCGAAACCATCGGCGACGCGAACATGTTCCGTGCCATCGCCGATTATAATTGCCTCGGTAATTTCTTCTTCGGCGTCGAAGTGCTGTGCACCCCGGAAGGTGAAGTCCGGCCGGAAAGGCAGACCACGATTGACTGCATCCGGTGCACCGCTGCCGCCGCTCCCCTGTTGTTGAAATACCAGGGCACCGGTAAAATTCATACCTTTATCCAGGAAGACAACGTCCCCACCTGGGAAAAAGAAATCGATGGATTCTCCATACTGGCAGAATACGGCGATAAACGTACACCGTGGTCCGGCAAGGATTGGCGCCACCGCTCCCCCAGCTGGATGCCCGTCCCGCAAGCTAAATTTAAAGCAGCTTACGGCTGGGTTATCCAGGCTCAGAAAAATGAGTTCTATTTTGTCGGGGCGAATTGCCGCTTTTACCTGCGCCCGCAGCCGACTTTAGCAACCATCGGCTCTTCCATTACGGTGGGTGACAGCTTCACCCAAAACTTCTCCTTTATCGTCAGTGTTGAAGAAGGCCATATTGATAAGAACGGGGAATTTGTCGTCGACCGTAAACGCAACGGCGATGAAATCGGCCGCCGCGGTTTCTGGGTTGAACCGGATATCCAGGTCCTCCGCGTCATCACCTGCGATTAATCTCGCGAGTCGGTACAATCGGGATAATTGTAAAGGGCGGGTGTATAACCCGCCCTTTACTCTTCATGGGCATCGCTCACCGGCTGTCTCCATACCGGCGAAGGCCGGTATCCATTCCCCCTTGTCATTGCGAGATTACGAAGTACTCGAAGCAATCTCAGGGCGGGGTATGTGCCCTCTCCATACCGGAGAAGGCTGGTATCTACTGGTTTGTTAGCATTGTAGCGTAGGCATCGCCCGCCAATCTCCACTCATAACTGAAAACCATTACTCATTTTGCAGTATAATTAAAAAGGCAAACGTTAAATTAATATCAAGGAGCAATAAATATGCCGTTAACCGACCTTAAACCGCAGGCAGTCCGCCGCACCCCCGAAGAACTCGTCAAACACATGAAATCCTTCAAACTCACCCCGAAATTCTCCGCCGGTGTCTGGTTTTTCACCCCCGGCGGTAACCGTTTCCATGTGCCCTACGGCAAAGAGCGTTCCATCGCCGAAAGACTGGAAATCGCCGCTACCCTCAAAGACTACGGTCTCGCCGGTATGGAAGCCCATTATCCCAACGAGGTCAACGAAGACAACATCCACATCTGGCAGAAATTCGAAAAGGATTCCGGCATCAAGCTCATCGCCATTTGCCCCCTTCTTTTCCGCGACCAGACATTTGAATTCGGCTCCCTCTCCAGCCCGATTAAAGAAAAGCGGAAAGAAGCCATCGAATTATTCAAACGCGCCCTGCAGTTGAATAAAGTGATGAAAACCGATTTCGCCATTTGCTGGCCGGGCATTGACGGTTACGAAAACGGCTTCGGTATCGATTTCGCGGCCATGCGCCAGCGGTTCGTCGAAGGTATGGCTGAAGCCATGGATGCCGTTCCCGGCGTCCGCGTCGCCTTCGAACCCAAACCCTACGAACCCCGCGGCCACATCCTTTTCGGCAATACCGCCGAGGGTATGATTATGTGCCACCAGGTGCAGGATTTACTCAAAAATCCGGAAAACCGGAAAATCCTTGCCGGCGGCGACATCATGGTCGGCCTGAACCCGGAAATCGGCCACGTTTTAATGGCATTTGAAGACCTGCCTTATGCCTACAGCTGGCCGCTCTCCGAAGGCCGCCTCGTCCATGTCCACCTCAACAGTCAGCCGCTGGGCAACTACGACCAGGATCTGAACGTCGGCACCATTTCACCGGAGCTGCTCGACGGTATGATGTGGATACTGAAAATGCACAGCTATCAGAGCTGGTTCGGCATTGATATCAATCCTGTCAGAATGCCGGTGGAAACCGCCATCAAGAATAATATTGATGCTGTAAAAGCATCCATCGACCGGATTAATGACATTGATGACGAGTCCGTCATCTGGGCGGCCAACAATCCGGATAAGGCCCGCGGCTGGATTGAAGCCTATCTCCTCCGCGCCCGTACCACTCACCCAGAAAAACTGGCGCCCTTACCCCCGTTAAAAAAATAAATTGCAGGATTGAGCCAGTACTCTTCACTGGCTTTAAATTGGTTGAACTTTATCAAGAAAATGGATGCATGTAGGGTCAGGTTTATAACCTGACCGCCCCGTATCTTCGCCCTCTGGAAAAGGTGGTAAAAGTTACAAAATCATACTCCAGGAAATAAGAGAAATATTATCAAAAGAGGCGGCGCTGTGTAGCGCCGCCTCTTCTTTATCTTTCCGGATGTCTTGTTTATCTTTCCGGTTCAGTTTATTTGTCCATGCTGGCGGTGTAAGCAGCCCGGATTACCTCGCCCGGCGTGGTAATGCCCAGTTTTACCTTATTCATGCCGTCATTCAGCATCGTCACCATGCCCTCTTTCAGCGCCTGGGCGCGTAATTCATCCGTCGTCGCCTGATGATAAAGCATCGTCTTCAGGGTACCGCTCATCAATAGCACTTCGTAAATCCCGATGCGCCCCTGATAGCCGGTGTAAGAGCACAGCTTGCACCCGATGCCGAACCGGAATTTGGTCCGTCTTTCTCCGGTCTCCTCTTCGTAGGCAATCTGCTCCAGCGCGGTGGCCTCAATCTCATGCTGGCAATGCGGGCACAACCGCCGCACCAGCCGCTGCGAGACGATTCCTACTACCGACGATGCAATCATGAACGGCTCGATTTTCAAATCCACCAGCCGGGAAAGGACGCCGGCCGTATCGCTGGCGTGTATCGAAGAAAGCACCACGTGCCCGGTCTGGGCGGCCTGCACGGCAATGTTGGCCGTCTCGCCATCCCGGATTTCCCCGATGAAAATAATATCCGGGTCCAGCCGCAAAATTGACCTTAACCCCGTGGCAAACGTAATCCCCGCCTGCGGGTTCACCTGAATCTGGGTGATGTCCTTCAGCCGGTATTCTGCCGGGTCTTCGACAGTGATTATTTTCCGCTTCATGCTGTCCAGCGAATTCACCGAAGCGTAGAGCGTGGTGGTCTTGCCGCTCCCCGTCGGGCCGCTGATGAGTATCATCCCGAACGGTACTTTCAGCATTTTTTCATATTTATCCAGCGCTTCCGGCATGAAGCCGAGTTGGGACAGTTCAAACAGCGCCAGTGATTTATCCAGTATCCGCAGCACCGCCGTTTCTCCGTAAATTGTCGGCGTCGTGGAGACCCTGACGTCGAGCGGCCGTCCCTTGACGGTAGTCGTGAACTGACCGTCCTGCGGGCGCCGTGAATCGGCGATATTCATCCCCGCCAGCACTTTCGTGCGGGAAATTATTGCCCGGTGGATGTTGAGCGGCAGCGAAATCATGTCCTGGAGTTCGCCGTCAATGCGGTAGCGCACCCGGAAACGGTTTTCCCCGGGCTCGAGATGGATATCGGATGCCCTGGCACGCCCCGCTCCTTCGATTATCGTATTGAGCGCTTCCACCACCGGCGTGTAGCTGGCAATTTTTGAAGCCAGAATTCCGTCATCGATGCTGCCGGTTGGGATATGGATATGTGTAATCTGCCGTTCGATTTCGCTGTAATCACGGTAATTAAGGTCAATTGCGTCGCGGATTTCTTTTTTACTGGCGGCCACCGGCTTAATCTGTTTCTGGCTGATAGTTGCCATTGATTCGCGCGCCAACATGTTGGTCGTGTCTTCCATCGCCACTTCCAACTCGTTACCGGAAACCGCGAGCGGCACGGCGTTGTAACGCCGGGCGATGATTTCCGGAATCAGTCTCAAAGCATCCGGCAGACAAAATAACGGACCGCTTCTGACCGCTGCCGGTTTCGCTGCTTCGTCCGCGTTCACCGAAGGGGCCGGGGCATTCGCGGTTTCACTCTTTATCCGGCAAATCTGGATATGCTGCTGCGCCGCAAACTTAGCCGCTTCGGCATTTAGTTTGGATTTTACCGCCAGTACTTTGTAATCTGTACCGGCATCATAAGCTTTGGTATCGAAAAGGGACACCTGGTCCAGATTTATCCCGGCTGCGCCTTCCGGGAAATCAATCCCGATGCTGTAGCCGAAATTATCAATGTCGTGGTAACACAAAATATCGAATGTGTAATCGACGCCGGACCGACCGGTTACCCGGGCTTTTTCCCGCACGCGGTACCCATGGCGGGTCAAAGACAAAGCTAATTGTTCCATGCTCTCGATATTGAGGTTCTCTTTCGTTCCGGACTCCGGCGGATGGGCCGGCGCTTGCGCAAATGTTGCGATTTGCGCGATATCGAAGATTTTTATCCGCTTCTGCCTGGCCAGCGCCTTGATTTTATCGTCTGGTTCTTCATCCACGACTAATATCCGCTGGTTGATGCCGACGTCGTAGGCTTTATTGGAAAACTCGAAAATAATGTTCCCGATGCCGCTTTTCTGTCCGTTCAGGGTGAATGCGATGGCGATAATGTTGTGCACCAGGTATTCGTCGGCTTCCGCCAGCATGTCGAAAACGTGCTCCACGCCGGACTGCCCGGTCACCTTCGCCGCTTTGGTCACCTGATATCCCTGTTTTTTCAGATAATTCTTTACTTCTTCTTCAATTTTCAGACGGTCCGTAGGGAGCGATTTATTTCTTTGCATCTGTCCGGCCAGCCTTTTGTTTCTTAACTAAATTTTTCAGGAATATCGTGATGTTAAGCAATATACAATCAAACCGGTTTATTCATTTACTGCGTTAAATGCAAGCCTTTTTAGTTAGGCTGATTGTAACATTTACGCCGGTTCTCCGCAAGAAACGAAGCTAACAAACAATATTCGGTAATGTATGGTGGGCACAGCCACCGCGAATTACCATTGCGAGGAGCCCGCCTCAGATGGACGAATGTATCAGGGCGGGGTAAGTGCCCTCTCCATACCGGCTAAGGCCGGTATCGACGAGTAGCCCTGTATGGTTTTCGCAGACAGGTTTTCCATACCGGCGAAGGCCGGTATCTACTGGCTGGTTAGCATTGTAACGAATCTCGCCCACCGCTGATTACCATTGCGAGGAATCCGCCTCAGGCGGACGACGCGGCAATCTCAGGAACATTAAATCACCACGATAAATTTGTTCTTTCCCTCGTTTGCAACTTACGGCTGACCGCTGAAAGCTGATTGCTGTATTGCCTTTGCCTTGACAACCATCGGCGCTAGTAATATTATCGGTATCAGGCACTGACAGGAGGAAATTTGGAAATGATTACCACGATTAAACTGACCCCCAAGCTGATATTCGGCCCCGGCGCTTTGAATCAACTCACCGATGAAGCCAAAGCCATCGGCCGTAAAAAATTAATGATTGTCACCTATCCCGATATCCGCAAAGCCGGACACCTGGACCGGGTGCTCAAGCTGGTCGCCGCGGCCGGCATCACCAATCCCATCGTTTTCGAGAAAGTGATGCCGAATCCCCGCGCCACGATGATTGACGAAGGCGCCGCTTTGGCCCGCAAAGAAAAAGTTGATTTCATCATCGGCCTCGGCGGCGGCAGCGCCATGGATTCCGCCAAATGCATCGGCCTGGGCAGCACCGGCACCAAACCCATCTGGGATTACATCGGCTACATGGGCGCCGCGAATAATCCGCCGCTTTTCATTCAAATCCCCACCATGGCCGGGACCGGCTCCGAAATGAACGTCGCCGGCGTGATCACCGATTGGGAGAAAACCCACGAAAAGACCGCCATCGGCGTCCCCGACCTTCTCGCCCGTGTCGTCATCGTTGACCCAGAACTGACACTAACCGTGCCGAAGCGGCAGGTGGCCGCCGGCGGATTCGATATCCTGACGCACCTCGCGGAATTTTATCTGACCGCGCCGGAAAATTCATTTATCAACGACGGCCTCAAAGAAACGATGATGAAGGCCGTGGTCAAATACCTGCCCATCGCCCTGGCAAAACCGGATAACATGGAAGCCCGCGTCCAGCTCTCCTGGGCCAGTAATGTGGCCATGTCCGGCCTGGCCAGAATCGGCGATAACCTTGGCACGATGGCCTGTCACGGCATTGAAGAGGCGATGAGCGGCCGTTTCGATATTTGCCATGGTGAAGGGCTGGCCGCCATTTTCGCCGCCTGGATTCGCAACATCGAGCCTGCCCGCCGGGAACGTAACCTGATGTTCGCCCGCAACGTCTTCGGCCGCACCGATTGCGACGGCGCTAAAGCTTTTGAAGATTGGCGGGACAGCGTCGGTATGAATCTGAAACTGCGCCAGATGGGTTTTGACCTGGCTTATGCCGATGAAGTCGGCGCCATCGCCCTGAAACAGCAGCGCACCCAGATTAACCCGACCCCGCTCACGCCCAAATCCATCGGCGATATCTACCGCGCCTGCTACTAACTGAAAAACATCAACAACCCGGAAACAGCAAGACCCCGCCTTTACCGGCGGGGTCTCTTTTTATGGTTAGTTCCCTTTGAGTCGCAACGAAATACCCGTAGGCCAAAGGCTGGAGGCACTCAGCGCTACGAGCTGATGTATAAAGGCATTAAGCCGAAATGTACGCCCCGGCGTGGGAGAGGGCCAGGGTGAGAGGGTACAATAATCAATATATTCTCCTGTCATTCCCGACCTGAGCGGAAATCCATCCCCGACCTGGGATTGCTTCCAGTACTTCGTAATCTCGCAATGGCTATAATACATATTTTGTGTTGCTAAACGAACATTACCACCACTGTCGTTCCCGCGAAAGCGGGAATCCATTTAACCTCCCGCCCTGTTTGCGCAAGGAATGATAACGTTGAAATCCACTCCGTTTTTCCCGCAGTGTATGAGCGTCTGGTTAAATACCATCAAATTTACTGTAATTACTACTTCATATCTTTTTTCGTATCACTCTCAATCATTCAACCAGTTGAATGATTGACGCTCAACTTAATATCAAGCAGCAACATTTTTCAAGTATTATGCTCGCAATGACAGCGGGGGGTATTTTCCATCTCGATACCGGCAAAAGCTCTTAGACTATAGTACTTACGAAGTAATATATACTTTGCGTAGCATGCGAAGCAAACGCACGGTATCTACTGATAGTAAAACAAATTAGTCTTGTAGGGTGGGTTGAGGCTTTGCCTCAACCCACCGCGTTACTTCCGTTGCGAGGATTCATGGAGACGAAGCAATCTAAATTTAACCGGCATTAAAAATCATTCTCTTTTATTTTATGGTGATTGATTAACGGTTCTTTTTTCAATATCACCGGTCACCTGGAAATAATAAACCATGGTTTGTAATCGTTATAATATCGTTCTTGATGTTTTTTTATCTCGTTATGTTTGGCTTTTGGTTTTTGGAACTTGGTTTTTTAGTTATCAGGGTCTTTTATCGTTATCCCGGCCATGCTTGCCTCTACCCAATTCTCAGTGCCCTATTCCAGTTGCGGCCAGCCCTTATCATCTTTACCGCCGATATTCAGCACTCCAAACAATATCACAATACCTGCGACACCTGCGACTGATCCGATGATAGTTAAAAAAATATTTGAGTGGGCAAGAATATTAATCGTTAAACCTGCCGCCGCCAGAATACAATACCCCCAAAATCCCCATCTCTTCCACCGGAAAAGGGCAATGACGCAAATAATTCCTAACAGACTTGATCCTAAATCCGCCGCCGACCTCCACGCCGGTACCCTTGACATGGATTTCAAAATACTCGCCTGGGCAACATATATCAATATTGTAAAAGCAAAGCTGACGAGCATTAAAATTAAATAAGCCGTGAGGCAGCCGTGCCTGTTCTTGGTTTTCGTTTCCGGGGTTCCGTTTGCATTGTTCGGCGGGATATTCTGCGTCTGTGTAATAAAAACCCCATCCTGACCCGCCGCCGGTTCCGGCGGTTTAAGTCTTTGCCCGCATTTGCCGCAATAATTCGGTTCGCCGCTTTGTTCAGCGCCGCATTTCGGGCAAAACATAGTTTAGTCCTGCTTGTCTCGTTTTTTGTGTTTCTTTTTTATTTGGTTTTATTTGGCATTTGTGTTTTGGAATTTGTTATTTATTATCATACGTGTGTCTGATTATTCTTATCCTGTTTTTCCGTTTTTCCCTTCCGGCCGTTCATCCACAGTAACAACCGGGTAATCATCGCCCCGATTAACCCGCCGACTACCACCCCACCCAGGACCGCAAAGGAAATTGTGATTACATTCCATTTCGCCAGGAACCCGCCCACTCCGGTCAGCACTCCGCCGACTAACACCCCGTTGAGTAACCCGATGAAGACCTGACGGTCAGTGCGTATTTCCCCTGCCCACTCTTCGGGAGTATCATGATGGCGGGCAGCTTGCACGTCGAACTGCCTTTTCATGTCAGTCTCTACTCTTCTCCGGTTACCGTATGGGTCACCCCAGTGAAACCGCATCGTGGTGTGTCTGCCCTGAGTAAAATGTTGGCGATATTAACGGCTCATTTTTCCAACCTCCGGTGAGCAGCCCGCCCGCAGTATGACTGCACCGCTCACTATCAGGGAATTATAGTCTTTTGTGAATGTTCTGACAAGCGGGTATAAAATGGAATAGCATTGGCCTCCCTCCTTGCTAAGGAGGGATTAAGGGAGAATTGTGAACCACTTTTATACCTGTACCGGGGCGCGTCACCGCTGGTTATCATTGCGGGTATAATACATATTTTGTGTTGTTAAACAAACATTACCACCGCTGTCGTTCCCGCGAAAGCGGGAATCCATTTAACATCCCGCCCTGTTTGCGTAAGGACTGATAACGTTGAAATCCACTCCGTTTTTCCCGCAGTTTATGAGCGCCCGGCTAAACACCATCAAACTTACTGTAATTACTACTTCATATCTTTTTTCGTATCACTCTCAATCATTCAACCAGTTGAACGATTGACGCTCAACTTAATATCAAGCAGCAACATTTTTCAAGTATTATGCCCATTGCGAGAAGCATAGCGACGCGGCAATCCCACACCCTGAAATAATCTTTGGGAAAAGTGTAAATTCCGCTCTCTTCAGAGCCTTTCATCATTTTATGTTATGAATATTCATACGGATATGATTCTCTTTCTTGACAACCGGATGAATAAACTTTAAACTGAGACCAATTTATGGTATTAATCATAGCTTACTCATTGTGATTGGACACGGTAACAAAAGATATGTAACCCGACGTCAGGAGAAGAAACTTTGAAAAAATTATTTGTTCTACTGGTAACACTGGTTTTGTGCGCTTCGACGATTGCCGGATGTTCCGCTCCGTCTAATCAAACCAGTTCGACCACCTCGTCACAGACTACCACGAGCGCCACAGGCTGGGTATCTCAGCAGAACCCGGGCTTCTATCAGGGATTAGAACTTTATACCGTCTGGGGCACTTCCTCCTCCGACGTCTTCGCGGTCGGTACTCAAGGTACCATCATTCATTACAACGGCAAATCCTGGAGTACGATGACCAGCGGCACGACCGATGACCTTAACGGAATATGGGGCAATTCTTCGTCTGACGTCTATGCTTGCGGCACCAATGGCATCATCCTGCATTATAATGGTAAAACATGGAGCCCGATGGTGAGCAACACCGCCGTTTACTTCACCCGGATCTGGGGCAGTTCCTCCTCAGATATTTTCGCCGTCGCAACGCTCGGTGCCATCCAACATTACGATGGTAAGACCTGGAGCGGCATGACTATTAGCGTTCCGGTTAGTTGGTTCTTTGATATCTGGGGCACATCTGCCTCGGATGTTTTCGCTGTTGGTCGTGGAGGCACGGTTCTGCATTACGACGGCAACGCCTGGAGCAGTATGGTGAGCGGTACGACCAATGTCATAAGCGGTATTTGGGGCAGCTCCCCATCTAACGTTTTCGCCGTAGGAGGAGGTCTTTTTCATTATGACGGCAGCACATGGAGCAGTATAAATAGCGGCACTACCGCTCCGCTAATAGGCATTTGGGGTGATTCCCCGTCTGACATTTTCGCCGTCGGCGGTGGCGGTGTTGTCCTGCATTACGACGGTAATACATGGAGTAGTTTGCCCACCGGCACAACAACTAACTTTAATTGCGTCTGGGGCAGTTCTTCATCCAATGTTTTCGCGGTGGGGGCAGACGGCACCCTATGGCATTACTCAGGAAACTAATAACAAATGAGAAAACTCATTTTACGAGCCCTTCACTCCTGCTATAAACCTGTAAATTTATTAAAATAAAGATTCCGGTGTTTCCCGGGAGAGCAAACTTTGAAAAAATTGATTATCCTGCTCATTGTTCTGATATTCTGCACCGTGGTAATCACCGGCTGTTCTGCTTCATCCGCCAATGCCGCCCCTACCTGGAAATCGCAGAAAACGCAAAAACAGCTGGTCGATGTCTGGGGGACTTCTTCGTCTGACGTTTTCGCGGTTGGTGGCGCCGGCACTATTCTGCATTACAACGGCAAATCCTGGACGGCAATGAAAGGCGGCACAACTAACGACCTCAACGGCATCTGGGGCAGTTCTTCAACCGATGTCTTCGCGGTGGGCGGCGCCGGCACAATTCTCCATTATGACGGTAAGTTATGGAGCACGATGAGCAGTGGTGTTACAACGGGAATCGCCGTATCTGGGGAGCTTCTTCATCCGATGTTTTCGTCACCTGTGCCAACGGTACTATCCTGCATTACGATGGTAATTCCTGGAGCACTCTGACCGCTAATACCACGAACGCTTTGAATAACATCTGGGGCACTTCCGCGTCTGATATTTACGCGGTGGGCGCCCAGGGTACCATCCTGCATTATGACGGTAATAACTGGAGCAGTATGTCCAGCGGGGTGTCCGGTCCGCTTTTCGGTGTCTGGGGCAGTTCTTCTTCTGATGTTTATGCTGTAGGCGAATACGGAGCTCTCCTGCATTATGACGGTAATTCGTGAGTACTATCCCTGACGCTGTAAATAGTAATATTATCCTCAGTGACGTCTGGGGCACTTCCTCATCGGACGTTTTCGGTCGGCAGTTCCGGCACCATTCTGCATTATAATGGCACGGCCTGGAGCACCATGCCCAGCGCCACGAATAATAACCTTTTTTATGCGGTTTGGGGCAGCTCCCCGTCTGATGTTTTCGCCGTGGACATTGCCGGCAATATCTTGCATTATTCGCAGCCGTAATAACGCCACTAAAGTCTATTTAGCTGTCAGGAAGATAATTCCAAAGCTGACGTTTCAGTTATCCGGAATATTTAAGGAGTCAGGATGATGGATGTTATTGAGGCAATAAAAACCAGGCGAAGCATCCGCAAATATCAATCCAGGCCGGTTGACGACGCCAACCTAAATATCGTTTTAGAAGCCGCCCGTTTGGCCCCTTCCTGGAAAAACAACCAGTGCTGGCGGTTTGTCGTCGTGCGGGATGTAGTAATCAAGTCCCGGCTTGCCGATACTTTGATATCTATGTCGCCGGTCAGCCGGACCGCCGTCGCCATCAAACAGGCTCCGGTTTTGATTGTGGCTTGTGCGGAAATCGGTAAATCGGGTTATGATTATCGGCAGCCTGATAAACCTCGCACGGACAAAGGCGTCTGGTGGTACATGTTTGATATAGGGGTTGCCATGCAGAACCTGGTATTGGCCGCCCGTGCGCTCGGCCTGGGTACGGTGCACATTGGCGAATTTGATGCCGGAAAAGCGGCGGAAATACTACATGTCCCTTCCGGTTTCTGCGTTGTTGCCATGACGCCGCTGGGATATCCGGACGAACAGCCGGAAGCCAAACCCCGGAAAGAACTGTCTGAAATTGTTTTTTGTGATGATTTCGGTGCCAATCTGCCGAAATCACATGTATCGTTGTCTCAGACAGGCATACTTTAAAGCCGGCGATTGAATGTTATTTATTCACCGGGTCGGGTATTAACAGCCGCCTTTGACCTTGTCGGTATCGCCTTCCATGCAGACGGCATGACAGCGACAGGAACAAAAATGCTGCGCCGGGATATCTTCAGGTTTTTTCCCTTTCTTTAAAAGTTTGAGCTCATAACACTTGCGCGGCTCATCATCCAGGCAATTACATTGCCCGTTTTGTCTCGATTCGTTCATTCTGACTGCCCCTGTCGCCTGATTTTATTAATGGCTGTTCTTATTACATTAATTATACTATTTACTGTCAAACCGGGATAGGCTTCTATTTTCTGCAGCTTCTCATAAATTTTTAAAGCAGCGAATAATTGTATGCCTTCCGGACAGAAAGTCCGGCATTGGGCTAAATATACTCTAATATCCTTTTTGTTTTTGTTAAAATACTATCAATTTCCTAAAATAATTGTATCTATTATTGATTTATCTTATTCGAGTTGTTATAATTATTTTCCTGTCCGATCTTCCACAGTTCTATCACCGCTTCGCCTTCTTGTATGTTTTACCGGGGTTCCCGGCAAAATAACCCGTATAACTATAGAGCAACTGTCTTGATTAACAGGGAGAATAACTCCAGGGGATATGATGTTTAAGCATAGCATTCAGAATCGTCAGAAGTTTTCGCATACAAGCTGTCAGCGCAACCTTTGGTTTTTTACCGGCA
>Ga0326728_10011912_pt1 | contig 19610 bp, 20 predicted proteins | sample MB3enrmetagenome_FD_207602 | JGI IMG/M metagenome (GOLD analysis project Ga0326728, IMG submission 207602) | Lab enriched peat soil microbial communities from McLean, Ithaca, NY, United States - MB31MN | ecosystem: Environmental > Terrestrial > Soil > Wetlands > Peat | place: USA: New York... | reverse complement strand
CCCGTCTCGCGCTCCGCCGTATTCAGCCGCCCGTGCAGGTACTTCGAGGCCACAATGTTGGTGGCCGTCATCGACCAGTCCGACGGAACCTCCACGTCCTTTTGCTCGAAGATCGTGTTGCCCTTGGCATCGCCGATCGACGCCGTGCGCCGTTCCCACTGCACCTGGTCGTAGGGCGAGACGCCCTGGGTCGAAAAGCGGCGGGGAAACTCCAGTCCCCTCTTGGGGTTGGGCGCGTGAAGGGCAGCGCCGGAACTCTGTACTTGAGTCTTGTTCATGAAATCCTCTCAATCGGCAAAAAGCCGGTGCGTCTCCTGCCCCATCCGCCACGGCGTGGCCTGGAAGGGTGCGGGGTCGATCTCTAGCAAAGAACGGGAAGCGGGGGATAAGACGACCGCGAGTTCTCTTCTCTGTGCGGACTGCCGGAGGTTCCTCGATCCAAAATCTGCCCCAATCCGATTTCAGCCGCAGATGAAAAAATACCGCTCTCTGTTGTGCATGTCAACAACAAACCACAATATCTTGTATTTTCTTTTCATTTCGCGCATCTCGCTCGCAAACAACGGCAATCGCCTGTGGAAAGCTCAAGAGCCCCTTGCAGGGCGCGCACTTGGGCCGCCAATTCTGCCCCAGATCCTGTGCAGCCGGGGGTCCGCGCCTGCCTACCGCGTCATCCAGAAGCCTAGTCCTCGCCGCCGCAGGGCACAAGACGCAAAAGCGGCGCGGCTGTGCAAGCTGTGGAGATTCGGGAAGAATTCCCAATTGCTGCGGGCAACCTACCTCGCCCTCGGATGCGTCCGGTCGTAGACCTGGGTCAGTTGGGCCGTGGTGAGCTGCGTATAGCGCTGCGTAGTCGAGAGCCGCTCATGGCCCAGCAGCTCCTGGATGGCGCGCAGGTCGGCGCCCTCCTCCAGCAGGTGCGTGCCGAAGGCGTGGCGCAGCGTGTGCGGATGCACGCCGGCGGAGAGTCCGCGCAGAATGGCGATGCGCTTGACGATGCGGGCGACGCTGCGGGTGGTGAGCCGCGCCTGTCCGCCGGGCTTGTCCAAGCCGCGCAGTTGCAGATTGACGAACAGTGCCGGGCTCTCAATTCCCTTCCCTTCGCCGGCCGCGGCCAGCCGCGCCGACCGCTCGGCAAGGTAGGTTCGCAGCGCCTCGGCCGCCGCGTCGCCCAGCGGCACATAGCGCTGCTTCTGGCCCTTTCCGCGCACCAGAATCGCCTCGTTGGCCCAGTGGATGTCGTCCAGATTCAGCCCCGTCAGCTCCGCATTGCGAATGCCGCAGCCGTACAGCATCTCCAGAATGGCTTTGTCCCGCGCCGGCCAACTCGCGGCGTCTTCGCCCACCGAGTCCACCACCCGGTTCATCTCCTCGATCGAGGGCACGCGCGGCAGGTGCTTCGGCAGCCGCGGCGTGGCCACCAGCGCGGCCGCATTCTGCTCCAGATAACCGGCCCGCGCCAGCCACTTGAACCAGCTGCGAATGGCCGCCAGCGCCCGCGCGGCGGAGGCTTTCGAGAGCCCGCGGTCATAGAGCGTGCCGAGGTAGGCGCGGATGTGGGTGTGCTCGATGAGGTCCACCGTCTGCTCAGGGCCATACCGTTCGGCCACAAAGCCGGCAAAACTGCGTAGTTCGCGTTCATAGGCGCGCAGGGTGTGCGCCGAGGCGCCGCGCTCATTGGCCAGCACGCGCAGATAATCGCCCGCCAGCGCGTCCAGCGGAGAGGCCATCGCCGGCTCGCTCATGCCGTCCGCCCAGCCGGACTCGTCCGTGGCAGCAGATGAAGATGTTTGCGCGGATCGCGAGGGGTTTCCAAAGGCTTACCCAGATCCGCCTCGGCCTCCAACTCCCTCCGCCGGCCGCGCGGATGATGCTGGCGATGCACGGCCTTCAGCCGGCCCAGCGCCAGGTGGGTGTAAACCTGGGTGGTGGAGATGTCGGCGTGGCCCAGCAGCAACTGCACGCTGCGCAGGTCGGCGCCGTGCTCCACCATGTGGGTGGCGCAACTGTGGCGCAGCCGGTGCGGGCTGGCGGCGCCATTGGCCATCTTGACCACGTGCCAGACCCATTGGCGCGTCAGCGGCATTCCGCGCAGGGAGAGAAAAAGCCGGGCAGGATCCTGGCGGCCCGCGCTGCCTCTGCGCGCCGGACGGATGCGCGCCAGATGCGGCCTGCCCTCGTGCAGATAGGTCTCCAGCGCCTCCAGCGCCGTGCGCCCCAGGGGCACGATGCGCTCCTTGTCGCCCTTGCCGCGAACCTGCACGCGCCCGGCGTCCAGGCCCAAATCGCCGGTGGAGAGTTCCGTCACCTCGGAGACACGCAGCCCGCCAGCATACAGAAGTTCGAGAATCGCCCGGTCGCGCAGCGCCGCGGCCTGCGCCTGCGGATGCGATGCGGCCAAGCCGGCCCGCTCCAGCATCACCGCCACCTCCGGCTCGGCCAGCGACTTGGGCAGAACCTTCCATGCCTTGGGCGATTCGATATTCACGGTGGGGTCGTGATGAATACGGCGGTCCAGCAGCAGCCACTTGTAAAAGCCGCGCAGGCAGCTCAGCTTGCGCGCCGCCGAGCGCGAGTCGATGCCGTGCGCCCGCAGGTGCTCCAGGAAGCCCGCCACGTCCTGCTGCGCCGCCGTCAACAGCACGCCGTGGCGCCCCTCGATGAACTCGGCGAAGGTCTTCAGGTCGCCGTCGTAAGCCTCGCAGGTGAGCGGGCGCAGCCCCTTCTCCACGCGCAGATACGCCTGGTAGTCCTTCAGGAGGGAAAGATTGCCCGCATGGTCCACACTTTCGATTATCGGTGCGCTCGACCCGTTTCGCCCGCCGCGGGCGAGTTGGCCGTACCTCGTTCATCAAGGAATCAACTTCGCCAACAGCGGCCCTCTCGGAATCCATGAAATGTGGATTCCCGGCGGATCGCACTCCATCGGAAGGCGCAAAGGAAGGTTTTCATGCCGCGGCCCGTCTTTTTCATTAACCCAAATGCAAATCCTGACGATGAACTAGCTGTACCTCTCGTTCGGGCGGGTGGCAGCAGCGTTGGGTTTAACGGCCGGCGGCTTCTGGAAGACCATCCTCTTCCAGAAGCCCTTGGCTGGCTTTCTCTCCCGCCTGTCCGTTCATTCCGGCTCGGCCCTCATTGGCGTGGACGGGGCCGCGCTCATGATTCTCAATATCCAGGAGGTCGTCCGATGGCCGTCGAACTCAAGAGTGAAGATGCCGTGATTCAGAACGCGGTCAGCGCCGAGCAAGCCGAGGGATTGCTCGAATGGATGCTCGAGAAACCCTCCGTCAAGGTCGATCCCGTGACCTTGAGGCTGGCGGGCGCCCCTAACCAGGTAGTGAAGAGTTCTGCCCAAGCGCGCGGCTGCGACTGGCCCCAGGACGCCGAACTGCGCGCCTGGCTTATGCGGGCGCTGAAACCAACGCCGTAAGGAACGTCCACGGCAGGGAAGATTCCTGGCCGTCGAGGACCCGGCCGCTCCCAGCCTCTGAGCCTCTCGCCGCCTCCGCGCCTGCGCCGCTACTCCTCCGCGCTCTGGGCGCCTTCCGGCGCGCCGGCGCCAAACGACTGCAGAGCCAGATAGCTCAACCCAAATCGTTGGATGTTGTCGTGCTGCTTCTCATACAGGTCGAAGTGGCCCTCCTCTTCGCCCACCAGCCGCTCGAAGATCTGCTTTGTCGCCGCATCGGCCTTGGCCCCGCATTCGATCGCGGCCTGGTTGTAAAAGTGCGCGCTCCCCTCTTCCATGGCCATGGCCTTCACCAGAATGGCCTCCGGATCGACGATCTTCTCCACCGGGCCCGCCGGGACGAGCTCAACGTCACCCTTCAGGAACAGCACTCGCTCGGCAAGCAGCTCGGCGTGGCCCATCTCCTGGATGGCTATCCTCTTGAATAGCTGCGACAGAGGCTTGAGCCCCTGGTCGTCAAGATGGAAGTGGAAGTACATGTACTGGTGCACCGCCTGTAACTCATCGGCGACCGCCTTGTTCAAAAGATGAATGCTGTCGGCTTTCTTCACTTGTCACTCTCCGTTCTCTCATTTCGAGGTTTGAATCGGTAACTTCGGCATAACTCCCAACTGCGAACGAATCTCACACGGCCAGGCTACGCGGAGCATCTTCACTGCCGCCGCAAGAGCCGCCCTCACAGCACGCCGCCCGCCTCCGCTAGCGATTCCCTATACAGCGCTCCTCCACGCGCCAGCGCGCGCTCGTCCAGCTCCACCCATTTCGGATTCCTGACGAGCCGTCGCAGCGCGGCGGCGACGCTGGCCTCCGGCAGCACGGATGCGATCTCCAGCAGCGCTCCCAGCACCATCATGTTGCCCGCGCGCGCATCGCCCAGTTCGTCGGCTAGGCGCGTGAACGGACGCGCCAGTACATGCACATCCTCTCGCCCGCAACCCTCCGGCAGCGTCTCGCCGTTGTAGAGAATCCACCCGCCCTTGCGCACGCTCGCCTGGAACTTCTTGAGCGACGGCTCATTCATCGCCACCAGCACGGTCGGCTCGGTCACCAGCGGCGTATCGATCGGCCGGCCGGCAATCCGCACATGGCAGTTCGATGTGCCCGACCGCATCTCCGGCCCATAGGAGGGCAGCCACGAGACCTCCAGCCCGGCATCCAGTCCCGCCTCCGCCAGAACCTCGCCCAGCAACAGCACTCCCTGGCCGCCAAAGCCCGCCGCGCGCACCCTGATGTCGAGGCCCGCCAGCGTCTGTCCAATCTCCGCCGGGTGGCCCTCGGAGAAACTTTCAGGGTCAACGCCGAGGATGCGCGGAATCTCATCCAGCGCCGGCCCCGCATCCGGCAGCCGCCGCGGCTCCGCCTCCTTGGTACGATCCTTGAAGACCCCCAGCGGAAAGGTCTTCTCCATCACATCGCGCACCCAGCGCTGCGCCTCCACCGGCTGCATCTTCCAGATCGTCGGACAGGGCGAGAGCACCTCCACCAGCGAGAATCCCAATCCGCGCACCTGGCTCTCCACCGCCCGGCGCAACCCGCGCGCCGCCTGCGCGATCTGCTTATTGTCGCCCAGCCCCACTCGCTCGATGTAGACCGGCGCCTCCAGCGTGGCCAGCAACTCGCAGATGCGCAGCGGATAGCCCTCGGTCGCCGCCTGCCTCCCATTCGGGGTGGTGGTGGTCTTCTGCCCCAGCAGCGTCGTTGGCGCCGACTGTCCGCCGGTCATGCTGTAGACCGCGTTGTTGATGAAGATGGCCGTGAAATTCTCGCCGCGATTGGCGGCATGAAGGATCTCCGCCGCCCCGATCGCCGCCAGATCCCCATCGCCCTGGTAGCTGATCACGATGCTCTCCGGCCGGCTCCGCTTGGCCCCTGTGGCTGCCGCCGGCGCGCGCCCGTGCGCAGCCGAGATATTGCCCACGTCGAAGTAGTCGTAAGTGAATACCCCGCAGCCCACCGGGCCAACCAGGATGGTTCTGTCCTGAATGCCCAACTCATCGATGGCCCGCGCCAGCAGCTTGTGCGCAATGCCGTGCCCGCACCCTGGGCAAAAGTGCGTCTGATGCTGCAACTCCGCCTTGCGCTCATAGCGCTCGTAGAACGACTTCGCCTTGGCGTGCGCCACCGTGTATTCCGAGATCGCCTCGCTAGACATTTGCCAGCCGCTCCTCCTCCGGCTCCATGGCCGGCAGCGACCCCGCAAGGTAGCGGCGAGCCTGCTCGCGCACAAACCCCAGCACCTCCTCATGCGAGGGCACTATGCCGCCCAGGCGGCTGAAGAACTCGACCGGCCGCGCGCCGTTCAAAGCCAGCCGCACATCTTCCAGCATCTGCCCGTTGCTCATCTCCACCACCACAAATACGCGCGCCGTCCGGGCCAGCCGCTCAAAATGCTTCGTCGGGAATGGATAAAGCGTGATAGGCCTCAGCACACCCACGTTGAGTCCTCCGCCGCGCGCTTCGGCCGCCACGGCCTTCAGAATCCGCCCCACGATCCCGTAACCCACCAGCACAATCTCGGCTCCATCCGTCTGCCACTCCTCGGCGCGCGCCTCCCGCTCGCGGGCCAGCCTGTACTTGCCCTCCAGATGAAGCAGGTGCGCCTCCATCTCGTCGCAATCCAGGTGCAGCGACGTAATCAGATTGCCGCGCGTCTCAGCGGTTCCCAGCACGGCCCACTCCGGCGGCGGCGGGACGATTGCGTCTTGAGAAAACTCCACCGGCTCCATCATCTGCCCGATAAATCCATCCGCCAGCAGCACCACCGGGTTGCGATAGCAGTCGGCCAGCTCGAAGGCCAGCGCCGTCAGATCCGCCATCTCCTGCACGGAGTCGGGAGCCAGCACGATGGTCCGGTAGTTGCCGTGGCCGCCGCCCTTCACCGCCTGGTGATAGTCGCCTTGCTCGGCGGCAATGTTGCCCAACCCTGGCCCGCCCCGCGTAATGTCGGCGATCACGCAGGGCAGCTCCGCGCCCGCCATGTAGCTGATGCCTTCCTGCATCAGGCTGATCCCCGGCCCGCTCGACGCCGTCATGGCCCGCACGCCCGTTGAAGCAGCGCCGTAGATCATGTTCATGGCGGCCACTTCGCTCTCCGCCTGCAGGTAGATGCCGCCGGCCTGAGGCATGTACTTGGCCGCCCCCTCGGCAATCTCGCTGGCCGGGGTGATGGGGTAGCCATAGAAGGCGCGGCATCCAGCCAGGATAGCGCTCTTGACGATCGCTTCGTTGCCCTTCATTAGTTGCTTGCGCATGGGCACGCTCCCTCCATGGACGTTCCCGGCCCGCGGCCCTCACCGGCCCTGGGAGTTGCCCTGCGCAGCACCGTGATCGCCCCCGGCTCGGGGCAGGCCATAAAGCAGATTCCGCAGCCCGTGCAGCCCGCGCCCAGGTACATCGCCGTCCGGTAGCCGTAGCGATTCAGCCGCTCGCTCAAGCGGATCACCTTCGGCGGGCACGCCTCCACGCACAGCCCGCAACCCTTGCACTCCTCCGCATCCACCCGCAGCAAGCCCCGGTCCCGCTTCTCCGCGTCCCCCATCCCTTCGCCTCCGCCGAGCACCGCGATCGAACCCCTCAACCTTGCTCTCGCCTGTCCCAAGACCGGCTTCTTCGACTCTCCAAAAAACACCGCTAAGGCCCGCACTAACCTACTAACCGCCTGAGGGGGAACGCAGTGATACCCGTCACCCCCGGCCTTCCCGTCCGCTGCAACCGGGCTGCAACCGGCAACTGAGCGCGCTCCAATTGGGCATCGCGAAGACCGGCATCCCCCGAATCCCCGGACGCCTTGTCAGTCGGATCGATCGCCCGCCGGCGGCTCTGCCAGCAGGGCTTCCACGGCCTCGGCCAGCGACGGGAAGCGCAGATCGCACAGTTCACCGGCTGCCCGGGCGCCGGCTCGCTCACCCTCCGCGCCGCCGTCGATGAGAACCGTGAGCATTCCCAGCCGGCGGCCGAACTCCATATCGGAGAGAGAGTCGCCGATCATGGCGCTGTTGGCTGCCGTGATCGCGGGAAAATCCGCGGCGGCCTGCTCGAACAGTCCTGCGAGCGGCTTGCGGCAGTTGCACTCCCCCACGTCGTGCGGACAAAGGTAGAAGCCATCCACATGAGCTCCGTGGGCCTTCAGCACACCCTGCAGTGCGCTGTGGATGGCTTCCACATCCGCGCGCGTATAAAGTCCCAGGGCTATCCCGCGCTGGTTTGAGACCACTACCACCCGCAACCCGGCCCGGTTGAGCCAGCCGATCGCCTCGGCCGCGCCGGGAAGCGGATGAAAGTCGCCCCATGAAGCCACATAGCTCCCCCCCGGCATCTTCTCGTTCAAAACGCCGTCCCGGTCCAGGAAGACGGCGCTAAGCTTGCGGGTTAGCGTTCTGTTTGCGGAGTCGGCCACCCCGCCATGATAACAACCTTGGTGCTTGCGCCTGCGCAGCGTGGCAGTTTAGTTCTCAACAAGACCGATGGATGCGGCATTGTCACCGTGTTGAAAAGCTGGGTGCCCCAGGTCCCTCGCATTTGGGGACCTGGGAAAGCCGCTGGGTGCCCCAGGTCCCTCGTCCGCCGTGGCGGAGGAACCTGGGAAAGCCGCAAGCCGGCCATGCTGTAGAATCGTACGAACAGCGGAATGTTCCCGTGTCTTGTTTCCCCGGACTGGGATTGAGCAGTGCTTCTTGAGATCGTAGCGGGCTGTTAGTCGGCGCTTTCGGCCCAGGTCGCCTTCCATGATTATTTCCAGTGCTCCAATGCGGATCAGCTTTGCCGGCGGAGGCACCGATCTCCCCGATTTCTATACCCGCTATCCCGGTCGAGTCATCTCGACGGCAATCGACAAGTTCATCTTCATTGCCATCAACCACGCGCCTTATACCAATCACGTGGCTGCGCGTTATTCCTTGTCTGAGGAGGTCTCCCATCCGTCGGAACTGAAGAACACACGCATTCGAGAAGCCCTGCTGGATCTTGGCATCGAGAAGAATATCGAGATAGGTTCGTTTGCGCCCATCCCGGCCAGAACCGGCCTGGGTTCGTCTTCCAGCTTTTCCGTGGCCCTGTTGAAGGGATTGTACGCTTATATCGGCAAGAAGCTCGATAAGAGAGAGATCGCGGAAGCGGCTTGCCGCCTGGAGATCGACCTGGTCAAGGAGCCGATCGGCAAGCAGGACCAGTATGCGGCGGCCTTCGGCGGATTCAATATGCTGCAATTCAATCCCGATGGAACCGTGGACGTCGAGCCGGTATTGCTCGATTATAAGAAGCGAATGGCTTTGGAGAGCCACCTGATCCTGTTCTTTCTCGGAACGACGCGCGACGCATCGTCTGTACTGGCGGAGCAGAAGGCTAACACCCAAAAGAACTTTGAAACATTGAAGCGCATGTCGGACTCGGTGCCCGTCCTCAAGGAAGCGCTGCTCCACGCGGATTTCAAGAGCGCCGGAGAGATGCTGCTCGAGGGATGGACGATGAAGAAGCAACTCGCTTCCGCGATCTCGAACCCGGGCATAGATAGGCTCTATGAGATCGCCCTGGACTGTGGCGCCTGGGGGGGGAAGGTTCTGGGAGCCGGCGGAGCCGGATGCCTGATGATGCTGGCGCCGCTTGAGAGGCGGGCGGCGGTGGTGGAGACATTGACGGCGGGCGCCAAAGCCGAGGGCTTCGAGGCAGCCTGCGAGATTCCAGTCGGATTCGTTCAAACCGGCGCGGAAATTGTTGTCAATTCCTACGGAAGGTAAACTGCCATGGAACAGTTCATCCAGGAGTTTTCACAGAAGGCTATCTCGCTGCTCTGCAATCTTCCCAAGGTCGAGATAGCCAAAGCGATGAATATTCTGCAGGCGGCATTCGAGCGCGACGGCCGCATTTACGTCATCGGCAACGGCGGCTCTCTTGCGCTTGCCACGCACTGGGTTTCGGACTTCAACAAGACTGTCTTCAGCCACAATCTCGAAGAGCACCAGCGCAGGTTCCAGGCTATTCGCCTGCCAACCACGGAAGAGGAATTGACCGCTTGGGCGAACGACGTTGGATACGAAATGGTGTTTGCCGGTCCGTTGAGGAACTACATCCAGGATTCCGATGTTCTCATTGCCATATCGAGCTCCGGCAATTCTGAGAATATTGTCCGCGCCGTGGAACTCGCCCGCGCTAACAAGGTTCCGGTCATCGGCATCTCGGGGTTCGACGGCGGACGCCTCAATGCGCTCTCGGATGCGAAGATTATGATCCCGTCGAATCGGGGCGAATACGAGCTTGTGGAGGGCATTCACGCCATCGTTCTTCATATATTCACGAAGTATTTCAAGGAGTACTTCGATCACGTTCTTCTTCTGCGGAAGGATCGGGAAGAACTCCACACCGCGACGGTTTGAAGCGCGGCCGATCGCATCGATTCTGCGCTGATCACCGGCCGTCGCTGTAGTTTGGCGGCATATCAGGCGGCTTGCAACGGAAGTTCAGCGGAGTGAGAATGAGTCGAGTACTGGTTACAGGCGGCGCCGGTTACGTCGGGTCGGTGTGCTCCGAGGAACTGCTTCGGCAGGGCTACGAAGTATCAATCGTGGATAACCTCTCGACCGGCCATCGCCACGCGGTTCCCGAAGGAGCGGAGTTTTTTCTTTTAGACATTGGCGATGCGGCGGGTATGCGTCGAGTGCTCGCATCGAAGAACTTCGACGCGGTGTTTCATTTCGCGGCCAAGGCGCTGATCCCCGAGTCTGTGACCGATCCCGCGGTCTTTTATCGGGTGAATGTGGTCGCGGCAACCACCATGATCGACGCCGTTCTGGAGGCGGGCGTCAAGCGCTTCATCTTCTCGTCGACGGCTGCGGTGTATGGAAACCCGGCAGAGGTTCCCATTCCCGAGGACCATCCGAAGGAGCCTGTCAATTCGTATGGCGAAACAAAGCTCGCTTTTGAGCGGTTGCTGGAATGGTATTCAAAGGCCTATGGCATCGGCGTTTGCGCGTTCCGCTATTTCAATGCCTCCGGCGCAACGCTTGCTCATGGCGAGGAGCATGTGCCGGAGACGCACATCCTGCCATTGCTTTTTGAAGCGGCCGTGGGCGAGCGCGAATGTTTCACCGTCTACGGTTGCGACTACCCGACGCCCGACGGAACCTGCGTGCGCGATTATGTCCACGTGCTCGACATTGCCCAGGCGCATATCCTGGCGCTGCGGACGATTAACTCGCAGGGGTTTTCCGTGTATAACATCGGGTTGGGCAAGGGTTACTCCGTGCGTGAAGTCCACGCGCGCGCCGAGCGGATGACAGGGCTCAAGATTCCATTTCGAGAAGGCGCCGCGCGGGCGGGAGATCCGGCCATTCTTTGCGCCAGTCCCAGACGCCTGATTTCGGAGCTGGGTTGGAATCCCCAGCACTCCGATCTCGACCACATTATTGAAACCGCCTGGGCCTGGAAAAACCGCGGCCGCTCGAACACGAGCGCGGCAACGCAAGCGAGGCCGAAGTGAAAGGCTTCCTTCTGGCTGCCGGCAGCGGCACGCGGCTGCGCCCGCTTACAAACAGCATTCCCAAGTGCCTGGCGCCTATCCAGGGCACTCCACTGCTCGGCATCTGGCTGCAATGGTGCGCGAAGTACGGCGTCGATCGGGTACTTATCAACACTCACTCGCACAGCGAGCGCGTCGTCGAGTTTCTGGCCGCATACCGCGGGCCGGTCGAAGTCAGGATGACATACGAACGCGAACTGCTGGGTAGCGCCGGCACTTTGCGCGTCAACCGCGATTTTGTCGCCGGGGAAAGGGAGTTTGCGATACTGTACGCGGATGTTCTGACGAATTGCCGGTTCGATGAGATGCTGGACTTTCATCGCCTAAGTCGAGCGCCGGTGACGGTTGGAACTTACCGGGCGCCCAACCCCACTCAGTGCGGAATCATAGCGACGGATGAAACAGGAATGGTGGTGGAATTCGCGGAAAAGCCGGAACTGCCTAAGTCGGATACGGCGTTTGCCGGAGTGCTGGTCGGCGGACCCGCGTTTCTCGACAGGATTCCTGCCAAAACTCCCGCGGACATCGGTTTCGATGTGCTTCCGAATCTGGTAGGAGAGATGTTCGCGTTTCCCATCGCCGGCTTTGTGCTCGATATTGGGACGATGGAGAAGTACGAACAAGCCCAACGGGAGTGGCCTGGACTGGCGGTCCGCAGCAGAAGCGGTACAATCTGGGTGACTGAAGCCGAAGCGGGAGATTGAACCGGCGCATGTGCATGGATCGAGGAGGCAATCATGAATTATCCGGTTTGGGATGTGGCCTTTGGCGCTGGCTTGCTCATGGCGCTGGTGGCGGGCCTGCACGTTTTCGTCTCTCACTTTGCGGTCGGCGGAGGGCTGTTTCTGGTTTTGACGGAGATTAAGGCTCGCCGCAATCGCGATGCGGAATTGCTCGGCTGGCTGAAATCCCACACCCGGTTCTTTGTGCTGCTCACGGTCGTGTTTGGAGCTGTAACCGGGGTAGGAATCTGGTTCACGATCGGCCTGATAAGTCCGACCGCAACCAGCAATCTGATCCATATCTTTGTATGGGGCTGGGCCATCGAGTGGGTCTTCTTCTTCCTGGAGATCACCGCCGCGCTGCTCTACCTTTACGGCTGGGACAAGCTGGATGCGAAGCTGCACCAATGGTATGGGTGGGTCTATTTCATCGCCGCCTTTGCCAGCCTGGTCGTAATCAACGGGATCATCACTTTCATGTTGACCCCCGGCCACTGGATCGATAACCACGAGTTCTGGAGTGGGTTTTTCAATCCCACTTACCTGCCCTCTCTGCTCTTTCGCTTCTGCGTTTCCCTCGCATTGGCCGGAATCTATGCGCTGATCACCGCCAGCGTGCAAAAGGATGCGGCCTTAAAGGCGCGCATCGTGAGATGGGGCGCGCTGTGGACCGTGCCGTCCCTGCTGCTGCTGCCGGTCTTCGCTTGGTGGTATATCCGCAAGATTCCCGCCGAACTCTGGGCCAGCGCTCGCGGTGCGATGCCCACGGGCACGCACTTTGCCTTGCTCGCCTGCATTCTGCTGGCGGTAACGCTGCTGCTGTCGCTGGTGGCTCTGGTAAGGCCTGGCCGCCTGCACCTGGCCTTCAGCCTGCTGGTTGCCGTAGTTGCCTTCGGGGCCCTGGATTCGTTCGAATTCGTGCGCGAATCCGTGCGCAAGCCTTATGTCATCGTGAACTACCTCTATGCCAACTCGCTTTACTCGACGTCGATACCGGGCGACGGCGGCTACACCGTGGACAAGATCGGCGATGCGGGAGTTCTCAAGTCCGCCAGGTGGGTCGAGAACCGGGAACTGACCGGCGCCAACCAGGTCGCGGCAGGCCGCGAGATATTCCGCGTGGAGTGCGAAAGCTGCCACACGGCGGCCGGCTACCGTGGCCTCCACCAGTTCATCGTTTTGCGCCAGTGGGACCAGGACAAGATTCGCGCCATGCTGGGCAGCCTCTATCTCATGCATAACGGCGCCATGCCCCCGTTCGCCGGAACCGACGCCGAGCGCGATGCCCTGGCGGCCTATCTCGCCACGCTCCAATCGGGAATTACAGCCGCCCCTGGCCCCGCCGACGGCAGAACGGTCTTCGAGCACGACTGCGTCATGTGCCATCAGGTGCGCCCCGACGACCATCTCTTCACCAACCTGCCCAGGGATCAGCAAACGGCCATCGATGCCTTGAAGTATCTCCCTGGGATGTTCCCGGTGATGCCCGATCTGAAGTTATCCGAGGGTGAGCGGCGGGCGCTTGTCCAGTGGATCAATACGCAGCGGCCCGCGCTCAAGGCCGGCGCACCCGCCAAAGGAGGCAACTGATGATCGACCCCGGCATGGTTCCGACGATTGACCCCAATCCGCTGCCCGCGCCCTATTGGGTCTTGAAGACGCTGCTGGTCGCGACCTTCTTTCTGCACATCCTGGCCATGAACTTCATGCTGGGCGGGGCCGTTCTGGCGTTGCTGGCGCGCTGGCGAAGGGGCAGCCAATACGGGAACCGCATCTTCTTCGATGTCGCCAGGAAGGTGCCGTCGCTGCTGGCCGCAACCATCACCCTGGGCATTGCTCCGCTGCTCTTCGTGCAGGTCCTCTACGGGCAGTATTTCTACACTTCGTCCATCCTGATCGCCTGGCCTTGGTTTCTGGTGATCGTGTTTCTCATCGCCGCTTACTACGGCTTCTATTTCGTCTCCTATCGCGGCGAGCGGCGGCCCCGGGCGGCCGGGCGCGTCATGCTGTTCAGCACCGCGCTGGTGCTGATCATCGGCTTCATCTACACCAACAACATTACTCTCAGCCACGTCCCGTCGCGCTGGGCGCAAAAGTACTTCTCCAGTGCCGCCGGCTGGAACCTCAACCTCTCTGAGCCCACGCTGTTTCCGCGCTATCTGCACTTCATGACCGCGGCCGTGGCCGTGGGCGGCCTGCTGCTGGTTTTCATCGCCTGGACCAGGTGGAAGCAGGACTCCGAGTATGCGCGATCCATCTTTCAGTTCGGCGGCAAGGCATTTATGTACGCCACCATGGCCCAGTTCCTGGTGGGCATGTGGTTCCTGGTCAGCCTGCCGCGCGATCTGCGCATGCTGTTCATGGGCGACAATACCCTGGCCACGGCCCTGCTCGGCTTCGGCGTGGCGAGCGCGCTGGTCTCCATCTTCCTCATGTCCGAGGCCTTGAAGAAGGACAATATCCGCCTGGCCGCCTTCGCCGTCTCCGGCATCACCGGCCTGGTCATCCTCAGCATGTCCGTCATGCGAGACATTCTGCGCGACGCCTATCTCCAGCCGTACTTCCATCCTCATGAGTTTGCTGTCAAGACGCAGTGGTCCCCGTTTCTATTGTTCCTGGGGCTTTTTGTCGCCGGAATCGTCCTGTGGATTGTGATGCTGACGCGGTATGGCTTTTTCGCAAGAACAAAAGCGGCGGACCGGTAGCCCGATCGCTATCTCTGCAGCGTGCGGATGTAGGCCACGACGGCCTTGATCTGATCGTCCGAAAGCTTTCCGGCAAAGCTGGGCATCTTGTTCTTGCCGCTCTTGACGATGGCCATCAGTTCAGCGTCCGGAGCCTTCACAATCGCCGGATCCTTGAATGACGCTGCCTTCAGCATCTTTCCGGCCGGAACGGCGGCCAGGCCGTCCGCGCCGTGGCATGGGGCGCACTGCGACTTGTAGGTGTCCGCACCGCCGTTTTGCGCAAACGCGGGAGCGGCGATGAAGGCAACCAGAAAAAGGATCGCCATGCGGTTCCGATTCAATCTCATCCAAAAGCTCCTTCGCGGCAGGATTTCCAAACGCTTTCCCGGCGTCAGTATACTCCAGACCCTGCCCACGACGCTGCTGGCCGTCACAGCAAAACCGGTGGGAACGGTTTATGATGATCGGTTTCATGGGAGGTGCATCCATGGATTCAAAAACGTCTCGTCGTGAGTTCCTTTCTGCCGGGCTGATGGTTCCCGTCGTCGGCGCCAGTTCCGGCCTGGGCTTTTTCAGTCCTTCCGGGGATTCCGCGTCCGGCCCGGCCGGTTCCCCGGTCAAACTCAACTACAAAACCCTGGGCCGCACTGGGCTCAAGGTGACCACGGTGGGATTCGGCTGCATGATCACCTCGGACCCCAGCGTGATTGAGCGCGCCGCGGATATCGGGATCAACTACTTCGATACCGCGCGCGGCTATCAGCACGGCAACAATGAGCGCATGGTGGGCGCGGCCCTCGGGGCGCGGCGCAAGCAGGTTGTGATCGCAACCAAGTCCGGCTCTCAAACCAAGGATGCACTGCTGAGCGACCTCGATACCAGTCTGCGCGAGCTCGACACGGATTACATCGACATCTGGCATCTCCACGGCAAGGGCAGCCCGGCCGACATTCGCGACGACATGATTGAAGCGCAGCAGCTTGCCAAGAAGCAGGGCAGGATTCGCTTTGCCGGCGTCAGCACCCACGCGGGCCAGCAGCAGTTGCTGCCCTGGCTGGCCGGGAAGGGCGTCTTCGATGTGGTTCTGACGGCCTACAACTTCTCCATGGACGCGAGCATGGAGCAGGCCATTGCAACGGCTGCCAAGGCGGGCATGGGCGTGGTGGCCATGAAGGTGATGGCCGGCGGGTATCGCCGCGTGAGGCCCGACGACCCGCTCTATAAGAAGCTGCAGCAGCCCGGCGCCATGCTGGCGGCGCTGAAGTGGGTCATCGATAAGCCCAATGTTGCCACCACCATTCCCAGCATGACGGATATGGACCAGTTGGACGAGAACCTGAAAGCTATGGCGCACCCATTCTCCGCCGGCGACGAAAAGCTGCTGGCCGCTCATCTCGACAGGATTCGGCCGCTTTATTGCCGCATGTGCGGGCGGTGCGACGGGGCCTGCCAAAGAGGTCTGCCAGTGGCCGATATGCTGCGCTGGCTCACCTATGCCGACGGCTATGGCCAGTTCGCGCTGGCGCGGGAGAAGTTTCTCCAGTTGCCGCCGGAGCTGGCCGCGGTCCGCTGCGGCGATTGTGCCGAATGCACCGTGAAGTGCCTCCACGGCGTCCAGGTGTCGAATCGCATGGCGCGCGCACAGGCGTTGTTTGCATGAGAACCTTCGGTTTGTTGCTGACCCTCCTGTCGACGGCGGGAGCGGCCCGTGCCCAGGCCTATCTCGACTGCCATTTCGCGCCTGGCTGGGAGCAGTCCGGCGAAGTGCGTCAGTATGCCGCCGGCAACCTCTATGACTATAAGGACGGCGCCGCCGAGGGCTATCTGATATTCGGCTTTGCGCAGATGCGGGGAATCACCTGCAAGTCGGGCGCGGAAACTCTCGATATCGATGTTTCTGAGATGAGCGATGCCGACTCGGCATACGGCATCTTCACCGCCAACCTCGATCCCAGCCTGCCCATCGCCAAACTCGGCATGGGCGGGCAAGTGCAACGGCAGAGCGCCGGCTTCGCCAAGGGCGGGTATTACGTGGAGATGGTCGTGACCGGCGTCAACCCGGACTGCGATCGATCCGCGATGCTGAACGCCTTCGCCGCCCGGATGCTGGAACACATCGAAGGCAGCGACAGCCCTCCGGAAGCGCTGGAGTGGTTCTCCAAGGAGAATCTGCTCTCCGTTCGCCTGGTCCCGGAAAGCGTGCTGGGGCTGCGGCAGCTCAAGCGCGGCTACGTGGCGAAGTACAAACAGGGGCAGGCATTCCTGGTTATCGAGGCCTCGCCCGAGTCCGCAGCCGAGGTCCTGAAAAGCCTCCGTGAGCGATTTGACGGCGCTTTGCCGGCACAGGTTGGGGACGAGGCATTCCAGGTGAAAGCGCCGTACCTGGACGGAATCTGCATCTTTCGCAAAGGGCGCTACCTCGGAGGCTACGCGAACCTGCCCGGCCCCCAGGAAGCAGCTTTCCTGGCGGCTAAACTCGCCGCCCAAATTCCTTGAACCCCCGTATCTAACCTGCATTTCTCACAAGCGCGTCGCCGCAATCGGCAAGGCGCTTGTGAGAAATGCAGCTAAGTGCGGGCGTCGGGAGCCGCGGTTCGCCTTGCCGCCAACCCCGCGCCATAAGCCGTTTCCCGGCAGAAGAAGGAACAGATGATCACTCGCAGAGATTTGCTTGTAGCCTTGCCCGCCGCCGCCGTCCCCGGAGCATTCGCTCTGGAAGATCAGCGGCCCGTCATGGGTTCCGGCGTCTTCGACTGGAATGCCATGCCCGTCAAGCCCACCGGCGTCGGTTCCACGCGCGCAGTCTTCAGCGCGCGCACCGCAACGCTCGAGAACCTGGAGGTACACGTCACCACGCTCAATCCGGGGCAATCCCCGCATCCGCCCCACCGCCATCCGAACGAGGAGCTGATCATTCTCCGGCAGGGAACCATGGAGGTGCTGTCGAACGGCGAGTTGAAGCGGGTCGGCCCCGGCTCGGTGATCTTCAACGGGTCGAATCAGCTTCACGGGCTGAAGAATGTGGGCACCGAGCCGGCCGTCTATCACGTCGTCAACTTCAAGACCGCCGCCACGCCGGAGCCGCTGCCGCCGGACGCCAAGCCGCAGCCCTGAGCGGGGTTATCGGGCCGGAAAGCTGGCGCTCACCACGCCCAGGCCCGCGTAGGGATCGACAACCCACTCGTTCATGGGGCGCAGCTCCTGGCAGTCCAGGCACATGGCGTTGGCATACTGGGCTCCGCAGTGCGGACAAACGCCCCGGGTTTCAAACGTGTCAAAGGGCTGCCCGCACCGCCCGCAATTCCAGTAAGCTCCCAGCGGCGGCGCCGTCCGGCAGCTCGGACAGGCAAACCCCGCCCGGCGCGGCAACTTGGCCAGGCGCAGGAGCCCCCGCGCGTGCTGCAGTCCGCCCCAGCAGTTCAGCAGCATGAAGACGGCGATCGCCCCTGTCCAGACGGAATGCGTCACCACGGCAAGAGCGAAGAAACCGACTACGCCCACAAAGCCGAGTACTGTTGCCACCATCAGGCTCCGCGCCCGGCCCATCACAAACCACAGCAGAGAGCGCAGAATCTGGCCGCCATCCAGGGGATAGATGGGCAACATGTTAAAGACCAGCAGCCCCAGATTGATATTCCAGATCCATAGCACCAGCGTGTAGGCATCGGGCATGGTCTGTGCCCATCCCATCGACCCTGCCATCAAAAGAGCCGCGCCCAGCACCGGCAGCAGCGCCACGTTTACCAACGGTCCCGCCGCAATGCTCCAGAGCATGGCTCCCGGCCGTTGCGGCGGCTTCACAAACGCCACCCCGCCCAGCGGCCAGAGCACGATCCGGTTGGCCGTTCCGCCCACCTGCTGGCAGGCCATGGCGTGCCCGAACTCATGCGTCAGCACAATCAGAAACAGCGCCAGATACTCCAGCGCGCTCCAGGCGAGCGACGAGTACCGGCCTTGCCTGGTCTGCAATTCAATCAGCGCCACCACAAACCAGGACCAATGCAGATACACATCGACTCCGGCGAGGCGAAACAGATGGATCGACCCTGAACGTGCATTTGCCATGGGAGTAGCTTAATGCATTTCGATGACTCCGGGCGCGCGGCACGCGGATTGCCAGGCTAAAAGCGAGGCCGGGTGAAACGGCGCCCCCGGGTCCACTCGCAAGGGATTATGCTACCGTTGATGCCGGAAGCCGCGATTCGTCGCCGCAGGCGGCAGATTGGGCGGCTATTTGCAAGGAGGCGTGGCATGGAATTGCCGCGGCAGCGGCGCGCGCATGGTTCGAGCCATCGCTCCTTCGCGCTTCTCATCCTGCTTGCGAGCCTGCTCAGCGCCTGCCAGGCCCAAACTCGAGTTACGCTGACCGTCTCAGCCGCCGCCAGCCTGAAGAATGCGCTCGCGGAGGCCGAGGCCGCTTACCGGCAGAGTCATGCCAATGTGGGATTCATCAATAACTTCGCCTCCTCCGGCACGCTGGCCGTGCAGATCGACCAGGGCGCGCCCGTGGATGTGTTTCTATCGGCCGCCTCCGGGCCGATGGACGATCTCGAAACCAAGGGGCTGATCGCCGCCGGCTCGCGCCGCAATCTGCTCCGCAACACCCTGGTTCTGATTGCGCCGCCCGATTCCCGGCTGCGGGACTTTCAGGGACTCGCGGACCCTTCGATCCGGTCGATCGCTCTGGGCGATCCGGCCAGCGTTCCCGCCGGGCTTTATGCGCGGCAGACGCTCGCGGCGCTTCATCTGCTGGAGAAGCTCAACGCAAAGCTGGTCTTTGGGAGCGATGTGCGCCAGGTGCTCACCTTTGTGGAGACCGGCAACGCGGATGCGGGGCTGGTGTACGCCACCGATGCCCAAGCTTCGGGGAAGGTTCGCGTGGTGGCCGCGGCTCCCGAATCGGCGCATGATCCGATCGTTTATCCGGCCGCGGTGGTGAAGGGCAGCCGCGGCGAAGAGGCCGCGCGCAGGTTCGTCGAGTATCTTGGCAGCCCCGCCGCTCAGCAGATTTTTGTGAAGCATGGGTTTACAATATCGGGACAGTGATGCAGCCGACCGGTCTATCGCCGCTGTTCATCTCGCTGGCCACCACCTGCGCGGCCACCATTGCCACGTTCTTTCTGGGGCTGCTGGCGGCAAAGCAGATGTTCGGCATGAGGGGCAGCCTTCGCGCCTGGATCGACGGCATTCTGACGCTGCCGCTGGTTCTGCCGCCCACC
>Ga0326728_10011909_pt1 | contig 19614 bp, 12 predicted proteins | sample MB3enrmetagenome_FD_207602 | JGI IMG/M metagenome (GOLD analysis project Ga0326728, IMG submission 207602) | Lab enriched peat soil microbial communities from McLean, Ithaca, NY, United States - MB31MN | ecosystem: Environmental > Terrestrial > Soil > Wetlands > Peat | place: USA: New York... | reverse complement strand
ACACGGCAACCAGCTTCCGCAAAGCCCTGATTAGAGCCCCCATCGGCCCTGTTTCCAATGGCCATCGAGACCCATTCCGGCTAATTTGGACAGCTCTGAGGCAGGCCTCGCCTTCGTTCGCGTCGGTTTCGAAATCGCCGGGACACCTTACTAGATCGCTTTGGCCCGCCGTGACGCTGTGCAAACGAGGTAAAATCGTCCGACACAAATTATCATGACCAACGACAACTTCACCCGCCGCACTTTCGTAAAAACGTCCATCGCTGCTTCGAGCGCCGCCTTGCTGCCGGCGCAGTCGCCCAACGACGCCGTGCGTGTCGCCTTCATCGGCGTGGGCAACCGCGGCTCCGATCTGCTGAAAAACATGCTGGATGTGCCCGGCATCAAGATTGTTGCCATCTGCGACATCGATCCCGAAAACCTGAAGAAAGCCGTCGACGCCGCGGCCGACGCCGGCCACACGCCTGACACCTACGCCGAATTCCGCAAGATGCTCGATCGCAAAGATATTGACGCGGTTGTCATCGCCACGCCCGTCGATCTCCACAAGGAGATGGCCGTCGCCGCGCTTGAGGTGGGCAAACACGTTTACTGTGAAAAGCCCATGGCCCTGAATCCCGAGCAGTGCCGCATGGTGGCTAACGCCGCCAAGAGCGCGAAAGGAATTTTCCAGGCCGGCTTCCAGTTGCGCCACGATCCCAACCGCGCGGCCTCAATGAAATTGATCCACGATGGCGGCATCGGCAAGGTTCTGTTCCTCCAAGGCTACCGCCATACCGGTGATCTGCCCCACCAGAAGCTATGGTATTTCGACCGTTCCCGCTCCGGCGACAACATCGTCGAACAAGCCTGCCATATCATCGACCTGATGGTCTGGGCCGCGGGCTCACATCCGTTGCGCGCCTACGGCACCGGCGGCATCAATCTTTACAAGGATGATCCGCCGGGCCGCACCACGATGGATAATTACGCCGTCATCTACGATTTCCCCAACGACGTTCGCTTCACCTTCAGCCACATCTACTTCGATCCCCCGCATTTCTCCGGAATCAAAGAACGCGTCTACGGCTCCGATGCCGCGATCGATCTCGCCACCGCCACTTTGATCGAGCTCACCAAGCAGGCTCAGCCGAAGACCATCGAGGTTCCCGACGCCGGCAAGGACTCAACCTATCTTTCGCTTGCCGCTTTCATTGACAACGCCCGCGGCAAGAAAGTGCCGCTCAACAACGCCGAATCCGCGCGCATCTCCACGCTCACTGCCATGATGGGCCGTAAGTCGATTTACGAAAAGCGTGTCGTCGATTGGTCTGAGGTGGATGTCTGATGTCACGTCTCGTCGTCATTCTGTTCGCAGCCGTCGCGCTCGCCGGCGCCCCGGCCGAGCCCGGTTTCACTTCGCTTTACAACGGCAAGGATCTCACCGGCTGGAAGCTCGTGGGCCAGGAGGGTCGCGGCTACATCATCGAGAATGGTTTACTAGAGTGTCCCGCCGATGGCGGGGGCAATCTCTTCACCGAAAAAGAATATGCCAATTTCGTGTTCCGCTTCGAGTTCAAACTGGAAGAGGGATCGAATAACGGGATCGGCATTCGCGCGCCGTACGAAGGCGACGCCGCTTATCAGGGGATGGAAATTCAGATTCTCGATCACGACGCCCCCATGTACCGCGGTAAACTGCGCCCGGCCCAGTACCACGGCTCCATCTACGGCGTGGTTCCCGCCAAAACAGGTTTTCTCAAACCCACCGGCGAGTGGAACTCCGAAGAAATCGTCGCGAATGGCCGCCAGATCAAACTCACGCTGAACGGACACGTTATCGTAGACGCCAATCTCGATTCCATCACCGACCCCGCCGTCCTCAAGAAGCATCCCGGCCTCGCGCGCACCAGCGGCCACGTCGGTTTCCTCGGCCACGGGCCCGCTCGCGTTTGGTTCCGCAACGTTCGCATCAAAGAACTGCCGTAACGGCTTGTTGAAAAACTGAAGAACCGCTTGCTGACGCGCGCGGTTCGGTAACACCTCACGCGTTTGCAAAGGTTGCTGAGCCGCGACCGTGAGGGAGCGCTTAGAGCCAAACCCGAGCCCGTCACTTGGGGCTAACCGGCTTTTCGTTCTCAAACCGGATCGAACTGTTCGCCCCAAACCGTTTGTAATTGCTATAGCGGATTTTCAACCGGATCCGTTGCGGTCCTGTTCGAAACGGCAGCGTGTCGTCCGCGTAGGTGAAAATCGGAAACCAGTGTTTCCCATCGATCATCTGCCGTACGGTCGTAAATCGCGGAAACAGGTTCTCCTGTTTCGTGCTAAGCACCTGCGGCACGGCCTGGCCCTCGGAACGAATAATCGCCAGGTCGTCTTTCTTGATCCACAACATGCCGTCGAACAGCCGTTGCCCGGAAAGGATCTGCCGTGGCCGCACTTGTAGCACATAACAATCCACATCGTCGATTTTTTCGTCCCCGCGGATTTTGGTGTCGTAGATCCGCAGCAATTCCTCCACCAGCACGAACGGCTGAATATTGCGGATGTCGGCGAAATCTTCGTCAGTCAATTGGAGGTTCTTCAGTGTCAGCAGGGGCGCGCCGATCATCTGTTCGGTGCGCTCTTCAGTGGGTGAGAAGATGACGTCGCGCACCTCGCGATACTCGCCCACCATGCTGCCGCGCTCGCTCAACTCCTCTACCGTCACCGACTGCCGGTAGGTGTAATGATCCCGCGCCCGCTGCGTTTCGCTTTCCATGTGCGCCACGCGGCGCGCCAGATCGGCCGGCGGATCTTGCGCCAAAACGGCCGTCGCCAGCCCCGATGCTAGAATGATGCCGATGCATCCAAGGCACGGCGCCTTCCGGGCGGCCCTATTGACCGGCTGGATCGGCTTGAGCGCCGCCGGTTTGCTGTACGCTCGCCAGAAAAACATTCCGCTCTGGGCAGCGGTTCCGCTCATCGCCGCGTTCCTCGTCGAATACTCATTCTACCTGGTCCCCGGTTTCGAGCCTGTGCGCGAGTGGTGGCGCGGCCGTTTTCCCCGCTCGCGACTCGCCGTTGTCATGAGCCTCAGCGCGGCCGCCCCCTATCTCGTCTACAGCATCCCCACGGGAAACTTTCACTGGCTGCCGTGCGCCGCTCTCGCCGCCATCATCGTGGTGGTTTCGTTCTGGTATGTGGTCTTTCGACCTTCCCCGGCTGTCGATGTCCTGTTTCTCGCACTCCTCGCCGCGATCGTCCTCACCCACTCGTTCAACCACATCTACACGTCCCCGGTGAAAGACGCCAGTATCCTCGGGCACCTCATGCTGATTCGTACCAGCGCCTTCGCCACGCTCGAACTGCGCGGCGTCGAAGGCGTTGGTTTCGGTTTTCTCCCCAGTCAAACGGAATGGATCACCGGCGTCCAATATTTCTTCTATTTTCTCCCCATCGGTTTTCCGCTGGCCATGTGGATGGGCGTGGTCCACCTCAATTTCACCGCCGGACTTCTCCTTTGGAAAGCCCTGGCCTATTTCTTCAGCACGCTATGGGTCGTTGCACTTTCCGAGGAGTTTTTTTTTCGCGGCCTCCTGCAACAGTGGATCACTCGCTGGACCGGAAACTGGCCCGTCTCCCTCGCCGCGGCGTCTTTCTTGTTCGGCGCGGCCCACCTTCCGTTCCGCGCCTTCCCCAACTGGCGCATGGCCGCTGTGGCTGCGGTAGCGGGCTTAGCATACGGAATGGCGTACCATAAGACAGGAACCATCCGGGCAAGCATGGTCACCCACGCCCTGGTAGTGACCCTCTGGCGTACCCTGTTCATTTCATAACGTTTCGATTCTGTTCTCTAACAGTTAAAATGAAACCGGATGGGTGCCAATTTCGTCGGGAGGAAGTAATGAAGCGTGGAATTTCGTATGTTTTCTTAACCGGATTATTATCGCTGGGCTCGCTGTTCGCCGCCAATCCGCCAAACTTTTCCGGACGCTACGCACTAATCCTGACAGATCCTTCGGTCACCGAGTTCTCCCAGTCCCACGGCAAAGCGGCGCAGGTGGTGGCGAGCCATCGCCAGCAGATCCGAAGCGCACAAGCCGCTTTACGCAGTGAGCTCACCAGCCGTCACTACAGAATCACCGGCTCTGTCGATACGTTGCTGAATGCCGTTTTTGTCGTTGCCAAGCCGGCGCAGGTTGCCGAACTGCGCAGTCTGCCGGGTGTCAAGGCTGTGCGTCCCCTGCGGCGCTTCCACCGCAAGCTCGACCAGGCCGTGAAGCTCATCAACGCCAATCCCACTGGCTGGAATGCGGTCGGCGGCGTAGCCAATGCCGGGCTCGGTTTGAAAATCGCCATTATCGATACCGGCATCGACCAGACACATCCCGCGTTTCAGGATAGTACGCTGACCATCCCGTCCGGCTTCCCCTTGTGCACCGTGTCTTCCGATTGCGACAATTTCACGAACAACAAAGTGATTGTGGCGCGCAGCTACGTCCAGGAGCTCGCGAACGCCACAGGCAATGACGCCGCCATTTCGAGCCCCGACGATTTTTCCGCTCGTGACCGCGTGGGCCACGGTACCGCGGTCGCCATGTGCGCCGCCGGCGAAACCAACGCCGGCCCGGCCGACACCATTACCGGCGTCGCGCCCAAAGCCTACCTCGGCAATTACAAGATCTTCGGTTCGCCCGAGGTCAACGATGGAGCCAGCGGCGACGTCATCATCAGCGCGCTCGAAGACGCGCTCAAAGATGGCATGGACATCGCTTCGCTTTCGCTGGGTGGTCCGGCCTTTTCTGCGCCTCTCGCTTCCGGCGCGGATTGCGGCGAGCCGGCCGGTACCCCGTGCGACCTTGAAGCAACCGCGGTCGAAAGCGCCGTGAACGCCGGCATGATAGTGGTCGCCGCCGCGGGAAATGAAGCCCAAAACGGCGTGCTTTACAACACTAACGGCTACCCCACACTGAACACCATCGATTCGCCAGGCGACGCGCCTGACGTGATTGCCGCGGCGGCAAGTACCAACGCCCATACCTGGGTCTCCGGCGTGCGTGTTAGCGGTACCGGCATCCCCTCCGCCATCCAGGTCATTCAAGGACAATTTAGTTCCGATGGCCCTCAGCTTTACAATCCCCTGGCTGCTCCGTTAGTCGATGTGACCACGGTCTCCAGCGACCCTCAGGGTTGCAGCGCGTTTACCGGTTCGCTCGCGAATGACTTTGTGCTGATCGAGCGCGGAACTTGTGACTTCTCGGTCAAGGTGCTCAATGCGCAGAACATCGGTGCGGTCGGCGTCATCGTCTACGATCCCAATACGAATACGACCGACATCCCTTCGGGCCTGGGCGGTACTGCCATCCCCATGGTCCTGATCGGTGACACCGGCGGCCTCGCGCTCAAGGCGTTCATCGATGCAAACCCCGGCTATCCGGTAACCATGGATCCCTCTGCGGTCCCCGTGGTCGCAACGCCCAACATCATGACCGTTTTCTCCTCCCGCGGTCCCTCGATCGACGGCGGGCTGAAGCCTGATGTGACCGCCGTCGGCCAGGATCTGTACATGGCGGCGCAGAATTACGACCCCAATGGCGAACTTTACAGCCCCAACCGCTACACCGTCGCCGACGGCACCAGTTTCGCCACCCCGCAGGTCAGCGGCGCCGTGGCCCTGGTGAAGCAATATCGCCAGAGCTATACGCCGGCCGAGTTGAAATCCGCCGTCGTTGACACGGCTGTACAAAGTAGTTCCGGCGTGGCCCTCACAGAGGATGGCTCCACGCCCGCTGATCTGATTTCCTCCGGAGGCGGCCTGCTTGATGTCGGTGACGCCATCGCGAGCGACTTGACCGCTGACCCGGCCACGATCTCCTTCGGCTATCTGGACGTCACTGGGTTCCCTGCCAGCCAATCGCTCGTCATCAGCAACAATGCCGCCAGTTCTACGCGCCAGCTCACCCTGAGCGTCGTGCAAAGCGCCAGCACGCCGGATAGCAACGCCCACGTTACTCTGAGCGAAACCTCGCTTTCGCTCGCCGCTGGGAAAACCGCAACCATCACCGTGACGCTAGGCGGGACCAAGCCCGTTCCAGGCAGGTATGAGGGCTTCATCGTGGTTAAGGGCGCGGCCAGGACGATCCAAATCCCCTACCTTTACATCCTGGGTGATGGCGTAGTCGCCAACGTCACGCCCCTCATTAGTCTTTCGGACTTCGATTGCACCGTGGGCCAGACTCTTCCCGAAGGCGGCATCGCCTTCCAGGTCATTGACGATTACGGCGAACCTGTCGTCGGCGTACCCATTACATGGCTGGTCACGCAAGGTGGCGGCTCGATCAACCCGAGTCCAGAATACACCGATGCCACGACCGAGCAGCCAACCGGCATCGGATTCGCTACGGCCACTTGCGGCCCGGCGGCTGGCAATCAGGAGTTCACAGCCACTGTGGGCGGCCTCCAGGTGGTATTCGATGGCGTCGCGCGCATTAATCCCACAATCACCGCCAACGGTGGCGTTAACGCAGCCGACTTCCAGGTGGGACCAGGCGCTGTCCCGGGATCCTACATTGCCCTATTCGGCTCTGGCCTCAGTGACCCCGGCAACATCGATATCGCGAACCTCACGGTTACTCCCTTTATGCTGCCGCTGGCCATGGATTACGTCTCCGTCAGCTTCGACGTACCCAGCGCCGGCATCAGTCTGCCCGGAATGCTGTATTACGTCAGTCCCAGTCAGATCAATTTGCAGGTGCCGTGGGAGCTCCAGGGCCAGACTTCGGCGCTCGTCAAGGTCACCATCGAGGATAGCCAAGGCTCCGTCTACACTTTGCCCCTCGCCGATTACGCGCCCGCATTCTACGAGTACGTCGATAGCAACACCAAGCAAACCTTGGCCATGGCGCTCGACGGATCCGGCAATGTCATCAGTTCTACGAACCCCGCGAGCGTTGGCCAGGTGTTATATCTTTACGCCAACGGCATGGGGCCCGTAAACAACCAGCCGGCCGACGGTCAGCCTACGCCCGTGCCTACCGGCACCTCGCCGCAACCCACCACCAGCCTCACACCCACGCTCACAATCGGGGGCCAGCTCGCCAATGTCGAGTTCAGCGGACTCGCAGTCGGCGTTGTCGGGCTCTATGAGCTGATCGTCCAGGTGCCCACGGGAGTTTCCTCCGGCTTGCAGCCGGCCATCGTTACGATCAACAACGTCTCGTCACCCTCGGTGAATATACCGATTAAGTAGGCGCATATTTGAACACGTCCGTCCCGCAACCGGACACCCCGTCGCTCCGGCGCAGTTCCAACTTCTTGAGATAATTGGCTGTTGCGCCGTTGCCTGTATGGACTCCCTGTTGCAAGACTTCCGGCTCGCTTTTCGGCGGCTCCGCCAAAGCCCCGGCTTCGCCTTGGCGGCGATCCTCACCCTGGCCTTGGGCATCGGTGCCAACACCACCACTTTCAGCGCCATTAACAAACTAATCCTGCGCCCTTTGCCGGCCCGGCAGCCGCAAGAGCTAGTCTTCCTCAATACCCAATCAGGCTCCAATCACTCCTATCCCACCTACAAGGATTTCCGCGACCGCACCCGCTCGCTTTCCGGCCTTGTCGCGTATCGCCCTGCTCCGGTCGGCATGACTTACGACAGCAGTAATGCGCACGTCTGGGGCTACGAGGTCAGTGGGAATTACTTCGAAGTCCTGGGCGTCCAAGCCGCCCTCGGCCGCACCATTACCCCTGCCGACGACCAGAAGCCCGGTGCTCATCCCGTCGTCGTCCTCAGCTATGACAGTTGGCAGCGCCGTTTCGCTGCAGACCCCGCCATCGCCGGCAAAATCGTGAAGATCAACGGGCTCGACTTCACCATCCTCGGCGTCACACCGCGCGGTTTCTTCGGCACGGAGCTCCTCCTCACCCCCGAATTCTTCGTGCCCATTGCCATGGAGCCTCAAATCGAGCCGGGCAATAACTGGCTCGACGAGCGGAGCGACTGGAACCTCTGGACTTTGGGCCGCCTGAAACCGGGGGTAGCCAGCGCCCAGGCCGAAGCCGAACTCAACACCGTCGCGGCTCAGATAATCCGCGAGCACCCCGAACTGGACGGCTTGCGCATTCGCCTCTCTCCCCCAGGTCTCATGGGTGCCACGCTGCGCGGCGCCGTTATCGGTTTTGCCGCCGTCCTCATGGGCGTCGCCGGGCTCGTTTTGCTGATTGCCTGCACCAATCTCGCCAGCCTCCTTTTGGCGCGCGCTGCGGATCGCCGCAAAGAAATCGCCATCCGCCTCGCGCTGGGTGCCAGCAAGTGGCGTCTCACCCGCCAACTGCTCGTGGAAAGTCTCCTGCTCTCGCTCGCCGGCGCAGCCGCCGGACTGCTCGTCGCCGTCTGGTTCGTTGATGGTCTCGCGGCCTGGCGTCCGCCGGTCGACATTCCCATCAGCACCGAGTTCCTCATCGATCAGCGCGTGCTGGCTTTCACGATGGCCACCGGCCTGCTGACCACCCTACTGTTCGGCCTCGCTCCCGCCATTCAATCCGCGCGCACCGAGCTGCTGCCCGCGCTCAAGAATGCCTCTTTCACCGAGCACCTGCGCCGCTGGCACCTGCGCGAAATCCTTGTGACTTCCCAAATCGCACTCTCGGTGGTTCTATTGGTCAGCACCGTTCTGGTTCTGCGCAGCCTGCAACAAGCGCTCACCATTAACATCGGTTTCAATCCGCGAAATGCCGTCGTGGTTGGGTTCGATCTCGGCCTGGCCGGCTACGATGAAACCCGCGGCCGGGAATTCCAGCGCCGCGTGATCGAGAAAGTCGCTGTCCTCCCTGGCATTCAATCCGCCGGCTTCGCCAACACTCTGCCGCTTTCGCTCGACCAATCCACTTCTAGTGTGCGCCGCCAGGATCGGCCCGAGCCGAAACCCTCCGAGCGGCAAGGCGCCAACTACTACATGGTCAGTACCGGCTATTTCCGCACCATGCAGACGCGCATCCTGGCGGGCCGTGACTTCGATTCTCACGACGGCCTCGGTTCGCAACACGTCGCGATTATCAACCAGACCTTCGCCCGCAAGATGTTCCCGAACGAAGATGCCCTGGGCAAAAAGCTGGTTGGTTGGGACGGGAAACCGGTCGAGATCGTCGGCATCGTCGAGGATGGAAAATACACGTTCCTAAGTGAGGACCCCAGGCTCGCCATCTTCTGGCCCATTCTCCAGCGCTACAACTCAACCACCACCGTGATTGCGCGCTCCTCGTTGCCCGCCGAACAGCTCGTCCGCATGATCCAGCAGGTAGTTCACGATCTCGACCCCAGCCTTCCCTTCTACCAGGCCGGCAGCCTCGACGATCATCTCCGCCTTCCGCTGTTCCCTGCCCGCCTCGCGGCCACGCTGCTTGGCGCCTTCGGCGGCTTGGCCATCGTGCTCGCCGCCACCGGCATCTACGGCGTGATGGCCTATGCGGTTTCGCGGCGGCGGCGTGAAATCGGCATCCGCATGGCCATCGGCGCAACCCCAGCGCAAGTGATGACCCTGGTCCTCCGCCGCACCGCGATCCTGCTTTCGATCGGCGCCTCGATAGGCGCCCTATTCGCCCTAGCCGCCGCCGGCCTGATGTCGCCCATCCTCTATGGAGTGAGCCCCAAAGACCCCGCCGCCTTCGCCCTGGCTGCCCTCCTGATCGCCGCGGTTGCCCTCACCGCCGCATGGCTCCCCGCCCGCCGCGCCGCCGGGATCCAACCGTCGTCGGCGCTGAGGGAGGAGTGACGTGGGGCGGTGCCCGGGCGGTGCCCCTGGACCGCGGCCGACGCCCACGTCGGCCTACTTGCGCTCGAACCAGGGCATCAGGAGCAGCCGTAGGAATAGCTACGCTGATTCCGGTCTTGACGGCATATGCGCTGAGCACCGCCGCGCTGCAATCATTCGTGCCGCAATGCCACCAGCGGATCCACGCGTGCTGCGCGGTGCGCCGGAATGTAGCACGCCGCGGCTGCGATTGCAGCGAGTAAACCACTGACCAGCAGAAGCGTTCCCGGATCCCGCGGGCTCACCCCAAACAGGAGACTGGCGAGTAAGTGCGTAAGCCCCAGCGCCCCCAATATGCCAATCGCAAGACCACTCGCGGTGAGAGCCATTCCAGTTTTTAGCACCAGCCTGAGCTGATCCCAGTGGCTTGCGCCCAACGCCGCCCGCACTCCGATCTCATGCGTGCGCTGTGCCACCGAGTACGAGATCACACCGTAAACGCCGATGGCGGCAAGCAGCACCGCGAGGCCAGCAAAGGTGCCTACCATGATGGCGCGCAATCGATTGTCACCCAGAGAATCAGACTTGATCTGCTCCAATGTCTGGATATCGTCCACCGCCTGATTCCTGTTGAGCTGCCAAATGGCCTGCTCGATCGCTTTCACCAGGTGCGTGGGGTCGATCGCCCCTCGCACCGCCAGCGCCGTCTCCGTCGTTGGGCTTTGCTTATACGAGACGTACAAACCCGGGCTCAAAACGTCCAGCCCATGCGCTTTTTCATCCGCAACCACGCCCACCACCTGCCACGGGATCTCCGGCCCCAACGCGGGCTGGCCGGGAATAATCTGCTGAATCAGAATGCGCTTGCCGATCGGTTCCTCGTTCTTGAAATCCCGCTTGGCCATCGTCTCATTGATCACCGTCACCGGCGGCGCTCCGGGCGTGTCGCTTTCCGCAAGCCACCGGCCCTTCAGCAGCTTCATGCCAAGCGCCGAAAGATACGACGGGCTCACCGGTTTGAACCCGGTGTCGGGCCGGTTGGCCACGTCGATGAAAGGCCGCCCCTCAATCAGGAAGGGCATCCCATCCGGCCAGCCTTGGAACGGAAGCGCGCCCGTCGTGGCGGCGTCGCGCACTCCCGGCACCGCCTGTACCTTCTCGAGCAATTGCCCCACGTAGCTCACAATATGAGGCCCGTCGGGATACTGTTTGGACGTCATGGGAAGCTGCATCGTGATGACGTTCGTGGTATCGACGCCCGGGTTCACCTGCTGCAACCAGTAAAAGCTGCGGACCATCAGCGCCGCGCCCGAGAGCAGAATGAACGCGAGCGCAATCTCCACCACGGCGAGTACGTTGCGAACGTGCGCCCGATGAATCCCGGCCGTCGCGCCGCGGCCGCCTTCCTTGAGCGAACCAACCAGATCCGCCCGCGAGCTTTGTAGCGCCGGCGCAATGCCAAACAGAATTCCCGTGACAATCACGGTCGCCGCGGCAAACAACAGCACCTGGCCGTTTAGCGTGACATCGGCTTCGGCAGGCAGCAGGAAAGGCGGTATCCGCGCCTTCAGCACCAGCATCAGAGCCCAGCCAACCGCAACCCCAACGCCTCCTCCTAAGCCCGCCAGCAAGACACTCTCGGTGAGGAACTGGCACACCAGACGCCCGCGGCCCGCACCTAGGGCCGACCGGATAGCGATTTCGCGCTCGCGACCGGCACCGCGCACCAGCAACAAATTGGCCAGGTTGACGCAGCCAATCAACAGCACGGCCCCGACCGCAGCGAGTAGCAGCAGAAGCGACCGGCGCAGGCGGTCGCCCACCACGCGATCTTGGTACCGGTCAACCGTGGCGCTCCATCCTTTATTGGACTTGGGATATGCACGCTCGATGCGTGCGGCGATAGCTTTCATCTGTTCGCGCGCCTGCGCCAGGGTCACGCCGGGCTTCAGCCGGGCCCACGAGATCATCCAGTGGTAATCGCGCGTCATCTCCTCAGGCCGGAACGCCAGCGGCGTCCACACATCCTGCCATTCCCGGTCGAAGAGCCCAGGCGGCAACACTCCAATCACCGTATACGGGGCGCCATTGAGCCGAATGCTGCGGCCGATGATGTTGCGATCCGCGCCAAACCGGCTCTCCCAAACGCGGTGACTCAGAATCACCTCGTATTGCTTGCCGAGTTGATCCTCATCGGGCGCAAAGGTCCGCCCCAACATCGCTTTCGCGCCGAAGATGTCGAAATACGCCGCCGACACGCGTCCGTTCCGCAGTTCCACTGGCACATCGGCGTCAGTCAACGTCACGGAGCCCCAGTTCTGTGCCGCCATGGCCGTGAATACCGTGTTCTGATTCTTCCAATCGAGAAAATTCAGCGTCGAGATTCCATTGCGCTCCGCGTCCGGCGGCTTCTCCCAGACATTGAGAATCCGTTCGGAATGTGGAAACGGCAGCGGTTTCAGGAGAACGGCGTCAACAAAGCTAAATATGGCGGTGGTGCCGCCGATCCCAAGTGCCAGCGTCAGAACCGCAGCCGCCGCGAAGCCCGGACTGTTGCGGATCATGCGCAGGCCAAAACGGACGTCGTTGGTCAACTGGCCCATAGATACTTATACTTGGCCGCACGGAAACGGTTACTAATTCGCGGTCCAAACCTCCGCATTCAACAAGTTCGCCGGCTTCTTCCCCTCGATCACCGCCACCGCGTTTTCAGCCGCCATCATCGACATCTTTCTGCGCGTATCCACCGACGCGCTGGCGATGTGCGGCGCGAGAACCACGTTCTCCAGTTTCAGCAGCGTAGGATGCACCTGCGGCTCGTTCTCGAACACGTCGATCCCCGCCCCGGCGATGACGCGCTCCTCCAGCGCCTCCGCCAGCGCCGCTTCATCCACCACGGGCCCGCGCGAAGTGTTCACCAAAATCGCTGTCGGCTTCATCAAGTGGAACTGCTCGGTGCTCATCATGTGCCGCGTGTGTGGCAGCAACGGCACGTGCAAACTCACGAAGTCGGATTCGCGTAGCAATCGCTCGGCGCTCACGAACTCCGCGCCCAGCTCGCGCTCCACCGCTTCCGGCGCCCGCACCGCGTCGTGATAGAGAATCCGCATGTCGAATCCCCGCCCTCGCCGCGCAACCGCCTGGCCGATCCGCCCCATTCCGAAAATGCCCAGCGTTCGGTGGTGGATATCCTGGCCCACCAGCAGATCGATCCGCCATTTGGTCCACTGCCCCGAATGTACGAAGTGGTGGCCTTCCACTACACGCCGCGCCGCCGCCATGAGGAGCGTAAAGGCGAAATCCGCCGTCGTATCGGTGAGGACATCCGGCGTGTTGGTCACCAGGATCTTCCGCCGCGTCGCCGCCGGCACGTCGATATTGTCAAACCCAACCGCCACGTTGGCAATCACGCGCACGCCATCCAATTGATCGATCACGCCGGCCGAGAACTTGTCCGTCAGTTGGCTGACCACCGCCTGCTTGCCGTGCACGCGCGCCAGCAGCTCTTCCGCCGTAAGGCCATCGTCAGAGGCCGCGTAGTCCACTTCCGCATGCTGCTTCAGATATTCAATCGCTTCCGGATAAATGCGTTTCGTTATTAGAACGGGAGGTTTCATCGGACGGCAATTGTCGCACAAGCTCCCTGCATCGTACAATTGCGGGTTCAGATCACAAAAGGAGAGTTGAATGGCAAAGCTGGGCTTTCTAGGCCTTGGAATCATGGGTTACCCGATGGCGCGCAACCTGCTCCGCGCGGGCCACGAAGTGGCGCTTTGGTCGAATACCACGGAAAAAGCGAAAGAGCTCGCCGCCGCAGAAAAGGGTAAATTCTGCTCGACCCCCAAAGAAGTCGCGCAAAACGCCGAATGCGTGTTCTTGTGCGTCGGTGACACCGCCATGTCCGAGCAGGTGAACCTCGGCGCCGGAGGAGTCATCGAAGGAGTGCACGCCGGCACTATCGTGGCCGACGCCAGCACCATCTCCCCCAGCGGGAGCCGTAAGATCGGCGCAGCCTTGGCGAAGAAAGGCGCCCACTACCTCGACGTGCCCTGCACCGGCTCAACCCCCGGCGCCAACTCCGGCACCCTGACCTTCATGGTCGGCGGCGACGAGGCGATTTTGGGAAAAACCCGCCCCTGGATGGAAGCCATGGGCAAAAAGATTTACTACTGCGGCGGTCCCGGTATGGGCCTGCAAGCCAAGCTCTCACAAAACCTTATTCTTTCCAATCTCTTACAGGCATTCAACGAAGGCATGGTCCTGGCCACCAAGGCCGGTGTCGAGCCGAAACTCATGCTCGAAGTCCTCACCAACAGCGCCGCCAAGTCCGGATTGATTGATTTTAAAGCCCCTTACGTATTCCGGCGCGATTTCAGCCCGCAATTCTCCGTAAAATGGATGGACAAAGACATCGGATTGATGCTGGAATCCGGCAAAGAGCTGAATGTGCCTCTGCCACTGACCGGGTTGACGCGGCAAATGTTTCAGGCGGCTATCGCCACGGGACACGCGGATGAGGACATCTGCTCTACAATCAAGGTCTTAGAGTCGATTACGGGCGTGGAAGTACGTCCGAAGTGATTAATAGAAATACATAATACAAATTTTGGTTGCATTTCGACCGATAGTATTCTATTATTGGAATCAAGCCGGGGAGGCAACTCCCACCAAAGCGAGACTAACCTCTAAATAAAGACCCCTGAAGCAATCCTCCCCGGCGCCCGAAAGGGTTTGGGTCTTTCAAAAAGCGGATTCCGGCACAAGCAAAATATGGTTTACACCTTAGTCGGCATAGCTGCTGTCTTCTTCCATGTTATGATCAGGTGAAAACGATCCCACCCGCATGTCCTGCCTGACAGTCCTCGGTTCGACCGGCTCGATCGGCGTCAATACGCTGGACGTCATCCGGCAAAACAGCCACCGCTACCAGGTGTATGCCCTTGCTGCCGGGCGTAACGTCGAACGGCTAGCCGTGCAAATTCTCGAGTTTCACCCCCGCGTGGCTGTAGTGCCGACCGAGGAGCGCCGCGTGGCTCTATCCCAGCGGCTGACGGGCTTGGCGAAATCTGAGTGGCCGGAGCTGCTGTTTGGACCTGAGGCGCTCGTAGCCATTTCCACAGCCCCGGAAACCGATGTGGTCATCTCGGCGATCGTGGGCGTAGCCGGCCTGGAAGCCACGTACGAGGCCGTGCGCGCTGGCAAACGCGTCGGGTTGGCGAACAAAGAGGTGCTGGTATCAGGAGGCCGCCTGGTGATGGAAGCGGTGCGGGCGAGTGGCGCTGAACTGATTCCCATTGATAGCGAGCATAACGGCGCGCACCAATGCCTGCGAGGCGGCAACCGTGCCGAAGTGACCAAGTTGATTCTGACGGCATCGGGTGGCCCGTTTCGCACCACTCCAGTGGAGCAATTGGCCTGGGTGACACCAGAAGACGCGTTGAAGCATCCAACGTGGAAGATGGGAAATCGCATTACAATCGACTCGGCTACTTTGATGAACAAGGGCTTCGAGGTGATCGAGGCGTGCTGGCTGTTCGGTTTTGCCCCCGCGCAAGTGGATGTGGTGATTCATCCGCAGTCGTCGGTCCACGCGATGATCGAGTACAGCGATGGCAGCGTGATTGCTCAGGTGTCAGCGACGGACATGCGCATGCCGATCCAGTACGCGCTCACGTATCCGGAACGGACGCAGGCGCCGGTTCCGAAGATCGACTGGGCCGAGGCGCGGCGTTGGGAGTTCGGACCTCCGGATTTACAGAAGTTTCCCCTGCTGAAGCTCGCCTACGAGTGTCAAGAAGCTGGCGGATCAGCCACTTGCACGCTAAACGCGGCGGATGAAGTGGCCGTGGAAGCATTTCTGGAGAGAAGAATCGGTTTTCCGTCGATCTATCAAATAGTGGACCAAGCCGTCTCTAAACTAGCGCCAAGGCAGCCGGCGACGATCAATGATATTCTCGAAGTGGATAGGGAGTCGCGCGCTCTGGCTCGCCAACTGGTCGAGCGAGAAAGCAAGGCCGCGCCGGCAGGGAGGGTGACGGCGAGAGCCTAATTCTTATATGGTCTTTTTTCAGAACGTACTTTGGCTGCTGGTCCTGATCGGCGTGATGATCATCATTCACGAGGCCGGTCATTACTGGGCGGCACGTTGGTTCGATGTTCGGGTCGAGACATTCAGTTTCGGTTTCGGGCCGAGGCTGTTCGGGTTCCGCAAGGGCGAGACGGATTTCCGGTTCTCGCTGATCCTGTTTGGCGGTTACGTCAAGATGACCGGAGAACAGCTTGGCGACGAGAACGCAGATGATCCGCGGAGTTTCCTCTCGAAACCACGCTGGCAGCGGTTAGTCATCGCGTTCGCAGGCCCATTCATGAACGTGATTTTGGCGGTGGCGCTGCTGACCGGGCTGTTCATGGTGAAGTTCGAGAAACTGGCGGATTCTGAGCAGCGGACCGCGGTGGCACACATAGTACACGATTCCGCGGCGGACAAGGCCGGCATTCAGGTGGGAGATCGCATCGTTGAGATCGATGGCAAGAAAAACCCGACCTGGGAAGACATTACGTTAAAGGAAATAGCGAGCGCTGGAAGACCCCTGGCCGTCACCATAGAACGGAGCGGGAAGACCTTGGAAGCGACGGTGACGCCGGTCCTGGATGACCGCATCGGGATGGGTTTCGCGGGTTGGGCGCCGCAGGCGGAAGTGCAGGTTACTGACGTTTGGGGAGCGCCGGCGCGAAAGGCGGGCATTGAAACAGGAGACCTGCTGGTCAGCATCAACGGAATGCCGGTTCATTCCGCATACACCATGCAGGACGCGATCAAGAATGCCAACGGCAAACCCGTGGTCATCGTTTACGAGCGTGACGGCAAGCATCAATCCGTGAGCGTGCAGCCAGAGCTGAGCAAGCGAGCCGGTCCGGAGCAGTGGATGATCGGCGTCGGATTGGAGCGGCACCTGAATGTCGTCACCACGCGGCTCTCGCTTCCCGAAGCACTACGCGAATCCCTGCAGGAGAACGTAAAGGACGCCACGCTGATCTTCAAATTTCTAGGTGGGATCATCGAGCGCCGAATGTCCCCGAAGTCGCTAGAAGGGCCCATTCGCATTGCACAGCTCTCCGGCAACGCAGCGCGTCAAGGCGCGTATGAATTTTTCGGGCTGATGTCGGCGGTAAGCCTGAATCTCGCCATCCTCAACTTGCTGCCCATTCCCATCCTCGACGGCGGTATGATCCTGCTGCTGCTGGTGGAGATGCTGATGCGGCGCGATCTCAGCCTGCAGGTCAAAGAAGCGGTATTCAAGGTTGGCTTTGTATTCCTGATGGTGGTGATGGCGTTTGTGATCTACAACGACATCTCGAAGATACTGCCGGCGGGGTGAATGCCAGCCACTCGGATGTAATATCTTTTCTCTCACACACACGCATCCGCGAGCCTGCGCCTAACATCTGATAATCTGAACGTTTGCATGAAATGTACCTGTGTCCGCCAGACGGAGTTGCCGCACGCGACCAAGCTGTTCGCGGACTTGGTGTACCATCCCGATCGCGTCCGGACATTTTATCCCTATCTCCCCTCCGACCATGAATCCTTTGCCTCGGCAGCGCGCCAGGTGAATCTCAGCGCGGAGCGCCGCGCGGCATTGGTTTCGGTGTTGCGCACGCAAAATGGGCCGAGCGCATCGCTGGATCTGCTGGCCAAGCCGGAAACGGTGGCGGTAGTGACGGGCCAGCAGGTGGGACTGTTCTCCGGACCTTCTTATACGGTTTACAAAGCGCTGACGGCGGCGCGACTGGCGAGGGAGCTGACCGGCCGCGGTATTCCGGCGGTGCCGGTGTTCTGGCTGGCCACCGAGGATCACGACTTCGCCGAGGTCAACCATGCGTGGGTATTTGATGCGCAGCACCAGCCGGTGAAGCTGGAAATCGAAAGCGCGGCGGGATCGAATCAGCCGGTGGGGGAAATCCGGCTCACCTCGGTTCCGATGGAGGCTCTGCACGCGGCGCTGCGCGAGTTTCCTTTCGGCGCCGAAGTGGCCGACCGCGTGGACATGGCCTACCGGCCGGGGCGAACGCTGGGCCAGGCATTCGGCACACTGCTGCGGGATCTGCTAGGGGCGTTCGACATTTTGCAGATCGATCCCATGGCTCCGGCTGCGCGGGAGCTGGCTGCGCCGCTGATCCGCAACGCGATCGCACAGGCCTCCGAACTGAAGCGGCTGGTGAAGGAGCGCAATAGCGAGTTAACCGCGGCAGGTTATCACGCCCAGGTCCACGTGGAGGACGAGACTTCGTTCTTCTTCCTTCTGGAGAACGGGCGGCGCATTGCGCTGCGAAAACACAACGGGAACTACTCGACAGCGGACGCGCGCTTTTCACCGGAAGAGCTGATGGAGCGGGCGACGCACATTTCGCCCAACGCGCTGCTGCGGCCCGTGTTGCAGGATTCGATTCTGCCGACTGTGGCGTACATTGGCGGGCCGGCGGAGCTGGCTTATCTGGCGCAGTCGGCGGTGTTGTATCGCGCTCTGCTGGGGCGGATGCCGGTGCCGGTCCACCGGGGTGGATTTACCGTGCTCGACCAGCACAGCCGCAAGCTGCTGGAACGTTACGGGCTTTGTCTGCCCGACTTCTTTCACGGCGAGGTGGCTCTGCGGGAACGCGTGGCCGCGGCGCTGGTGCCGGCGGGGCTCGCAGCCGCACTGGAAGAGACGCGGAACTCCGTGGGGCAGAACGTGCAGCGCCTGGAGGGAGAACTGGCGCGGTTCGATCCGACGCTGGACACGGCGGTCCGGAGGAGTTACAACAAGATCGCGTATCAGCTCTCCAAGATCGAGCGGAAGGTGGGCCGCGAGATGCTGGCGCGCGACGAGCGAGCCACGCACGATGCGGCGGATCTGGTGGGCCTGATCTATCCGAACAAACATCTGCAAGAGCGGTTCTATTCGATCATTCCTTTTCTCGCCAAACACGGCCCCGAGTTGATCGGCCAGCTTTATGAGGGCATCCAGTTGGAGTGCCCGGACCACCAACTGCTGTTCGTGTGATCAAACATGAAACACGGCGAACTGAGGTTCGCCGCTGCGCGATGAATCGCGCGCCACGAAGTTACCAAATGCCGGGGAGCAGGCGGTACCGCGTGTGCATCGTGTAGTCTTCGTAACCTGCCAGCTCGCGGCGCAAGATGCGGTCCTCCAGCACTGTCCGCAAAATCAGCGTCACCGCGACTGCCGCAAACGGCAAGTAGCTCCAGGTTGATCCGAGCAGGAGAGGCCAGCCCGCGATCCCGAGTAACAGGCCGGCATACATCGGATGGCGCACGACGCGGTAAGGACCTGACGTCACCGTCACGTGACCGCGCTCCTCCTGAATCCTAAGGGTGCTCTCGATAAACGGGTTGGCGGCCATGGCGAGCCCGATCGGAACGTAGCCAGCTACGAACAAGAAAACCCCCAAGTACGTCCAGTCGAAGGCCAGCGATGACCAGCCGAAATGGGCATCGAGACCAGCCACTGCAAGGCACCCAAGAATCGCCGACATGAGGATGACGTAGATTACCTTGTCAAACGGTTTGGCCCCCTCCGTCTTCTGCAAACGCGTTCTTATGATCCGTGGGTTCTCTCGCCGGAGCACAGGGAGTGTGAATGCAATCGTAACGATTGTCAGCGCCATGAGGAACCATCCGCGAAACCAATCGAGGCGCCCTGCGCAGCCGAACAAGACGGTGACGACGATGGCGAATCGGATAATGGCGCGCAGAGCCAGCCTCCGCGCAGACTCGTTTGGGTGAGCGACGCAGAAGTGGACATTAAGCGGCACGGCGTGCTTCCCAGTAGTCTTCAAACCGGCTGTTGAGATGACAGCATCGCAGGGCCAGGATGGCGTTGGCCCCGCGCACTGTCCAGAACAT
>Ga0326728_10011906_pt1 | contig 19617 bp, 23 predicted proteins | sample MB3enrmetagenome_FD_207602 | JGI IMG/M metagenome (GOLD analysis project Ga0326728, IMG submission 207602) | Lab enriched peat soil microbial communities from McLean, Ithaca, NY, United States - MB31MN | ecosystem: Environmental > Terrestrial > Soil > Wetlands > Peat | place: USA: New York... | reverse complement strand
CGCTTCAAAAAGCCTGCGCGATCTTCGCATTGCTGAAATCGTGCAACTCGACATGCAGCTAGACAACGGGAAAGTCGAAGCCTATCGCGCCAAGGTGAAGGTTTCCTTCAAGTACGAAGATAACTCGTAAGCGCGGGGCTGCTGTGAGCGCCGCTATTCAATAAGGAACGGGCGGCGGCGGAAAAGCCGCCGCCCGCCTCGCTTATTCCGCAGCCTTTAGCATCTGCAACTCGTCCACCGCGATGCCCATCCGCCGCGCAACACCGAGCCCGTATTCGGGATCGGCCTTATAGAAATGCCCGATCTGGCGCTTCACGATCTCGGCCGGCACGCCCTCCATCGCCTCGCTGAGATTGTCGAACAGCCGGTTCCGCTGCTCTTGGCTGAACAGCCGGAAGAGATTGCCGGAGCGGCGGTTCGCGGAATTCCGGCACCTCGGCTGGGCCGCCGAACGAGTTCGGCTCGTAAAAGGCGTCCGGATTGCCGCTATCGTTCTTGAGGAACCGCATCGCGCCATGCTTGTGATAGTGATGCACGGGGCACTTCGGCGCGTTAACGGGCAGCGCCTCGTAATGCGTGCCGAGGCGGTGCCGGTGCGCATCTGCGTAGGAGAATATGCGCGCCTGCAACATCTTGTCGGGGCTGAAACCGATGCCCTTCACGATGTTCGAGGGCGAGAACGCCACCTGTTCGATCTCGGCGAAGTAATTATCGGCGTTGCGGTTCAGCTCCATCACGCCAACCTCGATGAGCGGGTAATCCCCGTGCGGCCAGACCTTCGTCAGGTCGAAGGGATTGTAAGGCGTTTTATCCGCGTCGAGCTCGGGCATGATCTGTACGAACAGCCGCCATTCCGGGAACTCGCGGCGTTGGATGGTGCCGAGCAACTCGCGCTGATAGCTTTCGCGATCTTTGGCGATAATCGCCTCGGCCTCGCGGTTGGTGTAGTGCTTATGCCCCTGCATGGTGTTGAAGTGAAATTTCACCCAGAACCGCTCGTGCTTGGCGTTGATGAACGAATAGGTGTGAGAACCGTAGCCGTTCATATACATGGGTGCCACGGGTAGTCCGCGGTCGGAGAACAGGATCGTGACCTGGTGCAGGCTCTCCGGCGAAAGCGACCAGAAATCCCACATGGCCGTGGGCGAGCGCAGATTCGTGCGGGGATGGCGCTTTTGCATATGGATGAAATCCGGGAATTTTAAGGGATCGCGCACGAAGAAGACGGGCGTGTTGTTGCCCACAAGATCCCAATTGCTTTCCCCGGTGTAGAGTTTTAGCGCGAAGCCGCGAACGTCGCGCTCGGCGTCGGCCGCGCCAGCTCGCCTGCCACGGTCGAGAAGCGCGCTATCATGTCCGTCTGCTTGCCAATCTGGGAGAAAATCTTGGCGCAGGTGTATTTCGCGATGTCGTTCGTCACCGTGAAAGTCCCATGCGCGCCCCAGCCTTTGGCATGGACCGTACGCTCGGGGATGCGTTCGCGGTTTTGATGGGCAAGTTTTTCAAGGAGCTGGTAATCCTGAAGCAGAACCGGACCGGGCGCCCCCGCTGTGATCGAGTTCTGATTATCTGCGACTGGAGCGCCCGCTGCGGTCGTGAGTGTTGGGTTTTTTGTCATCCTTAGCTCTCCAAGCCGTTCGAATGACCAAACCGCAGCCGGATGAAATAATAAGGTCTATTCGCATTATCCGAAGTTGCGATAAGATGGACTTATGAAAAATATCTCGCTCCGGCAGCTTCGCTATTTCGATGCGCTCGCGCAGTCGCTGCATTTCGGGCGCGCGGCCGAGCAGTGCGCCGTGACACAGCCCGCATTATCGATGCAAATTCAAGAGCTTGAAAAAGAGCTGGGCACGGTCCTGATCGAGCGGACGCGGGCTGGCACCAAGCTCACGTCAGAGGGCGAGGAAATCGCCCGGCGCGTGTCCGCGATCCTCGCCAGCGTGCGCGATTTGGCCGATCACGCGCGGCACAGCGGGCGCCTTTTGACGGGACCGCTGCGGCTCGGCGTCATCCCCACCATCGCGCCTTACATTTTGCCGAAACTCCTGCCTCAGCTTCGCAGCGCCTATCCCGAACTCGATCTGCACTTACGCGAGTCGCAGACGCGCTACGTGCTGGCCGATCTCGCCGGCGGCCGGCTCGATACCGTGCTGTTGTCTTTGCCCATCGATGAGCCTGAGATCGAGACGCAAGACCTCTTCGACGACGCGTTCGTGCTCGCCATACCGGCGAACAGGCCGGTCCCGGACAACGCCGTGGCAACGCCCGGCCTGTTCGAAAACGAGCGGCTGCTCCTGCTCGAAGAGGGCCACTGCCTGCGCGATCAAGCGCTTAGCTTTTGCAGCCTGAAGCAGGTGCAGAACCTGAATACGTTCGGGACCACGAGTCTGTCGACCTTGGTGCAAATGGCCGCCAACGGATTCGGCGTTACCCTTCTGCCGGAAATGAGCCTCGATACCGAAGCGCGCCGCAGCGGTATCCGGCTTCTCGCGTTTGCGCCGCCGGTCCCGTCGCGCAAAATCGGGCTCGCCTGGCGGCGTTCCTCGCCGAGGAAGCGCGATTTCGCCGAGCTCGGGGCTATGATCGCGAGGCTGGCACCCGTGCCGCGCTCCGTAATCTGAAAAAAATAACGAGGGCAGGCCGATGCTGACAGTTCATCATCTCAACAACTCGCGATCCCAGCGCGTTCTCTGGCTGCTCGAGGAATTGGGCGTTCCCTATGACATCGTCCGCTACGAGCGCGATCCCAAAACCATGCTGGCGCCCGAGTCCCTGAAGCGCATTCACCCGCTCGGCAAATCCCCAGTCATCACCGAAGATGGCCAAACCATCGCCGAGACCGGCGCGATCATCGAATATGTGCTCGATCGCTATGGGGAGGGGCGCCTAATCCCCGGGCGCGGCACGCCGGAGCACCTCCGCTTCGTTTATTGGCTGCACCACGCCGAGGGTTCGGCCATGACGCCTCTCTTGCTAAAGCTAGTCTTCGGGCGCATCGCAGAGCAGCCGGCGCCATTTTTTGTCCGCCCGGTGTTGAAGCAGGTGGCGGCCCGCGTGCAGCAGATGCTAGTCGATCCTCAGCTTGCCCTTCACATCGGCTATTGGGAGAACGAGCTTGGTAAGCACGAATGGTTCGCAGGGGACGCTTTCACCGCGGCCGACATTCAAATGAGCTTTCCCGTGGAGGCGGCCGCATCGCGGGCGCGTTTCGACGGAAAATATCCGAAGCTTCGAGCCTTTCTCGACCGCATCCACGCCCGCACCGCATACCGCCGTGCTTTGGAACGCGGCGGCCCATACAGCTATGCGAGCTGAGCAGCCCGGGCTGCGGGCAGCTCGCGCGTTGCCAGAAAGCGCTCGCCGCGCTGCCGCGGGCTCTATACTGTAAGCTTCTAATATTTTATGATGGCACAACGTTCATCGATTGAGGTCCGTCATGCGTACAATTTTTTCGGTTGCCTTTTTCCTCCTAACCGCTTCGGCTGCGGCGCAGGCAGGGTGCATCGTCACCGACCCGACTGGAACGCCTCTCAATATCCGCACCGCTCCGAACGGTGAAATTATAGGAACGCTGCGGAACGGGGCAGCGGTTACCATTCAGTCGACCGCTTACGACAGCCGCGGCCGGCTTTGGGCCAATATCGGCATAGGTTGGGTGTACCGGGAGTTTATCAGCTGCTATTAGCACCGAACCGCGTTTGGCAGGCTTTAGTTGCCGGGTGCGGCTTGCTCGCGCTGACGAGCTGCTGCGCGGCGGGCGCCGAAACAGAGAAGCTTCCCGCAGGCTTCGTCTACCTTCGTGACGTGGCGCCCTCCATTGTGCAGGACATGCGCTATGCGGGGCCGGACAACTTCACCGGAAAGCCGGTCCCTGGTTATAACGCCGCGGAATGCGTCCTCAAGCGTAGCGCGGCCGAGGCCTTGAAGCGTGCGCAGGAGAAAGCTCAAGCGCTTGGGCTAACGCTCAAGGTCTACGATTGCTACCGCCCGGTCCGCGCCGTGAAGGCGTTCCTGGCATGGGCTGCTGCCCCTGGGGACGCACGTGCCAAGCGCTATTATCCGCATCTTCGCAAATCGCAACTCGTGCCCGGTTACATCGCACCGCAATCGGGGCACTCGACGGGCTTTGCTGCCGATCTAACGCTCGCGCCTGCGAACGCCGCAGCGGAGGCGGCCAGCACCGAAGACCAAGATTGCACCGCGCCATCGGCGGATCGCGGGCCAGAAACGAGCCTCGACATGGGGACGGCATTCGACTGCTTCGACCCTAAGGCCAATACAGCCTCACGGCTCGTCACGCAGGAGCAGCACAAAGCGCGCATGCTCTTAAAGGGCATCCTGGAAGGCGCGGGCTTCAAGAACTACGCCGGCGAGTGGTGGCACTTTTCCTATGCCGGGGCAAACGGCGCGCAGGCTCACGATTTTCCCATCGAGCCGCGGCCGGCGCAGTGAGCGCATCGCGCTTGCCGGTCAAGGCCCACAGGTGCGAAGTTAAGTCCTCTCCGTTGAACGCCCGGCATGGCCGGGCCGACTAAGTTAGCGCCCACAGGTCAGGACTCCGCGTCACGGTCATGGCGGTGTTCATGATCCACGGGGTGCTGATGCGCGGCGTGCCCGTGACTGCCATAAACGCCAGCTTCGGGCTGAAATGGCGCCTCGAATTTCGTCAGTTGCGCCCCGGCGCGGATCAGCATCTCCTCGATCGCATCATCCGGGCGTATGCGGACGGCCGAGGCCCGGATCTCCGCCGGCACACGGCGGTTGCCGAGTTGCCAGGCAAGCCGCGCAAACTGCTGCGGGTCGTGATGGTGCGCCTCCACAACCGGCTCCGGCGCCGCGTGCACGGCAATCCAGCGTCCGTCTCCGAGGCGCAAGCCATCGCCGCCGGCCATGACCACGGCGTGCGGCAAATCGAGCAAAATAGCCTCGCCATGATCCGTCGTCAGCCTGACGCGCTGGCTGACGCGGGCCTCGAAATCGAGCGTGACGCTGCCTTCGGCTTGCGCTTCCGGCCAAAGCCCCTTTGCACGGTGGACGAGCGCGCTATGCATCGAGAGGGTTCCTGAAAGCTATCTTTGCATTAGGTTTAGGCCGCGGCGGGATAATCTATCCTTCGCTTAATACTACGCCGGCGCCCCCGCAACGTCAAAGCGCCGCCGTATCCGCTTCCCGCGTGTGCAGCAGCCAGCGATACGCCCGCAAGTGGACTGAAGCCTGTCCTGGTATATCGGAATCCCAGGGAAGTCCCCCCTCACTCTGTCTCTCTCCCCGAGGGGAGAGAGGACGTTGCCGCAGCCGTTGAAGACTCCCTCTCCCCTTGGGGAGAGGGCTGGGGTGAGGGGGGGCTTCCTCGTTTCCGCTTATATAGACGCTGGGCGTTTACTCCAGTCCGAGGGTGCGCTCGTTCAGTTGCGGAAGGCCTTTACGCCCGCGCATCAGGTTCGTGAAGCGGATGAAGAGGTAGTGGCTGTCCTGAGGGCCGGGCGATGCTTCGGGATGATACTGTACCGAAAAGACTGGCTTCCCTTTAAGGCGGATGCCGCAATTGCTGCCGTCGAACAAGGACACATGGGTTTCCTCGACCCCATGCGGCAGGCTTTCGCGTTCCACCGCAAAGCCATGATTCATCGAGGTAATTTCTACCTTGCCGGTCGTGCAATCCATAACGGGATGATTGGCGCCGTGATGGCCGTGGCGCATTTTCACGGTGCGCCCGCCGAGCGCTAGACCGAGAAGCTGATGGCCGAGGCAAATGCCAAACAGCGGGAGTCCCGAGCCGATCAGGTTGCGGATAACGGGGATCGCATACTCTCCGGTTGCGGCGGGATCGCCAGGGCCATTCGACAAAAAGACACCGTCGGGCCGGCGGGAGAGCACCTCCTCGGCAGTCGCGTAGGCTGGCAGCACGGTCACGCGGCAGCCCGATGAGGCTAAGCAGCGCAGGATGTTGCGCTTAATGCCATAGTCTATCGCGACAACGTGAAAATCCGGCACCTCCTGCGTTTTGAAGCCCTGGTTCCAGGTCCAAACGCCTTCGCTCCACCCGTAACTCTGCGTAGTTGTGACGCGTCCGGCGAGCTCGGCGCCCTCCATATTCGGGCACGCGCGCGCTCGCGCAAGAAGCGCGTCGAAATCGAAAACGCCGTCTGGATGATGCGCGATAACGGCGTTGGGCATGCCATGATCGCGGATTAGCATGGTCAAGGCCCGCGTATCGACGCCGCTTATGCCTATGATGCCGCGCGCGCTCAGCCATTGATCGAAGTGCTGACGGGAGCGGTAATTGGATGGGCCGGTTATGCCCGCGTGAAGGATACAGCCGCAAACGCCTGAGGAGGCAGCCAGGCTAGCGGTCTCGATGTCGTCGGGATTGACGCCGGTATTGCCGATATGCGGGAAGGTGAAGGTGACGATTTGCCCGGCGTAAGAGGGATCGGTCAGGATTTCCTGATAGCCCGAGATCGCGGTATTGAAGCAAACCTCGCCCGTTGCTTCTCCCGTGGCGCCGGCGCCGAACCCTTGAATAATCAATCCATTGGCGAGAACCACGGCGGCTGTGTAGGGGCTATCCGCCCATGCAGGGGTACCGGCATGGTTTGTAGATGTCATGACTCGACCTTAGGCTCGGCTAACTCTATTAAGCACGTCCGCGCTTACGGCTAGATTTTAACGAAAGCGTGGCCTGCGGCCAGGAATGTTAACGGGTCGGAACCGGAACTTCACCGCGATAGTCGTAAAATCCGCGCTGCGTCTTGCGTCCGAGCCACCCGGCTTCGACGTACTTCACCAGGAGCGGACACGGCCGGTATTTGGTGTCCGCCAGCCCCTCGTACAACACTTGCATAACCGAAAGGCAGGTATCGAGGCCGATGAAATCGGCAAGTTGTAAGGGACCCATCGGATGGCGGGCCCCGAGCCGCATGGCAAGATCGATGGCCTCGACGGAGCCCACACCTTCGTAAAGGGTGTAGACCGCTTCATTGACCATCGGCAAAAGGATGCGGTTGACGATGAAGGCCGGAAAATCTTCGGCGACGGTCACCGTTTTGCCGAGGCTCTCGACGAAGCGGCGCGACACGGCAAAAGTCGCCTCGTCCGTTGCGATGCCGCGGATCATCTCCACGAGTTCCATCACCGGCACGGGGTTCATAAAGTGCATGCCGATGAACTGCTCGGGCCGGTCCGTCACGGCCGCAAGCCGGGTTATCGAAATGGAGGAGGTGTTGCTGCCGATGAGAGCGGCCGGCTTCAGGTGCGGACACAGAGCGACGAGGATCTTGCGCTTGATATCCTCGTCTTCCGTCGCCGCTTCTATCACAAGCTCAGCATCGGCGAAGGCATCGAGCGAGGGAGCATAAGCGATCCGGCTCAGCGCTTCGTCGCGTTGCTCTTCGGTTATCTTGCCCCGGTGAATTTGACGGCTCATATTGCCATGGATTGTCGCAAGCCCGGCTTCTACGCGCTCCTTGCTCAAATCGTGGAGCAGGACGTTGTAGCCTGCGAGCGAGGCGACGTGCGCAATGCCATTGCCCATCTGGCCGGCGCCAATGACGCCAATCGTCTTGATAACGAGAGGTGGCCGCCCCTCGCCTTTGTTGGCGTAGGGGTTTGCGCGGGTCGTGTATGGGGCTTGAACCATCGTCAACTCCGGGGTTCGGTGTGAAGCTACTTCCGGTTGTCGAGCGCGGCTTCGAATTCCGGCAGAATCTGAAATAGGTCACCGACAATGCCGTAGTCCGCGACCTGAAAGATGGGCGCTTCCTCGTCCTTGTTGATGGCAACGATCACCTTCGAATCTTTCATGCCCGCAAGATGCTGGATGGCGCCCGAGATCCCGACGGCGATGTAGAGCTCTGGAGCGACCACCTTGCCAGTTTGACCGACCTGATAGTCGTTGGGGACGAAACCGGCGTCCACGGCCGCGCGGCTCGCGCCGACCGCTGCGCCGAGCTTATCGGCAATGCGCTCGAGGAGCTTGAAATTCTCTCCCGACTGCATGCCGCGCCCGCCGGAGATCACGATCTTGGCGGCAGTGAGTTCGGGCCGCTCGGACTTCGACAATTCTTCGCTCACAAATTGCGAGATGCCGTTGGCCGCTTGCGTTTGAATTTGCTCGATAGGCGCAGATCCGCCTTCCGGCGCAGCGGCGAAAGCCGTCGTGCGGATGGTCATCACTTTCTTTGCCCCGGTGCATTCAACCGTTTGCACCGCATTGCCCGCATAGATGGGGCGCTCGAACAGCACCGGGCTATGCACGGCTATGACATCGGAGATTTGCGCCACATCGAGGAGGGCCGCCACCCGGGGCGCTACGTCTTTTCCCGCAGCCGATGCGACAGCGGCGAGCGCCTCGTAACGTTCCATGAGCGGGACGATCAGCGCTGCCATGTCTTCTGCCAGCCGCGGCTTTAAGTGATCCGCATCGGCAAGGAGGACCTTTTCGACACCGCTGAGGCTTGCGGCTTTTTGCGCAACCGCGCCGCAGCCCGATCCGGCCACTAGAATATGAACGGGGCTCCCGAGCTTCTGAGCCGCCGTCAGCGCCTTAGCGGTCGCACCGTTCAGCGCCTTGTTATCGTGCTCTGCAACAAGAAGAACGGCCATTATTGCAACACTCCCGCTTCGGTGCGCAGCTTCTCCACGAGCTCGCTCGCGGATTGAACCTTAATGCCAGCCTTTCTGGTTGGCGGCTCGCTGGTTTTAATCACCTTGATTCTCGGTTCGATATCGAGCCCTAACGAGCTGGCATCGACCTCATCCAACGGCTTTTTCTTCGCCTTCATAATGTTCGGCAGTGATGCGTAACGCGGCTGATTGAGCCGCAGGTCGACGGTCACAATGGCCGGCAATTTGAGCGCAACGGTTTGCAATCCGCCGTCAACCTCGCGGACAACCTCCAACGCGCCGTCCTTGAACGTCACTTTGAATGCGAAGGTCGCCTGAGGCCAGTTAAGCAAGGCCGCGAGCATTTGACCGGTTTGATTGGAGTCGTCATCGATCGCTTGCTTGCCGAGAATGACAAGCCCCGGCTTCTCTTGCTCGACGGCGCGCTTAAGAATCTTCGCCACCGCCAAAGGCTCGACCGGGAGGTCCGTTCTGTAAAGAATCGCGCGGTCCGCACCCATGGCGAGGGCCGTGCGTAATGTCTCTTGAGCTTTTTGGGGGCCCACGGAAACCGCGATAATTTCTTCGGCGTGCCCGGCTTCCTTGATGCGGATCGCCTCTTCAACTGCGATTTCATCGAAAGGATTCATGGACATCTTAACATTAGCGATGTCGACGCCGCTGCCGTCCGGTTTCACGCGGATCTTAACGTTGTAGTCTACGACCCGTTTGACGGGTACGAGAAGCTTCATAGCGATAAAGTCCTGACTATTGGCCAGCTCATTATGCTGCACTGCAGCGCCGGGTCAACTCACCTAATGGCGTACAAATTTACCATTGACGCGGTATCGAGAGTGCAAATCTATTTCGCACTTGCGAAAGTGTCAATCCGTTCAAGCTTGTTCAACAGGTTAAACGCTAAACACCCGTCGCTGCATCGAAGAGGCGGAAGCCGGGACGCTTCAAGACCGTCACCAGAAGCGCACCCGTGAAGAATCCCCCAACATGGGCCCACCAGGCGGTTCCGCCGTTTGGAAAATAGATCGCCGCGCCAATCTGGTAAACGATCCAGGTGCCGATCACAAAGCCTGCCGGGAACCGCAGCGGAAGAAAGGGCAGCTTGGGGAAAAGTACCCAAACGCGGATGTTGGGATGGAGCATAAGATAGGCACCGATAACGCCCGAGATCGCCCCGCTCGCGCCGATAAGAGGTACATCGCGCGTATCGGTGATAGCGCTGTACACGAGGGCCGCCGACGCGCCGCATACCAAATAGAAGAAGATGAAGCGCATATGCCCCATGGCATCCTCGACGTTGTCGCCGAAGACAAAAAGGAAAATCATGTTCATGACAAGATGCAGAACGCTTCCGTGCAGAAACATGTAAGTGACAAGCCTAAATTGCCCGGGAGCATGCCGCAAAAACGAGTCCAAGGGCATAACGTCGCGAGGTTTGACTGACAGCATGTCGACGAAGCCTGCCCGCGAATGGAATATGAGATCGGACTCGAAAACGAAATATATAATCACGTTTAGCGCAATGATACTCACTGTAACATACTGAAACTTAACCGCTTTGAGGGGGTTCAGATCCCAGACCGGCACGAAAATCATGGACAGTTCCAATCCGGAGGAGTTTACGCGTTTTGCCCTGGCCGCCACAAAAGGTCACCCTTGCCTTTGCCATTCACATAGCGGCTGGCAACGAACAAGTGATCGGAAAGGCGGTTGATATAGCGGCTTGCGGCATCGCTGACTTGCTCGCCCTCGAGCTTTAGCTCCACGATACAGCGCTCTGCGCGGCGGCAAATGGTGCGGGCAAGATGCAGAGCGGCCCCAGCCTGAGAGCCGCCGGGAAGCACGAAGGATGCGAGCGGGGCCATTTCGCCGTTCATGGCGTCGATTTCCTGCTCGAGCCTTCCGACCTGTGCATCCCGAAGCCGCAGCGGGGTGTAGGGAAGGGTCTCGCCGCGATCGGGCACGCAAAGATCGGCCCCAAGGTCGAAAAGATCGTTTTGAATCCGGGCGAGCATTGCTGCGACCATCTCCTGATCGCTTGGCAGTAGCACTCGTGCCAAGCCGATGGCTGCATTCGTCTCGTCTACTGTGCCATAGGCTGCAATACGGCTGCTCGACTTTAAAACGCGCTCGCCGCTCCCGAGCGCAGTCGTGCCGTCATCGCCAGTCTTCGTGTAGATTTTCGTGAGAACGACCATTTGCCGCGCCCGGCCAAGACTTCATGCCAAGCTGCTGCATATCACATTTACCAGCGATATCCTAGCCTAACGCCGGCATTTGTTAGGCCGCGGTTCGGATTGCAGAGACCGCCATTGGACATGTGGTCGATGGTCGCCAATAGCCGCCAATCCGCAGACAGCGAGAAGCCGAGGGAAGCAGACTCTCTGAAATTGACAGTGCAGCCGTATGAAGCTTCGCCAGGGGTGTCGAGGGGACCGTCGTGGGCAGCACCGCCAAACGATCCCTCAACGAAGGCATGGTCGGTAAGTTTTGCGTCCCAGGTCAAACCCCAGTAGAACTCGTCGGTCTTACCGAAGGCTACCGTCGTGCCGAGGTGGGGGCGAGGGGTCAGGAAAAAGTTTAAAATGCTATCCTCATAGCCGCCGCCAAAACGGCCTCCTAGAACTTCGAGGTTCAAGGCGGCCGCTCCCTCGTGCCCTGCATCGTCGATGGCTTGCTTGAAAACGCCGGCGCGCACCTCGTCAATCATCCAGAACGGCTGACCGGTTAGCGTATACGGCTCCAACGCCGCGGCGGGTGTCACACCGGGCGCGGTCATCGCGAAAGCGGCGAATGCTATTGCAGCGCTGAGCCTCCAAGCGGCGCCGAGGTACGAATTACGGATGGCCAAGTGCGTCCCCAAATAAGCTTGGCTTATGTTCTTGCGGCATCCTTCAGTTTTGTCAAACCGATATGCGCGGGCGAAAGCAGTTCTATCGAGGGTGTGCGATAATTGGCACGGCCGGTTAACGCGAAGTTAAATAAACGGCGGCCGTGGATACACAAATCGCTAAGAATTGAAGTGCAACGGGCCATCGCATAAGCTTCTTGCCGGCCCCCTCTGCCGCCGCTTGCTCTGTAGGACCGCAGAATAGTCCCCCCTCATCCCGGCCTTCTCGCCGAGGGGAGAAGGACGCTGTTTCCCCGCGGCTCAGGCGAGAACGTGCAATGAGAAGAGATTATTCTTATCGGTCCAAGCCTTGACAGGGTCCCATCCCCCATCCCTGGCAAGGGCGCGGAAGCCCGCCATAGTGTATTTGTACGAGTTCTCGGTGTGAATTGTTTCCCCCGGACGGAACTCGAAGCTGTGGCCTGCCACCCGGACCCGATGCGGCTTCGCCGGCCGCAAGTGCATTTCTATGCGGCCTTCGGCGGCGTTATAGGGCGCCGAGTGCTCGAATAAGCCTGGGTCGAAATTTCCATCGAGCTCCCGGTTGATGCGCGTCAGGATGTTGCGGTTGAAGGCGGCTGTCACACCCTCGGCATCGTCATAAGCGGGCAGAAGAATATCGAGCGGCTTCTGGAGGTCGGCGCCAACGATGAAGAGAGCGTCGCCGCCGAGGAAGCGCCGCGCGGATTGCAGGAAAAAAACCGCTTCATCGTGTGTCAGGTTGCCAATCGTAGAGCCAGGAAAAAAACCGGCTCGAGGGTGGCTACGAAACGGCAAGGTCATCTCGCCAAGGTCTTGGAAGCCGCCAAGCACCGGATGCACCGCGATGCTGGGGAACTTCCGTTTAATGCGGCGGACTGCCGGAAAGAGCGCGGATGCCGATATTTCGATGGATATATAGGCAAAAGGCCGGTCGAGAGCTTCCAGCAAAAGCTCGGTTTTGCGGCAGGAGCCCGAGCCGAACTCAACGATAACGGCGCCCGGCGGGACAATTTCGCGAAGCTCGGGGCCAGAGGATTTGAGCAGCGCAATCTCGGTTCGCGTGGGATAATATTCGGGCAGCTCTGTGATCCTCTCGAAGAGCTCCGAGCCTCGCTCGTCATAAAGAAAACGGCTTGGCAGCGCTTTTTGGCGAAGCGACAGGCCACGCAGCACTTCTTCGAGGAAGCTGCCGGCGGCGAGCTGAGGGGCTGTTTGCATCCCGGCGAAGCGCTGCATCGCTAAGCATCGCTCGCAAGGCGAAGGCCCATGAATTGCCAGCGCTGATGCGGATAAAAGAAGTTCCTATAGGTGGGACGCGTGTGATGCGCGGGCGTGGCGAAGGACGCGCCCCGCAGCACGAACTGATTGCACATGAACTTGCCGTTATATTCGCCAAGCGCTCCAGGTGCCGGCTTGTATCCGGGGTAGGGCGAATAAGCGCTTTGTGTCCATTCCCATACATTGCCATAAAGCGACGACGCCCCGCCGGCAGAGCCAGGGGCTGGACAAAGCCGCGAAAGCCCGGACGGGGCCGGACTTGGCTGGTCCGCAAGCGCTGCCTCCCACTCGAGTTCCGTGGGCAGCCGCTGGCCTGCCCAGCGGGCGAAGGCGTCTGCCTCGTAGTAGCTGACATGCACGGCCGGCCATTCCGGCTCGACCGGGCATAGCCCGTGCAGGGTCATCTGATGCCAGGCCCCGTTCCGAAGCTCCCAGTAACCGGGGGCGTTCCAGTTCTCGCGCTGCACGGCCGCCCAGCCGTCCGCCAGCCAAAGTAATGGGTCCGAGTAGCCGCCCGCCTCCATGAAGGCGATCCACTCCCTGTTGGTAACCTCGCGGCTGAAAATGCGAAAATCCGCCAAAAGCACGCGGTGAGCAGGGCCCTCATTGTCGTAAGCGAAGCCCTTTTCGCGATGCCCGATATGGTAGATGCCGCCGGAAATAGTCCGCCAATGGCCGGGTGCGGCTTCAACCGCCGGCAGGGCCGGCTTCTCCCGGTAAGCCGGCCGGAGCGGATTGGCCGCGAAGAGAGCGAGAATATCGGTGAGCATCAACTCCTGGTGCTGCCGCTCGTGATGAATGCCGGTCTCGATCAGAGCGAGAGCCTCTTGCGGCATTGTCCCGGCTAAAAGGGCTTGCAAATGCTCATCGGCATAGGCGCGGTAGGCCCGGACCTCCTCCGCTGAAGGCCGGGTAAGAAGGCCCCGCCGGGGCCGCGGATGCCTTGGGCCCAGAGTTTCATAATAGGAGTTGAAACAATATGCGAAGCGCCCGTCGAAGACGCGGTAATCGGGCGAGAACTTCTTAAGGACTAGCTCCTCGAAAAACCATGTGGTGTGGCCGAGATGCCATTTTGTGGGGCTCGCATCGTCATTGGCCTGGACAACCTGGTCCTCGGCGGACAGAGGCGCGGCGATCTCAAGCGAAAGCGCACGCGTTGCGCCAAGCCGCTCAGCGAGTTCGCGCTGGCTGGCCCCGGCCCCGGAGGGCTTTGCGGAACAGACGTCGAGTGGCATAGTTGTGCCCCTTTTTATGGTTTAGGGAGCCTGCCTTCCCCCAACTCCGTAAATCAGGGGAACAAGCTAACCGGGAACCAGGTCCATCGTGGTCACATCTGAATACGGACCCAGCACAAGTTTGTTACCTGCCCCCCTGTCGAAACCGGGGAGGCCGGAGCCAAGGCCGCTGCGCGGTGCCATGCGCTTGCTCGAATCCATGGGCCATGCCGCACTGATCGAGTTTCCGCTGAGGAGCGGACGGCGCGCGGATATCCTCTCGCTCGGCGAAAAAGGCGAAATCTGGATCGTCGAGGTGAAGTCGGGCGTTCCAGACTTCCGCGCCGACCGCAAGTGGCAGGATTATCTTGAATGGTGCGACCGGTTCTTCTTCGCTGTCGGCCCCGATTTTCCGGCAGAGATCCTTCCCCATGCCGCAGGGCTTTTCATCTCGGACGAATATGAGGCTGTGCTCGTGCGTGAGCCGGAGCCGGTGCTGCTTCGAAGCGCAAGGCGAAAGGCGCTCACCTTGCGCTTCGCCCATCTAGCCGCGCGCCGTCTTTCAGGCCGCAGCGATCCCGTCACCGGCTGAACCGCCGCTATCGAAGCAGACGGTTCCCCGCGGCGTATCGAGACATGCCCGCAGGGAAGGCCCGGTTCGATCGCATAGGACGCTGACGCGGCATGCGGCGGTGTCGAGGCCGATCGACTCCAGCGCCGGGTTTACGCGGTCCGGATCGGGCGCCCGGAGCTCTAAAGCTTTCAAGCTTGTCCCGCGCTCCGGTAAGCCCGCGGCCGGGTGAACATCGTCCGGCCACTCTATGAGCGAGGGCAGCAGGCCATGCCCGGGTAAACTGCCGTCGCCGCGAATTGTGATAAGCCAGTTGAACCCGTTCCGGCTCATGGGGTGAACTTTGCCCGGATCGTAGCTGGGGCAGAAGCCCGGCCTCGATAAGCCGCTCGTCGCCGCCACCCAGGTTAGCAAGCGCGGCGTTTGAAGATAATTGCCTATTTGGAGTGCGTCGAGAGCGAACCAGCGCGGTCTATCCGGCTTTTTGCCGTGCGGATCGATGGCAATCAGCTCAAGATAAAGCCTCTCGCCGAGCCGCAGAAGGCGGTTATGCGTTCCCATCGTCTCATGCTCGCCGCCCGCTGAGAGGGCTACGCCGAGCCGCTCTTCGAGCCAGCGCGCACCGGCATCGAGCGAGGAGACGCCGAAAACGAGGTGGTCCAACGCGGCTCTGGGTGGCATTTGCGCCCATTGCGCTATTTCGGCGCGCGTTTGGCGAGGATGCGCTGCAATGTGCGCCGGTGCATATGCAGCCGTCTTGCGGTCTCCGACACGTTACGGTTGCAGAGCTCGTAAACGCGCTGAATGTGCTCCCAGCGGACCCGGTCGGCGGACATGGGATTTTCCGGCGGTTTCGGCTTTGTCTCACCGGATGCGGTGAGCGCTGCGAGGATGTCCTCGGCATCGGCGGGTTTCGACATATAGTCGACGGCACCGAGTTTCACCGCCGTCACGGCCGTCGCGATGTTGCCGTAGCCCGTGAGCACAAGCGCGCGGCAATCGGGGCGGGTTTCGCGAAGCATGCGAATAACCTCAAGCCCGTTGCCATCGTCGAGACGCAAGTCGACAACCGCAAAAGCGGGCGCCGACTCCCTAATGGCCTGTTTCCCGGCTTCGAGCGAATCGGCCGTGCGTACCTGGTAACCGCGCGCTTCCATCGCTTTGGCAAGCCTAGAGAGAAAAGGCTTGTCATCGTCGACGATCAGCAGCGAGTTATCCCCGCTCAATTCCGGCACGGCGAGCGTGCTCATGACTGCAGCATCCATAGCTATTTTGTCGCACCCCCTTACATAAGGTCGCAGTGTCGTGTTCCAAACGGCGAAAGTCAATTTTTTACGGCGGCGTCAAGCCGTTCGCGCGGCCAAACGACCTCAACCATAGCCCCGCCGAGGTATGGGGACCGGTTTACCGCCCGGATCGACGCCCCGGAGCGCTCCAGAAGCGTCTTCGCGATGAAAAAGCCCAGGCCCATTCCGCTCTCTTCGCCGTCGGCATCGCCGCCATCGCCTCGCGGCCTGCTCGTCACGTAAGGCTCGCCCAAGTACTTAAAGACATTTGGATGGAAACCGGGCCCGTCATCGATGATGCGCAGGCGTATCCGCTCCTGATCGTAATTTGCATCGATGGTAACGCGCTCATGCGCGAAGTCGATAGCATTCTCGACCAAATTACTTAGACCATGGATGAGCCCCGGGCTTCTCGGCATCAACGGCTCGGCCCCCGGCTTGGATGGCGCTGACCCGTCTGTAAGCCCGACCACGACTTCAACGCCTGGGACGCGCAAAGGTGCGACGACCTCCTCGATCAGGTGGCTGAGGGGTATTTGCGCGAAGTAATCGTCCTCACCTTCACGCCTACTTTTCGAAAGCTCGCTCAGGATGTCGCGGCAGCGAGCCGTTTGGGTCTGCAGGAGGGTAATGTCCTCCCGCAATGGGCTTTCGTCCGGCACCGCGCGCTCAAGCTCTTTGGCGACGAGCGCTATCGTCGAAAGGGGGGTGCCGAGTTGATGGGCGGCAGCAGCGGCGAGCCCGTCCAGGGCCGAAAGGCGCTGCTCGCGCGCCAAGACGAGTTCCGCAGCGGTAAGCGCCTCGGACATCTGCCGTGCTTCCTGGCCTATACGCCACGCATAAATCGCTATAAATACGATGCATGAGACCAGCGACGACCAAAGCCCTATCACATAGGTATAGGGCAGCGAAGGCGGCGGCTGGTGGGCCCAAGGAAGCGGCATATGATAGCGCGCAAGCAGCGAGGCCAGTGCAATATCGAGTGCAGTCAGGATTAGGGTTACGATAAGCGGCTGCGTGGACGCAGAAACCGCGACCGGGACGACCAGAAGAAAGAAAAACGGATTTTGCAGCCCGCCTGTGAGATAAAGCAGCGCCGCAAGTTGCGAGATATCGTAGCCGAGGAGTAACAGAGCATGGCGGCTCGCCAGAAGCTGGGAACGCGGAGCCAGCAAGGTCAGCGCAATGTTCAGTGCCGCCGACAGGAAAATAATGGCAAGGCACGGGATCAGTGGGAGCGGAAAGCCGAAACTGAAGTAAACCAGATATATGGTTGCAGTCTGCCCGGCGATCGCGAACCATCTGAGCCTGATCGTCGTGTTGAGTCTCAGGCGGCTTCTGTCCACTACGATTTGAGCGCTTGTCATTATGCAATCCTAGAACTTAAACACACGGCCTAGAGGCGCGGACGCCGGCGCAACCGTCAGTAAATCGACGTAATGCGCTTTCAAAACCGCGTCATCTTGCAAAGCCCGGCCGGCTGGATGGCGGCCGTATGAAGGACAAGCGAAGGACATTCCATGCTGCGTATCAATCCGGTCCTGTTCATCGTCATCTTGTTTGTGGCAGGTTTTGCCGCAGCTTACTCGATCCGCTTTACGCCGCAAAGGGCGCAAACGGAAGGAAAGGCGCTGATCGGCGGACCTTTTTCCCTTATCGATACAGATGGTAAACGTGTCACGGATGGTAACTTCCGCGGCAAGCTCATGCTCGTCATGTTCGGCTATACGCACTGCCCGGACGTGTGCCCCACCGAGTTGCAAAATATCGCCGAGGTGATGGACAAGCTCGGGGCCGATGCGAGCCAGGTCGCGCCGGTCTTCATTACCGTGGACCCTCAGCGCGACACGAAAGAGGTTCTCGCGGCCTATGTTAAGGCCTTCAACCCGGTCATTACGGGCCTCACCGGCAGTCCGGACGAGGTCGCAAGCGCCGCGAAGGCTTACCGTGTTTACTTTAGAAAGGCAGGTGGCGGTGCAGAAGATTACACCGTCGACCATTCGGCCTTCGTCTATCTGATGGACCGGGAGGGTAATTATATTACTCACTTTATGTTCAATACCCCGCCCGGCACGATGATCGATGCGGTAAAGCGGTACCTCCCGGGCGGAAAAAGCTCATAGTTCAAGGGGAGGGAGGCTCAAGGCTCAACGAAAGATTAATTCCCCTTGTACGATTCGCGTGTCAGCTTAGCTGTAACGGTACGGTGTAAGCATAGCCTGCGACGGTCTTTGAGGCGCTTGTAGCGTGGTGTTGTAATCAGGCGTTCACTCAATAGAAGGAGGTCGCGTGCTCTACCACCTTTATGAGCTGGGCCAAGCTGCCATGTCTCCCGCACGGGTGGCCGCTCACTCAACCCGCTTTCTCATGCGGAGCCCCTTCAATCCCCTGTCTTATACGAATATCGGGCGCAACGCGGCCGCCGCTGCCGAGCTTTTGGAACGGACGACGCGGCGCTACAAAAAGCCGTCGTTCGATATCGCCCGCACACAGGTGAAAGGGCAGCAAATCGCGGTCACAGAGGAGACCGTCTGGCGCAAGCCCTTTTGCAACCTCATCCGCTTCAAGAAGCACTTTCAGGGCAACGCGCCGGAGGAGCCGCGGCTCCTGATCGTGGCGCCGCTTTCAGGGCACTATGCGACACTTCTGCGCGGAACGGTGGAGGCCATGCTGCCTCACGCCGACGTGTACATCACCGACTGGCACGACGCCCGCTTCGTCCCCCAGCAGAACGGCAATTTCGATCTCGATACTTACATAGATTATGCCATCGAGATGCTCGAGCTGTTCCAGGGCGACGTGCACGTCATGGCGGTGTGCCAGCCCTCCATACCGGTTCTTTCGGCTGTGGCGCTCATGGAGACCTGCGACAGTCCGGCGATACCGCGCAGCATCATCCTCAAGGGCGGCCCGGTCGACACCCGCGTCAGTCCGACCGCGGTGAACAAGCTCGCAGAAGAGCGGGGCACCAATTGGTTCCGGCGGACGGTCATCACGTCGGTGCCATGGCCAAACCCGGGGCATGGGCGGCTCGTTTATCCCGGCTTCCTGCAGCTCACCGGCTTCATGGCCATGAACCTCGACCGGCACGTGACCGCTCATAAGGAGCTCTTTTTCAACCTCGTCAAAGGCGACGGCGACTCGGTTGAGAAGCACAAGGAGTTCTATGACGAATATCTCGCGGTGATGGACCTTACGGCGGAATATTATCTGCAAACCATCGACCAGGTCTTCGTCAAGCATCAGCTCCCGAAGGGCGAGATGTTCCATCGCGGTCAGCTTATCGACCTAACGGCCATCCGCCGCACAGCGCTGATGACCATCGAGGGCGAAAAGGACGACATAACCGGCCTTGGTCAATGCTCGGCGGCGCTTGGCCTCTGCACAAACCTGTCCCGGTCGAAGAAGCTGCATTACACGCAAGCTGGCGCCGGCCATTACGGTATCTTCAACGGATCGCGCTACCGGAACGAGATCGTGCCCCGCATCGTGGCGTTCATGTCGGATCACGACGTTAGGGGCGGCAGCCTGCATTGGATTTTGCAACGTCTTGCCGGCGAAAAAGGCGTTGAAGCCTCGCCCCCGGCACTCCCGTACACCGCCGCGGCCGCAACCGCCGCGGAGGCTGCCGGAGAAAACGCCGTCCGGCTGTCGTCGCTTCCCGCAAAGCCGATACTGAAAATAAAAAAGGGCCGTTCGCTCGCCCGGCTGTCCGCCGGCCAAGGGAAGTCTCCAGGCGCGAGAAATCGCGGGCGTTGAGCGCAAGGTGGC
>Ga0326728_10011905_pt1 | contig 19620 bp, 11 predicted proteins | sample MB3enrmetagenome_FD_207602 | JGI IMG/M metagenome (GOLD analysis project Ga0326728, IMG submission 207602) | Lab enriched peat soil microbial communities from McLean, Ithaca, NY, United States - MB31MN | ecosystem: Environmental > Terrestrial > Soil > Wetlands > Peat | place: USA: New York... | reverse complement strand
TGTTGACCATTTGCGCCTGACGGCAGAAATCTTCAATGTTTGCCGGGGCGCCGTAGGCTGCAATGGCGTCTGCCGTTTCCCGGCAACCGTTATAGCCGCTCTGCCAATCGTGCAGTCCCCACATTTCATTGACCGGCCAAAGGCTCTTGAAGGGCATCATGCGACGCATGGTCTCCACGGCCGGAATTGTGGCCGAACCGAGTTCGGGACGGAAACCGCGGGCGAAGTCATTGAAGTAGAAAGTTGCCGGTTTCGTCTCGTAAGGGCCATCGCCGTCGGTGGGCGGAATCTGCGTGGAGAATTGAAGGAAGATCCGCGTTCCATCCAGCTCTTCAGCTAGCCTGGGCATTTCCGTCAGGATGGGATCCTGGGGCGCCGTCTCATTGGCCGCGCACCACAGCGCGACGCAGGCATGGTTTCTGCGCCGCAGGATGCGGTCGCGCGCGTTGCGCAGCCACATAAAGGGATCGTCGGGCATCAGGCCGTTGGAGATGCCGAACTCCTCCCAAACCATGATGCCAAGCTCATCGCAGACCTCGTAAAACTCCGCCTTGTCGAGGTCCCCAGACCAGTTACGGATCAGGTTGAAGTTCATCTCCTTCTCCATGCGCACGCGGCACAGGAAGCCTTCGCGGTCACAGCGAAGCATCCCCTCATCCATGCCCCAATTCACTCCCCGGACAAAGATGCGCTTTCCGTTGCAGGCGATCGAGAGAGGCTCCTTGGCATGCAACGCGGCTTGACTAGGCACATTCATCCCGTTTTGGATCGCGCCCGGATCCCACTTGGTATGTAGCGGCGGGGAATACGAAAACTCCCGAATGCCGATGCGGGATCTGTTCACGTCAAGCACCTGGCCATTGGCACGGAATTCGAGAACGAGATCGTAAAGATTCTGCTCGCCGTGCCCGCTTGGCCACCAGAGCTTGGGATCGACCAAAGAAAGCTGCTTATATTTCGACTGATCGAGCTTGATGAAAACTCCGGCGTTTTCCTGGAGAGAGACGGGATGACTGAATTCCATGACGCCGAGGCGGACATGGAGTTCGCCTTTGCAGGGTTTTCCGGAGTAGTTCCTCAAATCGAGGCAAAGGGTGAGATCGGCGCGCGTGAGGTTTTTCGGGTCGGGAAAATGCGTGATGGCGAAGACGTTCTCGATGGTTACATCGCCGGTGGTAGTGAGTGCAACGTGGTTCCAAATGCCGGTGTTGCGGTCCCGGATGGTGGGCAGCCAATCCCAGCTTCCGCTGGGGAGAATCGTAGGTTCATTCTCGGGGAATTCTGCAGGCCAATCGTAGCCGCTCAGCCGCTTAGGCATCACCTTATCCGGCTTGGGCACCGGCGTGATAAGGACGGCAATGCAGTTCTTTTTGCCGGGCGTAGCCAGCTTGGTTACGTCGAACCGCCCGCGCATGAATGCGCCTTCGATGTCTCCGGCAAGCGTGCCGTTCAGGTAGACAAAAGCTCGATAGTTGATGCCGTCGAAGTTCAGCCAGATCCTTTTTCCCGAGTAGACCTGGGGTATTTCGAGCTCATTGCGATACCACCAGTTTGTGTGCGAAAAGAAATCGGAGATCTGCGAAAGATAATCGCCATAGAAGGGATCTGGGATCGCACCGAGGTTGAGATAGGTGGTAAGGACGGTGCCGGGCACGGTGGCGATGAGCCAGTTGCTGTCGTCGTATCCAGGGACGGACACTGCCGCGGCGCCTTCTTTAACGTTCGCCTGGTTAATAAGCCGCCAGCCGCCTTCAACGCGTAAAGTACCGTCGCCTTCGAGTGGAGGGAGTGGCACGGGGACAGCTTCAAACCCTCCGGTACCGTAGACTTCCAGGGAGGACAGTTCATAACCCCCGGGCTTCGCTTTACTGCTTAGCGCGAGCCGAACGTAGCGGGCGCGGGTTTCGGGGAACGTGATTTGCTCCGAGCCGCCATTACCGTTGGCGGTCTTTTGAATGTCGGTCCAGTTCTCGACCAACCCGGTTTCCGGCGACGGGCCGGAGTCGGAGGAGACTTGCACTTTGTATTTGAGCGGATAGTTGTTCCCCCAGCGCAGAACCGCGGAATGGACAGAGCAGTCGGCGCCGAGATCGACGTAGATCCATTGTTCGTCCGCATCGGCACTTTTCCACATCGTCGTCGTCAAACCGTCGGTTGACATGTGCCCGGTGTTGATGAAGTCAGCCGAGCTTGAGGCCCATGCGGCGCGATTCAGAGCGACATTTCGGCTGCCGCTGGCTTTGGCCCATTTCGGCGCGAATGCCGCGACCGAAGCGAACGCCCCATACTTCAATACTTCACGCCTGTTCAACTCCACCATGATTCAATTCTCCTTTTCGCCGCGATCGCCTTAAGGCGGAATCCGAATAGATTTACCCCGAGCATGCCGTTTCTGTGGCTCTTTCCTTGAGAAAGAGCCACTTTGCCTGTACGCCGCGTGGGCACTGCTACTCGTATTCCGCTGCAGAAACGCAGAACGATCTTGACCCGCCTCTTTTCTTGTCCGGTTAGCTTTCTGAAATCATAGCCTGATTCCCCTCTTTGTTCCGCCTCGCATTTTTTCAATACAAGATGAGCCTGAGGAGAGGAGTTGATTTCAACACCAGGTAAGTCTGGAGGATTAGGCATGCTGGGGATTGAACATCAGCGTACACGAAGCAGAGAAGTTGAACCTGGAAGCGTTTGGTTGGTTCGTCGAGGTAAGCGAGAAAATCCGGTTTGTTTGCGCAAATCGCCAGCCGGACATGGCGGGGCGGGGCTGGTGCGGCGCTACATCGAGAACGTGACCGGTTTGAGCCGGTTTCAGGTAACGCGGCTGTTTGGTTGCGACACAACCATTGGCCAGGTCCGTTCAACCGTCTACCGGCGGCGCCGGAACCTGCCAGCGTTTCCCTACCCGCGGGGCCCATTTTTGGCACGTTGTCGGCGAGCCAGCGCGATTGCGAAGCTACCGGAAATATGACGCAATCAAAGTGGGGCGCTCTGGAGTATTTCCTGACACTCTCACATGAAGAACAAATTGGAAATCCCTTTTTCCCCAGTCTTTGGGAGCCCCATGCAGCGCCATGGCGAGAAGATCCTGATTTGTAATGAAGTTCCCGGCGGCCTGGGTGCCGAAGATCGTAAGGCCCGCAATGGCAATCACGGGTTGTCCGCTTGCGGGGTTCGTGAATCGCGAGACAATGGCGCAGTCTTCGTTGACCTTCCAGTCCTGAGGTGTCACCACCGCCCATTTGACCTGGGGGTTGAACCGGTCATAATTCACATCATTTTTGGCGTCAAAGAAGAATCGCTGGTTCTCGGCCATCCCCCGGCTCCACTTGTTGGAGCGGTTGCCAATCACAATGACCGGGCCGGCAAGCAGGGAATCGGAAGGCGTCGAGCTGTCGGTGAGCAGCTGCCACTCCTTTCGATGCTCGCTCAGGACTTTGACCGTATCGGCCAATGCAAAAGCGTCTCCGATACCGACAAACGCATATGACATCTGCGCGGGCTTTCTGTTCATCGCCATCGGAATTGCCACATCGCGAGGGTCGGCATAATCGGCAGTCGTGCCGTAGACGAGTGGTACCGGAACGCAGATTAAAGCCGGCTTCGGACTTTGGAGTATAGGCGCCCATACCCGTTGAACCAAATCCGTGGTGCGCCAGCTTCGATAGACAATGACCGCTACAAAAGAACCGATCACCAGTAGCGAGGCCGCGGCGGCCCGCCAATCGATCCGATACCGATGAGCCGCCTGAACAGGACGCGTCTCCGATGGCGCCGCTGCCGGAACGGATGGGTCAGGTTGCGGTAGCTGCGGCACAGAATCGTCCTTAGCCCATTGAAAACTGACGGCATACGACCCAGGTGACAGGTGAAGAATGGGATTTGCCGTGCCACGGTTGACTTCGTAGAACATGGCCAGGCGCTTCCGGACTTCATTCGCGGTGACCCGAACAATATTGTCCTGGGAGGTATCGTAGTCGGCCGGTCTTTGAAATACCTCTGCGCCGATGACGCGCTCTTTCAGCCCTTCAATTGGTTTCCCATCGAGGACGTAATGGACGGAGAACTCAAGAAAACGGGAGCATCGATGGCTGGCGCGGAAGTGCTCGCTTTGAAGGACGCGGGCTAGTTGCCCCAGCATCTCCGCTTTCTGCACGTCACTCAACATCATCGTAGTATCGTGGCCCTGCATCGTACGCCACTCCCCACGGCTGAAACGGATCTGGATTATGAACGAATGTGGCTTAATAGTACAGCACTGACTCATTCTGCATTTTGTTATCAATACTTTACAGCCAGACAAAGGTGCGGAACCGTATCGGACTGGGAGGTTTTTGCAATAGGCCATAGAATCCCCGTACATCAAACTGCAGAGTTATGACGCGCACGAAATCCACAAGGAAGGCTGGTTACCTCCCGGGCGAGCAAGGGCTGATGGACCCGTCCGAAGGCGCTTGCCCATCTGGAATCGGTCCCGATTCCAGCGCCAACCTATGCTGCGACTGTGTGCCAGGCCCGGCAAGCACGCCAAGCCCCGATAAAACCAGCCTCTATATTATTATGTTGACTGATCTACTCATCCTATAGTATAGACATTATACGTAACAACAAAGGCTCGATTCGGTCTCGGCCACAGCTCCGCTTTTTGCCCGGCCGGCAACAAGATGGGCTTGGCGACCGGATTGCAGATGCTGAGGCCTCGTGGGTTCTTTAGTTTCGCCAAGCACAAGGAATGGCAAAAGAGCCGGGGCCTGCTGACTGTGTAGATGGGCGGAGTTTTCGTGTTCCACACTCCGCCTGCAAGGGCAATCCAATTCTGATGGAGGCAACCAATCCATTACGGGAAGGAGCAATCGAATGACAAAGCGTTACCAATTCTTCAAGTGGGGCTTGAAGAACGAAAATTTCAGATCGAAATTGGCGGAAGCGATGCTCAATAATCGTCGCAATGCCGAAAGATCCGTCGTTGGGCGTCGCAAGGGAGTTGCGATCGGACTCGTTGTAAGTTGTGCCCTGTTGATGTTCTTCGCGCTGCCTCTCGCGGCGCAAAATGCTGATGTTTCCGGTACGGTACGCGATAACACCGGATCTGTCGTTCCAAAAGCGACATTGAAATTGACGAATGAGGCTACCGGGGTAGTCCGTATGGCCCCAACCGACGAAAAGGGGCTCTATGCCTTCCCCGCCGTCCAGCCAGGCGTCTACGATCTCAGTGTCAGCGCCGCGGGTTTCCAGTCGCAGAATAGGACGGGGATCACAATCAGCGTCGCGGACAACGCCGAGGTCAACTTTGACTTGAAGGTCGGCGCGGTGAGCGAAACCGTCACTGTCACGGCCGAGCAGCAATTGCTGCAAACCGCCGACGCGGTGACCGGTCAGACCATTGATCGCGAGTACGTAAACGATATGCCGCTCATTAACCGCTCGGCGCTCGATCTGGCGTACCTCACCCCCGGCGTTAGCCAGCCGCCAGGCTCTACGTACGGGAATAATCAAGTGTCTGTCGTTCCATTTCTTACTTCAAATAACTTTGTTTCCAATGGCAGCCGCAATGCCACATCCGATGTGCTCATCGACGGCATTACAACGGGCGAAATGATTTCCGGGGGCCTGGGTGAGTTTACGAGCTATACCCCTTCTGTCGACGCGGTGCAGGAATTCAAAGTGCAGCAGACGAACTTCAGCGCCGAATACGGCTTCTCGGGCGCGACCGTCACCAACCTGCTCACCCGCTCCGGCACCAACCAGTTCCATGGCAACCTCTTCGAGTTCCTGCGCAATAACAAGCTCGATGCCAACAACTTTTTCGCCAATCGGGCGGGCATCGCGCTGCCCGGGCTGCACGAGAATGTCTTCGGCGGAACTTTCGGCGGCCCGATCTTCAAGAACCGGACCTTCTTCTTTTTCGACTATGAGGGAACGCGGAAAAGCTCGCTGAGCTCTGTCCTTTTGGGAATCCCGAGCACGGCGGAGAAGGGGGGAGATTTCAGCGAGCTGTGCGGCGGCGACGGCCCCAACGGCCCGGCGCCGGGCGCATCGTTCGTCAATGGCCAGTGCTCCAATCCGAACGGTCAGCTCTGGGATCCGTACACCGGAGTCTACAGCGCGAGCGCGGGTGGGCCTGTGCGCTCGAACTTTATTCCGAATAACAATCTGGCAGCCTATGCCAGCCCGGGCAATGCAAAGCTCAATGGCACGGTCTACCAATTAGCGGCAGGCGCGGGCAACGCGATCGACCCGGTGGCATCGAAGCTCATGGCTTTTTATCCCAAGCCGAACGTCGGCGTGGATGGCAGCGGGAATCCCGGACCGAATTACAACCCCTACTTCAATTACTTCTCGAACGGCACCAACAAAACCAACAACGACCAGTGGGATCTGAAAATCGATCAACACTTCAGCGATCGGGATATGTTGAGCGCGCGGTATTCGCATAGAAAGACCTCTCTGCAAAACCCCTATTGCTTCCCCGGCGATAAGGGCGATCCGTGTACTCAGGGACCGGAAGACTCCACAGCGCATCTTTTTGCCCTGAACTATAGCCATGTCTTCAACGGCGCGACGATGTTCAGCTTCACTTACGGCCTGACTCGCACCGCCCGATTCCTCCACACTATCGCTGGCAACTTCCCTGGCCTCGATCCTGTCGCCGACTTAGGAATGCCTGGGTACATCGACTCCGAGTCAGGAACGACCGACAAAGTGCACCAGTATCCCGCCATCTCCATTGGCGATGCTTACGGGACCTTACCCGGCAATAATGGCGTTAGCATCGGATCCGACCCCTGGTCGTACCTGAAGGACGGTCAGGATACGCACGACCTGCTGGCCACGTTGAGCCGCTTGCAGGGCCGCCATGAGCTGAAGGCCGGCGGCGAGTTCCGCTTCCACCAGTTCGGCAATGGGCAGCCGGGCACTCCGGCCGGCATTTACGTATACGATTACAACGGCACATCGCAGCAGCCCTGGTCGGGCGGCGGCGATGCCATGGCATCCTTCCTGATGGCAACTACGGTGGGTAACTGGGGGCAATATGAGATTCCGGCCTTTCTCTTTACCCAGAATTTTGCTTGGGCCGGTTTCGCGCAGGATAACTTCCATGTGAGCCCCAAGCTGACGGTCAACGCCGGGCTTCGTTACGACTTGACCCTGCCTGCAACCGAAAGGCATAACAAACTCAACTGGGTTGACCCGAACGCAGCTTCACCCGTGCAGGGTCTGAGCGGCGCAGTGGAGTTTGCCAGCTCGCAGAAGCGCACGAATTACGATACCGATGCAAAGAACTTCCAGCCTCGCGTCGGGCTGTCCTACAGCCTGGACAATCAAACCGTCGTGAGAGCCGGCTACGGCATCTATTACGGTTCCACGGCCGCGTCGGCAAACGCCGATGTCATTAACGTTCAGGGCTATGACCAGCTCACCAATTGGCAGACGAGCGATTACGACGGTGCTACGCCCTGGGGAATGCTGAGAAACCCCTTCCCGGGGCCCAATGGGTCTGCATCTGGGACAAGTATCCTCCCAGTGACAGGCAACTCCCTGGGAACGAAGACCGATGTCGGCGCTAGCGCGAGGGGACCGGTTCGGAAGATGAACTCGACGCCGTACGAGCAGTCCTGGAGCTTCGGAATCCAGCGCTCGCTGCCATGGAACATGATGGCCGAAGCGAACTACATCGGTAAGAAGGGAACCCACCTCTACTTCGGCATGTCAGGCGACTACAACTTGAACCACCTGCCGGAGAGCGCGGTAGGCGATACCCCAGCCCAAGTCGCTGACCTGCTGACGTACGTACCCAATCCCTACGCCAGCGCAATTGCCGCAATCAATCCAAACAGTGCGCTCGCCGCGCCGACCGTGCAAGCGTACCAGCTCCAGTTGCCGTATCCTCAGTTCACCAGCTTCCTAGATCTGAATGTGCCTTGGGCGAACTCCAGCTACAATGCACTTCAGTTAAGCGCTCAGAAGAGGATGAGCAATGGGCTGCAGTTCCTGGTCACCTATGTGTTTTCGAAGTCCATCGACGAAGCCAGCGAGGCGGGCAACGGCGGCAGCTTCCTCGGTGGGGCCAGCGCCAACATTCTCGATCCGAACAACCTGAAGTTGGAGCGCGGTCTCTCGCAATTCAATGTTCCGCAGGTTTTCCAGTTCAGCTACGTTTATAAGTTGCCAATCGGCCGTGGCCAGCACTTTGGGGCAAACGTGAACCCGATTGTGAACGGGTTCATCGGGGGTTGGCAGACAAACGGAATCTGGCGCTTCGATAATGGCCAGCCGATTATGCTGGGACTGACGGGAGGACAGGCGCTGCCCACCTTCGGCCAGAGGCCGTACCTGACTGGCTCTCCCAAACGCAATCACAGTAGCGGTTGGCTTCAACAGTATTTCACCGACGAAAGCATCTTCCAGGTTCCGGCGCCCTACACGCTCGGAAACTCGCCAAGAACCTTGACGGTGACTGCTCCTGGTACGGCCAACGCGACCCTTTCCATGTTCAAGCAGTTTGACCTTGGCATACTCCGCGAAGGATCGTACCTCGAGCTCCGGCTGGAATCGTTCAACGCTCTCAACCACCCGCAATTCTGCGGTCCAAACGCTACAGTCGGGTCCGGCTCCTCCTTTGGAACGGTGACCTGCCAGGCGAACCTTCCGCGCGAGGTACAGATCGCAGGAAAGCTATACTTCTAACATCAACCCCTCCCACGTGGGGGCTCCCCTTGGGAGCCCCCATTTGCCTTGGGACACAACCAGAAGCAGGCGTTTATCTTGTCTCGGGAAAGCATCTCTGTCGTCTGTCAATGGAAGACAGCCTTTTATGCTGTGCTGCTTGCGGGCTTCTGCTGTATCGCCGCGGGCCAAGTCACGCCTCCCGAGTCGGTATACGAAAAGGCCACAAAGGAATTTCAGCAAGGCCGCACCGCCGAGGCTGAAGGTACACTCAGGTCCATCCTGCAGTCCCATCCCGGAGATTTCTCTGCCTTGAGCCTGATCGCCGTGGTTCTTGACTCGGAAGGGCGTTATCCCGAAGCGGAAGAGTTCTACGCTCGTGCCCTCAAGATCTTTCCGCGCTCATCGGCAATCCTGAACAACCTTGGGAATCATTACGTCGCGGCAGGCAACCCGCAAAAAGCCCGGCAATGCTTCCAATCGGTGGTGGCCATCGAACCGCATCATGGCAACGCGAATCTGCAGTTGGCGCAGATGAACGTGCGTGCCGGGCACGGCACAACAGCGCTTGGCTATCTTACGCATCTTGAAGCCGCTGACCAGGCAGAACCGGTTGCGCAGTTATTGATGGCACAGACATTGGTGTTGACCGGCAAATGCGATGTGGCTGTCAAGAAGCTGGAGGAATTAAAGCAGAAGACCGCCCAAGACTCAACCTTCAGCTTTTCGATTGGGATGGCCTATGCCCAGTGCAAGCAATATGCATCTGCGGAACGCTCGTTCAGCGAGGCACTGAAGTCCGATCCCACGAACTACGACGTTGTCTACAATCTCGCAGTGGCGGCCCGGCGTGCCGGCGATTTGCAGCGGGCACAGGAAGCCTTCGACGCAGCGCTCGGAATGAAACCCAATGATCCAGACGCTCTCTATGCGTATGGTGAACTGTTAATAACGAACAAAGACTTTATGGCGGCGGCCGGTCTCCTGTACCGTGCAACACACTTGGCTCCCGATCGCACAGATGTGCTCTTGCTTCTGGCTCATGCTACGGAGGAACTTGAATTTTACGAGGAGACCGCAGACACCTACGAAAAATATCTGAAACTGCGTCCGGCAGATGACATTGCCCATCGTGAACATGGGTTTTGCCTGGTGCGTGCGGGCCGGCTTAAAGAGGGAATTCCAGAGCTCGAGCATTACGTGCTAAGACACCCTAACGATCCACAAGGCCAATATCAACTGGCGATCGGAGAAGCCTCCAACAGCCCAGAAAAGGCTCTAACCCGCTTGGACAAAATACTGGCGCTCAATCCAGGACTCGTGCAGGCACGGTATACCCGTGCGGTGCTCAATTTTCAGCAAAACAAGCTCGATCGGTCACTCGAAGACTTCCTTCGACTTTCGAAAATCGACTCCAGGAATGCCGGGCTATTGGACTGGGAAGGCCAGATTTACTTAAGGCAGGACCGCGCCCAGGATGCTGCCCTGGTGTTGAAAGAAGCAACCGATCTGGCGCCGCATGATCCCACGACGCTGTGGCATTACAGCAAGGCGCTGCAAAAACTTGGCCGCATCAACGAGCTCAACGCCGTCGTGGCCGATCTAAAGGGGGTCGCCATTAATGCCGGGCACCACCCTCGGAAGGGACTGTTTGATTTTCTCGACCTTTCCCCGGAACAACAGAATGCAAGGTATCTCGAATCGCTTCGTTCAGCAGTTGCTTCAAATCCCAACGATGTCGTCCTCAAGGCTCGGCTGGCAAGAACTCTGCTCGATTATGGAAATACGAATGAAGCCACCAACGTGTTTCAATCAATTCTTGCGGAGAAGGCCTATAGCGATGTCTTGCGCGATTGTGGCAAGGCATTAGTGCAACACGAACAGTATCAGCTGGCGGTGGAGTTTCTTCAGAAGACCCCAGATGTGGGACTCGATTTGGTCATTGCGCTGTTTCATTCCGTCAGCGCCGACGTCGGGCTGGAAAAACTGGACGAGATTCCTTTCGGTCAGCGCGACGGGGACTATTTCTTGCTTCGCGCTCAAATTCTGGATTCGATGGGCAAGACGACAGAGGCCGCCGACTCGCTGAATCGCGGCATTCGCTCTTCCCCTACACGTGCCGACATGTACTTCCAGGCTGCAGAATTCCTAATCAAACATCATGACCGCGAACAAGCCGCGAACCTGCTGGCGCAGGCAACCCGCTTGGTGCCGGATGCTGCGGAGTTGTGGATGACCCGCGCGATAGTTCTCATATTGTTGAGGCGGCACGATGAAGCTCTCGACGTGCTGGCGCAGATTGAGTCCCGCTGGCCGGAATGGAACCTGGCCTATCTGGTGAATGGCATTATCCTGGAGAACCAGCTTAAACCGGCTGAAGCCAAATCGATGCTCGAAATGGCGATTTCCCTGGGAGCTCGTCAAGCTGACGCTTACTATTATGAGGCCCTCGCCATCACGGAAATAACCCCGGAAGATCAGGCGGAGGCGCGAAAGGCTATCTCACAGGCGGTCGCGTTGAATCCCGATGATGCCGCAATCCAAACGCTCGCAGGGCAGATTTCCCTGGATGGCAAAGACTACAACGCGGCCATAGGAGAACTCCAAAAGGCCGTACGTCTTCAACCACGGCTGGTGCGTGCGCACTATCTTTTGCGCACAGCTTATCTTGCTCTGGGTGACAACAACAATGCGGTTGCGGAGGTGCACCAGATAGAAGGGATCACTGAAAAGAACTCGGATTCTGATCAGCTGTTATTGTCGATGGAACGTTTGTTGTTCTCAGTTCGCTCACCCGACGACACTGCGGCATCACAATGATGATGCCTTATTTCTCAGTTCTTGCAGTACGCGAGTCACAGTTCTGAATTAATGTCGATTTCCCAACTATAATTCGCACTATGTCAAAGACATATGCCGAAAGTGAAGGCGCATTTATGTTGCGTGGCAGCCAAATCGATGCACTGGCATCCGTTGCAGTAATACCGCCCAGACGAAGTTACACAGAGATGAAGGTTCATTGGCTACTTTGGGTCGGCATTTTTTGTTGTGGGGCCGCATTCGCGCAAGCGCCGGTGAACCTGGTTCCAAATCCGGGATTCGGTGTTGATGAGGCTGGTAAGCCATCATCCTGGCAACTCTGGTCGCCGCGTCCAGATTTAGAGCCGCGCGGCGAGGTGATGAACGTCGAAGGCGCCAGGGCATTGCAACTGACCGCGGTTGATTTCAGCTCGTTCGGCAAATGGCGTTCGAAAGAAATCGGGGTTCTCCCCGGTCACTTCTATCGATTCGAAGTGTTGTACGAACCGAAGCTCATCGTCAGCGAACGCAGCAGCGTGGGAGTCATGTTGACGTGGAATGCCGCGGATGGGCACTCGGTGCAGCGCGATTACGTGGATCGGTTTTCCTCCGCGGAGAACGGCTGGCGTCGTGCTGTTCGCACTTTCTGCGCTCCCGAAAAGGCATCCACTGTAACCATTGAGTTTTGGCTGCGCTGGACCTCCGGCGGATCGGTCCTCTTCAAGAGCCCTCGCCTGGTGGAAACAAGCGCGCCGGCACCGCGCAAGGTGCGGGTGGTGACCACAAGGATCGATCCATCGCCGATTCGCACGATCGAAGCCAACATGAAACTCGCGGACGAAGTATTGGATCGTGCCGGGCGCGAAAAGCCGGATGTGGTTCTCTTAACCGAATTCTTTACAGAACGCGGAGTGCAAGGTACTGTCCATGACCGCTCGGCGCCTATTCCTGGTCCGCTCACCGAAGCGCTCGGGCAAAAAGCCAAGCAGTACCACACGTACATCATCGCTGGCATGCTGGAACTTGACGGCGGAAAGACATACGACACCGCGGTGCTGATCGATCGCAAGGGGCAAGTCGCGGGAAAGTATCGTAAGACGCACCTTCCGCTGGCGGAAGTGGAGGACGGCGAAACCCCTGGGAGCGAGTACCCGGTTTTCGTTACGGACTTCGGGCGCATCGGCATTCTAGTTTGCTGGGATTATTACTTTCCCGAGCCGGCGCGAATCCTGCGCCTTAAGGGAGCGGAGATCGTTTTTCTGCCGATCGCCGGCGACCCGGGGGCGCGGCACTGGGATGTTGCTTCGCGAGCTCGCGCGCTGGATAACGGCTTCTATCTGGTAGCGGCAACCAGCGAAGGCCGCGACAGCCGCATTATCGATCCGGACGGAGAAGTCGTAGCTGAGACTACGGATGGTCTAGCCACTGCAGACCTCGACCTGAACAGGGAGACACGTCAGTGGTGGCTCTCCGTGGGCCCAGCCGATGGCGAGCCCAAGAGTCTTGTCATTCAGGAGCGCAGGCCCGAAACATACCAAGATCTAGTTGATGGTTCTCGATGAACATCTCATTTCGTGAGTGGAATCCGGCGTGGCTTGATGTGGGAATTCGCGCAAACGTTCACCTTAAGGATTCGTCGCCATTTTGAGCGCTGTCCAGGCGGCGTGGACTGGCTCCCCGGAGGGATCGACCGGGAAGTCTCGAAGGTCTTCCGTCCATTTTTTCTCGAACCCGAAATAGTCGATCTCGTGGCCGGGTTTTCCATTGAGGCGAGCATCGAGATCGTCGATGAACATCTCCCAGCGCGGACGGTAGAAGTCCTCAAGCAGGCCTGACCATTCTTTATAGGCATAGTCACGCGCCGCGGCCGCCGGACTGTCCGGCCCCCAATAGGTGATCTGCGCGCGTGCGTCCCTTTCACACAGCTTCTTTTCTTCCTCCGTATGTCCCATGGCCTTTGCCGCCGCAAGCCACGTTCCCAACAGAAACTCGCGTCGAGTGCTCATGAGCGAATCCTCCGCACGCAATAGGCTCAGGAATTCCTGCGAAGCGCGCTCGAACCCCTCAACATCTTTGGCGCGATAGGCAACGATCATCCGGTCATATGTCTTCAGGCCGCGATTGGAGAGCACTTGCCGCACAAGATTCACGGCGTCATATTGATAAGCATCGTTGTTTCTCAACCGATCGCCGGCTTTCAGAAACTCACGCGCCGCCATCTCCAACTCCGCGGGATCATATACGATCCTGGTTGTGCCCCAGGTTGACACGCTTTTTAGATCCAACGACGGACGGGCACAGAAAACAGGTTCCGCACGGTCACCTTGTTTGTAAGCCGTTTCAAGGAGTATCTGCCAGGCGTGTTCCAGTTCCGGGATGTCGTCGCCATACCGGTATATCACGTATTCACGAATCCACTCGTTTAAATCGACAGCTTCATTTCTCCACGCAGCATCGAACAAGAGCTCGTACACGACGGGGTTGTTATTCGTCCCCTCCATCAGCGCACCCACGCCCGCCATGCTGACGCCAAACGGTCCGTTTATCGCTCGAGCCGGCTCAGATGCAATTCGCGGAAGGTCGCCGTAGATTCCTGTGTTGTCGCCATAGTTGGCGATCACTCCCCAAACCCACGGAAGCCCACCGAAGCCCTTTCTCTTCTCCCAATTGTCACTCTCCATGTTGAGGATCAACACATGCGCCGGCGAAAGCCCGTCGAGCATCCCCTGCTTGGGATTCTCCTGCCAGCCCTGCAGCAGCCAGACTGCATCCGGATTCGCTTTCAGCATTGCCTGCTGCACGCCCCGGCCGAGAGGTGCGAGATCGAGTCCCCCGGCGATTCCGCCTTCATGGAAAAGATCGCCGCCGTAAAACCGCGCCGGCCCATACAGTTTCCCCATTTCCTCGTAGTAAATTGAAGCCATCTGTGTAAACAGCGGGTCCGACGACAGCAATATACTCGGCCTGCGAAACCCGCCCCAGATGCCTTGGTCCACGATGCGCGCATTCGGAAACTTCTGGGCCAAAGAAGCTGGCACCATGCCATAAAATCCCTGCATCACCGGTTCGATCCCCAGCTCGCGCATCCGCGCCAGGATTCTCTTCTGGAGCGCCACGCGATCGTCGATCATCCTCTGCGTGACCGGTCCGCCCCAGCCTTCGAAGTTTCCCATCAGCCACCAAGCCGTGTATGCCGGGCCCGGAATAAACTGCAGGATCTGGCTATCGCTGAAGCCCATTCGGCGGAGCGTGTTCTGCCATATCGCTTCCGTCCCATTGGTTGCAAGGGCCAGGTTGATGCCGTTCAGAGCCATCCAGTCCAGCTCGCGCTCCCACTCGGGCCAGTCCGCAAACGACATGGTGTAGTTGAAGGTGCAGTAATTCAGAAAATATCGATACTTGAAGCGCGACGTTCGGCGAACGGGCGCCGCAAGCGCTGGAAGAACCTTCACCGGTGCAAGATTACTGCCGACAAGCGACATGGAGCGGTGGCAGTGGTACTTCAAATAATAGTTAAGTCCCATTGCTGCGCTCGCAGGATCGGATGCGCGAATCACCAGCTTGCCGCCCTCGGTGCGCAGTTCGAATACGTCCAGGCCATCTTCCTTCGGAATACGGATCAGCACCAAGTTGTCGTCCATCCAGGGAACAACTCTGTGCGCGAGTTCCGCGATGGACTCCATTTCTGCAGCTTTCCCGTCAGTCGCATTCGCGCCATGCGCCAGATGCGTCGATGCGATCATCAGCAGCAGAACGATACAACCGGCCCTCGAGAACATCCGCTTGGATAAATGGATGAAGTACATTCTCAGGCCTTTCCCTAAGATCGAGAGACGGTCTTTGTGTTACTTGGCGGTCAATTACATCTTGCACGTAAAGAACATCTCAACATAGCACGCTCACGGGTACTGCTTACGCGGCTCTTTGCTCGAACTATAGGGAATTCAAGAATCCGGAAACGATGGCATTGGTATTTTCCCAATCTGGCTACAACCTCAAGGAAGCGAGGCTCTGGTTAGAGTGTGGGTACGGGAGTGCTGCCTTTGCGCGAGTAAACCAGCTTGAGTTCGACTGTGGAAGACAAACAACCCGCCGCGGTGATGTTGGGTCATCCAGCTCAGCCGCGAGGTTTTTCATCTCGTCATGCCCTCCTTTTGTTGAGGTTTGCTCTGCTTGGTTGTCAACAGTGTGCATATGGCCATCTGATCCCGGGTGCTGACGTCTCCTATGTGGATCGCCTCGACCATAAATCAAAGAAGACGAAGAAGGGTGGTGCAAAGCGACCATCCGCAACCCCCGCGCAACCAAGGGAAAACACTGAAACCGAGGCCTGCAGCTATCCTGTTGATTTGATTGGTGGCGGAGGACGGGATCGAACCGTCGACCTTGGGGTTATGAATCCCACGCTCTAACCATCTGAGCTACTCCGCCGGGAGGGGGGCGCGAAGAACAACAGCGCCAACATTGATGATACGGACCAATGAATACGAGGTCAAACCCAGGCGCACTCAATGCCTCAACGTGAGTGCAGGTGGTCCGCTCCTGTAAACTCGCCTGCATGAGCACGATGCGAATCGCCGCGGTCATTCCGGCGCGGCTGGCCTCAACGCGCTTGTCGCGCAAGGTGCTGCGCGAGATTGCCGGCCGGCCCATGGTGGAGTGGGTGTGGCGCGCCGCGCACCAGAGCGGCCTGATGGATCCGGTGCTGGTCGCCACCGATTCCGATGAGGTGGCCGAGGTTTGCGGCAGCCGGGGCATACCGGTAGTGATGACCTCGCCCGATTGCGCCAGCGGCAGCGACCGCGTGCGCGAGGCAGCGCGCCAGATCGAAGCCGACATCTACGTCAATATCCAGGGCGACGAGCCTATGCTCGCGCCCGATTTTTTCCCTCCCTTGCTCAAGCTTTTCGAACGGCCCGAGGTGCAGGTCTCGACGCTGGCCGTGCGCTGCCCGCCGGAGGAGATTCAGAATCCCAACGCGGTGAAGGTGGTTACGGCGCTGGATGGGCGAGCGCTCTATTTTTCCCGGTCCGCAATCCCTTTTGAACGCGACGCGGAGGGCGCCGCGGGCTACCGCAAACATCTGGGCATTTACGCATACCGCAAGGCCGCTTTGGAGAAGTTTGCGGAGCTGCCGCCGGGCTGGCTCGAGCGATTGGAGCGATTGGAACAGTTGCGGCTGCTCGAAAACGGGATCGATATCTATGTCGCAAATGCGCCGTGCGACACCATCGGCGTCGACACTGAAGAGGACCTGGCCCGCGCTGAAGCAATGCTTCGTGCGCGGCTGGTCGGGTGAGCCGTGTCAGGGATGGGGCCGGGCCGAACCCCTCCTCGGTGCCTACCCCCCTCCCCCTCTCTTTCGCTAAATTCTTGATTCCGTTTGGGTTGCTGGCGAGGTAGTGTGATCGGCAACCGCAAAATATTCAAATCAAAAGACTTAAGATTCAAAATATTCATAAATAAAGACTTACGGGCGATGTTTTGCGCGATCGGGTACGGCGGAGGCGCCGCAGGACCTTGAGGAGCAAAAACCTCGAGTGACTGCTGAACCCACAGTAGCGCAAGCGTGGGAAATTCTGCGTAATTGGGGTTGAAATAAATTTGGATCGGATCGTGGCGGCAGGGGCGTCTCACTGGGTCTAAGCGGCTGTCTTCATGTAAAGTGCTGTCGATGAGTGCGTTGGTCTGTTAGCGCCAAGTGAGAATTGCGGTTCGTGAAACGGCCTGACCCGCAGACTAGATTACACGGTTAGTTCACGAGGTACTTCGTTATGCCGCCAAGCGTCTTCCACAGCCCGATCCAGTCATCGATCACTTCGTCAAACACACTCTTGCAGGATTCCCAGTCAGTACACGGCTTACTGCTAGTCGTCCATATAGCGTCTTTGTTGCAACCAAGATTTTCGTTCGTAGATTGTGCCTTGGTTAATTCGACTGCATCCCACAGCGAGGTCAAAAGGTTGCGACTGTTTCGGTTGAAGGAGACGGCTGGGGCTGTACAAGAATTGTCACTATCGTCTCGGGTAAACTCAAGATAGAAATAGAGCAATCCAAGCCCTTTGAAAGGCACTCGCTGGCCGATTTGCACTCGTTTTGGCAGCTCTGATGACCATAAATAGTCATCCAATGACAAGCGTCCGCCCAAAAACTCGGAAAGTTCGGGCTGGCGCCTGTCAACCAAGGACTTCACCCGCAACTGGATCTCCTTCTCAAAACTCTTCACGGCAGAAATGGCATCCAAGTATTTCTTGATCCCTGTGACGACGAACTCTTCAGATTTGTCCATCATTCTCCCCTTCGGTTCGTGCGAGCCATTCTTGCAGGTACCCCTTCGACGTGTAAGCCTCGAATGTCTTTGGCTCCCCCGAGAGTTCGAGCAAGTTCCGCTCGACAGCACCGCAAAACGCGAGGGCCATTGCGGCGCGAACGAAGTGCCCGCCGTCCAATTGGCGTTCTTGCGCTGCTCTAACCCACGCCCTAACCTGTTCTCTCACTCGAAGAGAGAGTTCGCGCCATGGCAGCGGCTCAAACTCCATCGGGCAACTAAACTCGCCTAGCTCGACAGCCACGAAGAAGCACCGCGGTGGCTCTTGGTGACCGTTCGCCCAAAGGGCATACTCCGTGAGTTGCTTCCGGACCAACTCTTCATCAAACGACCTTGTCTTGATCTCTACGACGAGAAGGGGACGGTCTCCACAGTAGATGACCAAATCCGGCCGACGGCTCCGATTGAGAATCGACAGCTCTCGGCAAATTATAGGCTTTTGTGAGGCGCACTCTAGCGGAAAGCTCTTGTCACCCACCGTAAACAGTTTGAATATCTGCCCAAAGTTACCCATTTGCTCCAGTACCCAGGCGAACCAATCGGAATATGCCTCTTCACGCTCTGAAGACAGCCAGCGGTGCAGGCCGAAGTCAAGCGTCAGGGGGTCTGCTAACGGATGGAAACTCCCGCTTGATCGGTCCAGTAGATTCTTGAGATCGCGTCTGGATAAGTCCTCTGCCGCCTTTGCAGTCTCTGAAAGTTCGGTAGCCGCCTGCCAATCCTTAGAAGAAAGGCCCTCTTGAAATGCTTGTTTTCGGTACAGGTCTGCCCAGAGTTCTAAAATCTCTAATTGCGTATCAATTTGTTGTTCTGCCGAGTTCGTCACGGCGAGATTATACGTCCCTTTGATGCGAATGCGGGAGCATTCGGAGAATGGGATGGAGGAGGTACGAGAACTCGACGAGCGCGTTATCGCCGATGCACTCGCCGACTGCGGATAAGGAACGGAAAGGCGGCCAATGCCTTGGAATCCTGAGCCTGAAGCTGGGATCGAAAATCCGGGGCGACGAGGGGGTTCTCAGTACCAATCATGTCGACGGCTCTCGACGAGTTCAAAAAAGCATGAATCATCGGGGATGCTTAAAAAGTGATTCTGCACGCGCCGAATGCAGCAGGGACTGAAGCCCGATTTTGATAGTGGAGCGTTTGCGGCGCGGCGCAACAGGCTGCGGAAAAACTCATCGCGCGGAGTGAAACGCTCGAAAGCATCGCTCAGGGGTAAAAACCCGACTCATTTTATGCGGTCTATTGGCACGGATAAATCCGTGCCGTTTCAAAACCGTGGGCGCCATGGAGTTTTTCCGCAGTCTGTAAAGCCCACGCTCATTTTGGGCGCGTTGCGGCACGACTGAAGTCGTGCCCTTTCAAAACGGTTCGAAACTGAGCCAGTACCGGTGAAACCGCCTCCTCGCCGTCTCCGCTATACTACTTCTCATCCCCGTCATGAAACGCCACGTTCTCATCTTCGGTCTGGTTGGCGGCCTCCTGATCGCCATCCTCCAATACACTGAATACCGCTTCGTCGTCATCGAGCACTCCGTGGAGCTCTATAGCGCGCTCGTCGCCATCCTCTTCGCCGCCTTCGGCATCTGGCTCGGGCTGCGCATCACGCGCAAGCGCGAAATCATCCGCGAAACGGTGGTGGTGAAAGAAGTGCTTGTGCCCGCCGAGGCCCCCGCACCCTTCGCTCCCAATACGGCCCGGCAGCGGACCCTCGGCATCACGGCACGCGAGCTCGAAATCCTCACTATGGTCGCCCGCGGCTTCAGCAATCGCGAGATCGCCACGCAGCTTTTCGTTTCAGAAAACACCGTCAAGACTCACTGTGCCCGGGC
>Ga0326728_10011904_pt1 | contig 19620 bp, 24 predicted proteins | sample MB3enrmetagenome_FD_207602 | JGI IMG/M metagenome (GOLD analysis project Ga0326728, IMG submission 207602) | Lab enriched peat soil microbial communities from McLean, Ithaca, NY, United States - MB31MN | ecosystem: Environmental > Terrestrial > Soil > Wetlands > Peat | place: USA: New York... | reverse complement strand
ATAGAATAAACTTCACAACGCATTCGGAAAAACCTTCATGCTGAATATGCGGGATGTAACGATCCGGCAGCTCCGGGCCGTGGCCGCGATCGCGCGAAACGGAAAGATCACGCTCGCGGCCGGCGAACTGTGCCTAACGTCCCCTGCGGTAACCGAGCAGCTTAAATTGCTTGAAGACCGTCTGGGGGTTCGTCTTTTCCATCGCACGAGAATTGGGCTGCGGCCAACCGATGCGGGCCTTCGGCTGGTCGAAACGGCCGCGCGCATGGAAGCGCTCCTCGCCGACTGCCGCGAGCAATTGCGCGCGATAAAGGGGCTCGCGGGTGGGCGCGTTACCATCGGCGTCGTCGGTACAGCTAAGTATTATGCGCCGCGCATCATTGCGTCCTTCGCGGAGCGGCATCCGCAAATAGAGCTGCAGCTGCTCATTGGCAACCGCTCGGAAACTACAGCGGCGCTGCGCAATTATGAAATCGACGTCGCCATCATGGGCCGTCCTCCGGAAGACTTCCCGGTGGAAGAAGCGGTGTTCGGACCTCACCCTCACGTTGTCATCGCTCCGCCAAGCCACCCTCTCGTTGCCAGCACGGCCCCGATTGAGCGGCATTGCCTTTCAGGCGAGAAGCTTTTGCTGCGCGAAGTAGGATCGGGAACGCGTCAGCTCTTCGAAATGCTTTTCTGCGGTATCGAATTAGCAGAGCCGGCAATCAGAATCGAAATCGGTTCGAATGAAACGATCAAGCAAGCCGTAATGGCGGGATTGGGCCTCGCATTCATATCCGCCCACACCATAGAACTCGAAGTCAAAACGGGGCGGCTCGTCATTTTAAACATCAAGGACTTGCCCGCGATACGCGAGTGGTATCTCGTGCATCGGCAAGATAAGGAGCTGACGCCTGCGGCCACAGCTTTTTGGCATTATGTTCTGAAAGAGGGCCAGAGTTTTCTGCCGCGCGTCGCTGGGATCGGCCCGCGGTGATAGACGGGCAGCAAGGGCACCGGCAAGCACCCGCAGCAGACTCCCCATCCGCATTCGGGTAAGGATTATTTGTCAGCGAGTTCAGCGTTCCGCCGCCACCCGCGCCGCCAATTTTGCGGCCAGGCCGGCTTCCGCCCAGGCGCGATGGTCCCCGCGAGCGTAGGCCAATGCGTTCTCGTGATAAAACAACGCATTTATGCGGTTTGCTGTGCGATTGTCCTTTGTACGAATGATGCGCGCGGGCACGCCAGCCACAATGGAATTGGGGGGCGCCACAAAGCCCGGCCGCACGAGTGCGTGCTCGCCAACGATGGAATTCTCGCCGATGACCGCCCCGTCCATGACCGTTGCCCCGATGCCGACCAAGCAATTATCGCCGATGGTGCAGCCGTGCAGGGTCGCGCGATGGGTGATCGAGCAGTAGGCCCCGATCCGTAGCGGCGTATCGTAGCCGATATGGAGCATGGTGAAATCTTGGATATTGGTGTAGCCGCCAATCGTTATGTCATGCACCTCGGCGCGCGCAACCGCGTAGGGCCAGATAGAAACACCCGGTCCAAGCGAGATGAGCCCGTACAAAAGCGCGCTTGGATGCACGAAGGCTGCTTGCGACGTATCGATCATCGCCCCGCTTTCTAATCCTCTTGAGGAGCCCTCTCTTTGCGGGCCGGTTTCGGTGTGGGAAGCGAGCGCTTTTCCAGATACCGTTCCACTGCGACGATGAGATCGTCGACCTTGTCCTCGAAAAAGTGGTTCGCGCCCGCCACGATCTCATGGCTCACCACGATGCCCTTCTGAGTCTTGAGCTTATCCACAAGTGTCTTCACGGCATTGACTGGCACCACGCGGTCGCGGTCGCCGTTGATCATCAGGCCGGACGATGGGCAAGGAGCGAGAAAGCTGAAATCGTAGAGATTGGCCGGCGGCGCGACCGCGATGAAGCCGTCGATCTCGGGCCGCCGCATGAGGAGCTGCATCGCGATCCACGCGCCAAAGGACACCCCGGCGATCCAGCAGGATCTTGCGTCCGGATTGGCGAGCTGAAGCCAGTCGAGCGCCGTCGCGGCGTCCGAGAGCTCACCTGGCCCCTGATCGAAAAGGCCCTGGCTTCTGCCCACGCCCCTGAAGTTGAAGCGCAGCACGGAAAAGCCCCGCTGTACGAAAGTATAGTACAGGCTGTAAACGACTTGATTGTTCATGGTCCCGCCGAATTGCGGGTGAGGATGCAGGATAATTGCGATCGGTGCGCCAGCCGCAGACTCGTGGTGGTAACGTCCCTCGATGCGGCCGGCAGGCCCATTGATGATCACTTCGGGCATATTTTTGAACCTCTTCTCCGCGATTGCTGCCGGTGCGCTCGCGCGCGGAATACTTGACTCCAGCAGTCGGAAATCATATCTATATAGCTCTGGGACGCCGGAACCCGTTCAAGCCTGAATTGCACGCTAGAGGGAACGGCATTCAAAGTGGCATATCATATCACAGGCGTAAATTTCCATGACCTTCGCGCCGGAAGGCTCGAGGGAGGTTGATAATGCTACTCAGTACCAAGGGCCGCTATGCCGTAATGGCGATGGTTGAAATTGCAAAGCAAGGCGATCTGAAACCGCTTTCGCTTGGCGATATTGCTGCCCGGCTCGAGCTTTCGCTTGCTTATTTGGAGCAGCTTTTTATGAAGCTGCGGCGGAGAGGGCTCGTTCAATCGGTGCGGGGCCCGGGAGGCGGTTATGTGCTAGGCCGCAATGCGGACACGATCAGCATCGGCGAAATCATGGCGGCCGTCGACGAGCCTTTTAAAATGACGCGATGCGATAGCGATGCCGGGTGTGTGGCAACTCACCGCTGTAGCACGCACTTTCTTTGGGATGCGCTTGGAGCTCATATTGAGCAGTTCCTGGCTGCAGCAACTTTGGGCGACGTTCTCTATGGCCGCTATTCGGTGCCCGCGGAGGATTTCTTGATCGCGAAACTTGCGGCTAGGGCGGAGGTCAGCCAATGAGAGCGCGTTCCTATCTCGATCATAATGCGACCTCGCCACTACGGCCCGAGGCGCGGCAAGCTGTCATTGCGGCGCTCGATTGCATAGGCAATCCCTCGTCGATCCACTCCGAAGGGCGCGCCGCCCGCGAAATCGTCGAGGACGCGCGCGAAAGCGTTGCCGCCATCTTCGAGGTGAAGCCCTCGTGCGTTTATTTCACGTCCGGCGGTACCGAGGCGGCAAACTGGCTTTTGCAGCCGCGCGGTGCGGAAACGCTCGCGCTCGCTCCCGTGGAACACCCGTGTGTTTTGGCCGGGCATCGCTTCGACCCCGCCAAGGTGCACCTTATCCCCGTGCTGGACGGCGGGGTTCTGAGCTTGGACGCTCTTGAGACAGCGCTCTCTCCCGGCTCGATCGCCGCGGTGCAGGCGGCGAATAACGAGACGGGCGTCCTGCAGCCGCTCGGCGAAATAGCCCGAATCGCAAAATCCAAAGGCGCAGTACTTGTTTGCGATGCGGTCCAGGCGGTGGGGCGTATTCCGCTTCGCGATCTCGAAGACTGCGACGCGCTCTTTTTCTCGGCGCATAAGCTGGGCGGCCCGAAGGGCGCAGGCGCGGCGATCATTCGCAATGCCGGGTTCACGCCTCCGCCGCTTCTTAGAGGCGGCGGCCAGGAGCGGCGCCAGCGTTCGGGCACCGAAAATGTGCCGGGCATTGCCGGCCTCGCAGCGGCACTCGAAGCCGCGGTTTGGGGACAGAGCGCGTTCGTTACCGCTGCAAAGGGCTGGCAAAGCAAGTTGGAAAACGGCGTGCGCTCCATCGCTCCGGACGCGGTTATTTTCGGAGAGGGTTCAAACCGTCTGCCGAATACGACGTGCTTTGCGATCCCGGGCAAGAGCGCCGAACTGATGCTGATCGCATTCGACCTGGAAGGCGTTGCAGTGAGCTCCGGCTCGGCGTGCTCCTCGGGCAAAGTCGAGCGCTCGCACGTGCTCGCTGCCATGGGTGTACGCCCCGGGCTAAGCGGTGCAATCCGGGTCTCGGCGGGATGGACCACAACGGAAGCGGATATCGAACGGTTTCTGGCCGTTCTTTCGAAGATTTGCAGCAGCCGGGGCGCCCGGCACGGGATTTGCAGCGACCGGGAAGCCGGGCAAGCTGTGTAGCATTTGCGACGCCGCAGCAGAGGCCGCGACGAGCCTAGGAGCAAACATGGCCACGCCAGTACAGGAAACTATCAAGCGCGTCCACGAGATCGACGTCGATAAGTACAAATACGGCTTTACGACGGATATCGAGAGCGTCAAGGCACCGAAGGGCCTTAGTGAGGACATCGTTCGCTTTATTTCGGCGAAAAAGCGCGAGCCGGATTGGCTGCTCGAATGGCGGCTTGAGGCTTACCGCCGCTGGCGGACGCTGGAAGAGCCGAAATGGGCGCGCGTTCACTATCCGAAGATCGACTATGACGATCTTTATTATTACTCCGCGCCGAAATCGAGCGAAGGGCCGAAGAGCCTCGACGAGGTCGATCCCGAACTCTTGCGCATGTACGAGAAGCTCGGCATTCCGCTGAAAGAGCAGGCCGTGCTTGCGGGCGTTGAGGGTGCGAAGGTGACCGGGCCGCGCTTGGCGGTCGATGCCGTTTTCGACAGCGTCTCGGTCGTCACAACCTTCAAGGAAGAGTTGGGGCGCGCGGGCGTGATCTTCTGCTCGATTTCAGAGGCCGTCCGCGAGCATCCAGAGCTCGTGCGCAAATATCTGGGCTCCGTGGTGCCGACCACCGACAACTATTTCGCGACGCTGAATTCGGCGGTCTATTCCGACGGCTCGTTCGTCTACGTGCCCGAAGGCGTGCGCTGCCCGATGGAGCTTTCCACCTATTTCCGCATCAACGAAAAGAACACCGGACAATTCGAGCGCACGCTCATCATCGCGGACAAGGGCGCCTATGTCAGCTATCTCGAAGGCTGCACGGCGCCGATGCGCGACGAGAACCAGCTGCACGCCGCAGTGGTGGAGCTGATCGCGCTGGACGATGCCGAAATCAAATATTCGACCGTACAGAACTGGTATCCAGGCGATAAGGATGGCAAGGGCGGCATCTACAACTTCGTGACGAAGCGCGGGGATTGCCGCGGCCGCAACTCCAAGATTTCCTGGACTCAGGTCGAGACCGGCTCCGCCATCACCTGGAAATATCCAAGCTGCATCCTGCGCGGCGACGGCAGCCGCGGCGAGTTCTATTCGATTGCCGTCTCCAACGGTTATCAGCAAGTCGATAGCGGCACCAAGATGATCCATCTCGGCAAGAACACGTCGAGCCGCATCATCTCCAAAGGCATCGCGGCCGGCCGCTCCGACAATACCTATCGCGGGCTTGTGTCGGCGCACCGGCGCGCCACGAACGCACGCAACTTCACGCAGTGCGACAGCCTCCTGATCGGTAACAAATGCGGCGCGCATACCGTACCCTATATCGAGGCCAAGAATGCCAGCGCCCAGTTCGAGCACGAGGCGACGACCTCGAAAATCTCGGACGATCAGCTGTTCTATTGCCTGCAGCGCGGGCTCTCCGAGGAAGAGGCGGTGACGCTGATCGTGAACGGCTTCGTGCGCGACGTGCTGCAGCAGCTGCCGATGGAGTTCCTCGCCGAGACGCAGAAGCTGATCTCGATCAGCCTCGAAGGCAGTGTTGGCTAGTTAGCGTCCCCTCTCCCATTGGGAGAGGGACAGGGTGAGGGGTTACGGCGGTGGAGAAGACAGCGGGTAGCGGGTATTTTCATGGCCGGAAACCTTCAAATTGTCATGGCCGGGCTTGACCCGGCCATCCAGGGGTAACGATGAGGGGCCGCTACTTTGTGTATATCCTGGCCAGCAAGAGAAACGGAACGCTCTATATTGGTGTAACCGACGATCTGACGAGACGGACCTTTGAACACAAGCACGGCGATGGAAGCGTTTTCACGAAGAGGTATGAGGTGAAGAGGCTCGTATGCGCAGAGGAATTCTCCAATGTTACCCAGGCAATACAAAGGGAATCAAACCTCAAGCATTGGCCTCGAAGCTGGAAGATCGAACTTATAGAAAAGCTGAGCCCGGATTGGGCGGATCTGTACGAGACGATTGTATGACGTGTTCGCTGGATGGCCGGGTCAAGCCCGGCCATGACACGGGGGCAGAGTTTGCCCCTCACCCTGTCCCTCTCCCCGCGGGAGAGGGAACGATGTTGAAAGGGAACAGCAAATGGCGCTGATATTGGCTGGATTGCTTGGAGTCTTCCTCAGCCTAATTGGCCTTGCGCTGATCGCATCGCCGTTCAATGCCGTGCAGGCGTTCGGCATCGATCCGTCGCATATGGCGGATCTCGCGCTGGCGCCGGGGATGGGGGTGCGGGAGCTTGCACTTGGTCTCACAATTATCGCCCTAGCTGTCATGCGGAAGGCAAGGGCGCTGGGCGCGGTTTTGCTGATCGGCTCGATCGTACCCGTTGGCGATTTCGCGATTGCCGGTAAGGCGCTTGGTTACGCGGCGGCTGTTCGGCATCTCATGACGCTGCCGTTTTCATTAATCCTTGGTCTAGTCCTAGTGAGGAGATGATGGAGACCGCCATGAGCTACTGGTTCAGGCCTAAGCGTTACGGCTGGGGCGCGAGCCCCGCGAATTGGAAAGGCTGGCTGGCGACAGGGCTCTTTCTGGCTCTGATCTTAGCCGTAAACCTGGCGCTGGCTGGCGAACCGCCGCTTTTCCAGCTCGGCGCATTCGCCGTCCTCCTGGCGCTGTTTGTTTGGATTGTCTGGAACAAAACGGAGGGTGACTGGCGCTGGCGCTGGGGCCCGGACGGGAAAGAGAAGTAGGAAACAGGATGCTCGAAATTAAAGATCTGCACGCCGAAATCGACGGCAAGGAAATCCTGCGGGGCTTCAATCTCACCGTGCCGAAGGGCGAGGTCCACGCGATCATGGGTCCGAACGGCTCGGGCAAATCGACGCTCTCCTATGTCATCGCCGGTAAGGAGGAGTATGAGGTCACAGGAGGCTCGATCACCTGGGAGGGCAAGAACCTCCTGGAGATGGCGCCGGAAGAGCGTGCGCATGCCGGTGTGTTCCTGGCCTTCCAATATCCGATGGAAATCCCGGGCGTTGCCTCGCTGACGTTCTTGCGCACGGCTTTGAACGCGCATCGCAAGGCGCTCGGGCAAGGCGAAATCTCGATCCCCGATTTCATGCGCACCGTGCGGGCGGAGGCGGATAAGCTCGGCATCTCAATGGATATGCTGAAGCGCCCCGTGAATACCGGCTTTTCGGGCGGCGAGAAGAAGCGCAACGAGGTACTGCAAATGGCGCTGCTGCAGCCCACGCTTTGTATTCTCGATGAGATGGACTCTGGCCTGGACATCGACGCTATTCGCATTGCCGCCGAGGGCGTGAACGCGCTGCGCTCGCCGGACCGGGCCATGCTGGTGATTACGCACTATCAGCGGCTTCTGAACTACATCGTGCCCGATAAGGTGCATGTCATGGCGCGCGGCCAAATCCTGCGCTCGGGCGGCAAAGAGCTGGCGCTGGAACTCGAAGAATCCGGCTACGCGGGCTACGGCGCGGAAGCGGCTTAAGGGGCAGCGATGACAATCCATCAAACCACGATCCCAAAGGCCGCGACGCCCGCAGAGCAACGCTTTCTCGACCTCTATGCGAGCGTGGCAGAGCGCCTGCCGGGCGCGCGGCACCACGATGTCCGCGAATGGCGGAAGGCAGCGCTCGACCGGTTCGTGGCGCAAGGCCTGCCCCATCGCCGCATCGAGGAATGGAAATATACCGATTTGCGCGCGCTAATGCCGGAGGTTCATCCGCTGGCAGGGCTGTTCCCGGCTGTGGCTGCCGATATCAGCGTCGAGGCCGCAATCGGCAAAGAGCTGGCTGATCTCGATGCATACCGCGCCGTGTTCGTGGACGGGCTGTTCCGCGCCGATCTTTCGACGGTGCGGGATGCAGCAGGAACGGCTTTCCAGACCTTGCGCGCAGGTTTAGAGGATGAAGCGGGTGCCGCACACGCCCTTGCGCATCTGCCCCCGCTCGGCCGCGATGTCATCGCGGACTTGGCGACAGCGTTTGCGACTGACGGAGCGATCCTTTCGATTTTGCCGAAAGCGCGGCTGGAAAAGCCTATCCATCTCATTTTCATCGCAGGCGCAGGCGCGCCGAAGCTCGCAGCGGCACAGAGCGCAATCGTCGTCGGAGAGGGGGCGGAGGCGGCCCTGATCGAGACGCATTCGGCCGTAGGCGAGGCCCAAGCGCTCTCGTGCATCCGCCTTGCTATTGGAAGAGACGCCCGCCTCAGTCATATCCGGATGAACGCAGGCGCCAAGCAGCTATCTTCGGCTTCGGTGGTGCTTGGCGAGCGGACGCAGTACGATCCCCTGCAAATGACCATCGATGGAGCGCTGACGCGCGCGCAAACTCATATCCGTTTCGGGGGACCCGGCGGCCGCTGCCACTATGCCGGCGCGATGATGCTTCGCGGCCATGCGCATGCGGATTTCACCCTTGTGGTCGATCACGCAGCGGAGGCGTGCGAAAGCCGCGAGCTTGTGAAAGCGGTTGTGGACGGCCGCTCGCGCGGCGTCTTCCAGGGCAAGGTGATCGTCGAGCCAGGCGCCCAGAAAACCGACGGCAAGCAGATGGCAAATGCCCTGCTTTTATCGGACGAGGCAGAGTTCGATTCCAAGCCGGAGCTTGAGATTTTCGCCGACGACGTGGCTTGCGGCCACGGAGCGACGGCTGGCCAGCTCGACGAGGATTTGATGTTCTACCTGCGCGCGCGCGGCATTCCGGAAGTAGAGGCGCGGGCACTGCTTATCGCGGCTTTCATTGGCGAGGCGTTGGACAAGATCGAGAATGAGGCGCTACGCTGTGCATTGCAGGAGAAGGCCGATGCCTGGCTATCTTCCTAGCGTCATGGCCGCCCTCGAGGCGGCCATCCAGAGCAAAATGGGCTGGGTTCGTTCAGAAACGCTGGATGGCCGGGTCAAGCCCGGCCATGACAACGGAGAGTTGCGATGACCATTATGGAACGGGATCCGTTGGCGTATGACATCGAGGCGATCCGCCGGGACTTTCCCGCGCTGTCGCTTCAAGTCTATGGCAAGCCGCTCGTTTACCTCGACAATGCGGCGAGCGCGCAGAAGCCGCAGGCCATGCTCGATGCGCTTATCAAGGCGTACCGGGATGAGTACGCCAACGTGCATCGCGGGCTTCATTACCTCGCAAACGCAGCGACCGAGGCCTATGAGGGCGCGCGCGAGCGGGTGGCAAAATTCGTAAACGCGCCAAGCGCCAAGCAGATTATCTTCACGAAGAACGCAACCGAGGCGATCAACCTCGCGGCGCAGTCCTTTGGCGGGCTCGTTATCGGCCCGGGCGATGAGATCGTGCTCAGTATCATGGAGCACCATTCGAATATCGTGCCCTGGCATTTCCACCGCGAGCGGCGCGGTGCCGTCATCAAATGGGTTCCGGTCACAGATCGGGGCGAGTTCCGGCTTGAGGATTTCGAGGCCGCGATTACGCCGCGCACGAAGATGGTTGCCATAACGCAGATGTCGAACGTGCTGGGCACGGCCGTGCCGGTGAAGGAGGTCTGCAAGATCGCCCATGCGCACGGCGCCTACGTTCTCGTCGACGGCAGCCAAGGTGCGGTCCATCTGCCTATTGACGTGCAGGACATCGATTGCGACTTTTATGCGTTGACCGGGCACAAGGTTTACGGCCCGAGCGGCATCGGCGCACTCTACGGCAAGGCAGAGCATCTCGAAGCTATGCCGCCTTATCAGGGTGGCGGCGAGATGATCGAAACCGTAACAACCGATACAGTGCGCTATAACGATCCGCCCTACCGCTTCGAAGCCGGAACGCCGCCTATCGCAGAGGCCGCTGCATTGACCGCTGCGCTCGATTATATTGACAGCATCGGCAAGGAACGCATCCGGGTTCATGAGGATAGCCTGCGCCGTTACGCGGAGGAGCGGCTGAAGCCGATGAATTCGCTGAGGATCATCGGTCAGGCTGAAGAGAAGGGGCCGATACTCTCGTTCACCCTGGAAGGCGCGCACGCCCACGATGTCGCCACCATCCTCGACCGCTCGGGCATTGCGGTCAGGGCCGGCACGCATTGCGCGGAGCCCCTGCTTGCGCGCTTTGGCGTGACAGCAACATGCCGGGCGTCCTTTGGACTTTACAACACGCGCGCCGAGGTGGACGCGCTGGCGGAAGCGCTGCAGAAAGCGGAGCGGTTTTTCAAATGACAGACCAGATGGACGAGAGAAAAGCGTTGGCCGAGACGGCACCGTGGGACGGACCGCAAGCACCGCCCGAGCATCATGACTTGCCGGAGCCTTGCGCGCATACGGTCGAAGTGGCCAAGGACTTCAAAAGCGAAGGCGCGATCCCCGAGGATGAGCTGGAGCGCATCACGCAAGGGATTCTCGCCGCGCTGAAGACGGTCTACGACCCCGAGATCCCCGTCGATGTTTACGAGCTCGGGCTCATTTATAAGGTCGATATCAACGATAACCGGGAAGTTGACATCGAAATGACGCTCACCGCGCCGGGCTGCCCCGTGGCGGGCGAGATGCCGGCATGGGTCGAAAATGCTGTTGGCGCAGTTGAAGGCGTGAGCCTCGCGCGGGTGAAGATGGTGTTCATGCCGCCCTGGGATCCGTCGCGCATGTCGGACGAGGCGCGCGTCGCTTTGAATATGTTTTAACCGGGAGGACAGCATGGCGCGGCCGAGACCGAAAGTTGTGACGCTGACAGACGCCGCCGCCGAGCGCGTGAAGGCCATCATGGCCCGCTCGGAGACGCCGGTTGCGGGCCTTCGCGTCGGCGTGAAAAAGGGCGGCTGCGCAGGCATGGAATACACCATGGAATACGCCGCCGAGGCGGGGCCCATGGACGAGGTGATCGAGGAGAAGGGCGTGCGCATTCTCATCGATCCGTCGGCGATCCTGTTCCTGCTCGGCACCGAGATGGATTACAAGACCGAAAAGCTCAAATCTGGCTTCGTGTTCAACAACCCCAACCAGACGAGCGCTTGCGGCTGCGGCGAAAGCGTGGAGATCCACCCCGCGCAGGAGTAACGAGCCCCCCGTCATCCCGTGCGCGCTGCGGCACGGAGTGACGCTGCGCAGACACGGGAGACCCCTCCGGGCCCAAGCAAGCCCTTCAAAACGGCCCCCACCTCCGCTATAAGCGCGGCAGGCGTTAGCGTTGGGGGCTCCCATGACGTACAATTTGCTTGTGCTCGGGCCGATGCAGCATCGCATCGGCGATCAAGTCATCCGGCAATCCAATACCAAACGCATCGGCGAAATCCTGGATCAGATGTCTGAAGCGCTCGCGGCGGGAGGGCCGAAGCCGTTCCGCGTGACGACGCCCGAGAGCCCGAACGAAACGGCGATTATCGAGCTTATCATGGGCGAGATCGAGCAGGCCGATCTGGTGGTTCTCGACCTCACGGGAAACCGGCCGAGCGTTGCCTACGAGGCCGGTGTCATCCACGCCCTTGGCATCCCGCATATTTTCGTGACGGAGGACGAGGAAACCTCGTTCTATTTTTCCTCCGTGCGCGTCGTCCGGGGCTTACAGATTCAGGCGGATTTCGACCCGGCCAATCCCGGCCCAAGCCAGGGCGAGTTATTCAACCGGTTAAAAACCTTTCTCGGCACCGCCGGCGCCAGAATGGCGATGGCCGGAAATATACTCACCTCGCATTTCGAGGGCCTCCCGGTTATCGATCTCGCTGGGCCCGCGGGCATGGCTGCGAGCTATTACACCAACGCCGTCAAGCGGTTCATCCGGGCTGGCGGCTTTGCCGGCCGGCCCTGCAAGCTCTTGTTCAAAGAGGAGCGCACGTCCCGTTTCGGCAGCAAAACCGTGACATCCACAAGGTCCGTTTCCGCAACCGTGAACGCGCTTATTGCGGTGGAACCGCCCGCTCAACTCAGCCGGAGCTTCTTCGAGGACGACAGGACGCTCAAAGCGGCGCTGAAAGAGCTGGGCGTCGAGCTGGAGCGCGCGACAATCGCCGCCAGCGACCCTCTCGATAAGCGCGATTTTGCCGGATGGTTCGACAAGAGAGGGATCGAGCGCGGTTCTACCGTTTGCATAGAAATCCCGACGATCGTTTATCCGTTGACGGAATCGCCACGGATTTTGCGCCTGAGAAAGCGCCGGAATAAATTTGAGGGCGAGCAAAGGCAGATCATGCAAGAGGTCGAAGAAAGAGCGCTTGAAAACATGCTGGCGTCTTTCAAGCGCAATCTTTTTTATCATGCCGATATGGAAGGCGAGGCCAACAAAAATGGGTTTTATTACGTTACGCTTCGCGATCTTCCCCAGACACTGAGGAAAGCCGGTGTCCTCTAAGCCATTGGCTAGCCGATGGCTTCGGCTGGGGCGCCCACGCATACGGATGCGTTGAGAAGAGCATGTCTTGTATGTCACACACCGGGAAAGATCTGCCTAAATTTTCACCTATGGTGTTTACATCACGCATAGGGGTGCAATAATTGTGCATGGTCCGCATCCAGAAACGCCGAGGGCGCGAAATATCTGGAAGGGCAAGCGGATTTCCCTGTTAATTTCTACAGTTGGGCCGGGTCCTCAGAGTGAAAGACGTTCAGCGGCATCGTTTGGCTATCGAGGGCTCCCACAGTGAAGCGCTTGATCTGAACCTCCGGTCTCTCGACATCTTCGTGCAAATTGCCGAAAATGGCGGCATGAGTCCGGCAGCGCGGCGCATGGGGCTGACCCAGTCGGCTATAAGCCAAATGATAGCCAACCTCGAGGCGTCTCTTGGCGTCCAGCTTTTCGACCGGCAAGTCCGGCCTATCGCGCTGACCCCTGCAGGTGGCATTCTCCTCGACAAGGCGCGCGGATTGCTGCTTGCAGCCCGCGACGCGATCAAGTCCGTACGCGAGCCGGCAACGAGGGCATTTCCGAAGCTCAATCTCTGTCTCGTCGAGTCCATCGCCGGCACGATTGGACCGGATCTCGTCAAAAATATTCAAGATTTTGCTGGGCTTTGGTCGGTGCATGCCGGCTTGCATAGCCAGCATAACCGCGCCCTTCTAACCCGCGAGGCCGATATCGTCCTGACCCCCGATGCGCTTGAGGACCAGGCGAACGTCGAGCGGCACGAAATCCTCAAGGAACCGTATTTTATAGCTCTGCCGAAGGACTTTGAGGGCGATGCGGGGAGCCTTGCAGCGCTCGCAAGCGAGTACGATATCGTCCGCTTCAGCGCGCGCACCATGCTCGGGCGCCAAATCGAAAGGCATCTGCGGCGCCTCAAAGTGGACGCGAAAGGAAGGGTGGAGTTCGACAACTCCGATGCCATCATGGCCATGGTTGCGGGCGGCCTTGGCTGGGCCGTTATCACTCCGTTATGCGCGATGTTGGGGCGCCCGTTCTGGCCGGAGGTCAAGTTTGTGCCGATGCCAGGCCCAGCGCTTCACCGCCGGCTTTATGTTATCGCCCGGCAAGGAGAGCTTGGCGATACGCCAAGAAAGATTGCAGACGCAGCCGCACTATGTATTTGCAACGTTTTGCACGCTCAATTCGCGGACCATCCGTGGATTATCTCGGGCTGCCGCATACCCGAACCTATGCTAGCCCGGTAACGCGCGCACCGGCCCCGGCCGGCCGCAGCACCGCGGCCAGTTTCATCCGGCCTCCCCCGGCGGCGCTGCTGCGATTTACAGCTGCCGCTCGACCATCATCTTTTTGAGTTCGGCGATCGCCTTGGCAGGGTTCAGGCCCTTCGGGCAGACTTGCGCGCAGTTCAGGATCGTATGGCAACGGTAAAGCCGGAAGGGATCTTCCAAATCGTCGAGCCGCTCCCCCGTCGCCTCGTCGCGGCTATCGTGAACCCAGCGCGTCGCTTGCAGAAGCGCGGCGGGTCCAAGGTAGCGTTCGCTGTTCCACCAATAAGAGGGACATGAGGTCGAGCAGCAGGCGCACAGAATGCATTCGTAGAGGCCATCGAGCCGGGCGCGGTCCTCGCGGCTTTGCCGCCACTCCGTGCCAGGCACCGGGGTCTCCGTCTTGAGCCAAGGCTCTATCGAACGGTGCTGGGCGAAAAAGTGCGTGAGATCGGGCACCAGGTCTTTCACCACCTCCATATGCGGCAGCGGAAAGATGCGGACAGTCCCGCTAAGGTCGTGAATCGCTTGCGTGCAGGCCAGCGTGTTCGTTCCATTGATATTCATGGCGCACGAGCCGCAGATGCCCTCGCGGCAGGAGCGGCGGAAGGCCAGCGCCGGGTCGATCTCGTTCTTGATCTTGAGGATCGCGTCCAGAACCATCGGGCCGCAATCGTTGAGATCGACATAAAAGGTGTCGAGGGAGGGGTTCGCTCCGGCCTCGGGGTTCCAGCGATAAATCTCGAACTTGCGCCATTTCGACCCGGCTTTGCGCTCCGGCTTGTTCCAGGTTTTGCCTTTGTGGACTTTCGAATTTTTCGGCAGCGTTAGCTGGACCATAGGAAACTCCGGGAATGTACAACGTGAAGAGGATGGCGGTGGAGACGCATGGTGCAGCGCAATGTGACAAACATCGGCGCCTGAGGCAAGATAAAGGCGTTAGCGCGGCTGAAAGTCACGTTAACTTTCGATTAATGACCTCGGCAAGGTGCCGCCGCTTAGGCACGCGCTATGGCTCGCGGCGGGAGCCATTGCTGCTGTTTGCGCGGCAATCTTCACATTCGCCGCATCGAGGCGCCTTAAGCCCCGGTAGGGTGCTCGCCGGCGCTCGCGTTCAACCATTGCCTCAGATCCGCAAGTGCGCGCGCGGAAAGCGCTTTTTTGCGCGCGATGCCGCGTGCCGCACCTTTTAGGCGCTTTCCTTCCCCTTCCGCCGCAATCGGCGGAAAGAGGCCAAAGTTCACGTTCATGGGCTGGAAGCTGCGCGAAGCCCCGCCGGTTTCGTCCGATAGATGCCCGCCGGTGATGTGCGCCACAAGCGCGCCGAGCGCTGTTGTTGGCGGAGGCGGCACCAGCTCGCTGCCCATCAGCTCCGCGGCGGCGAGCCGGCCTGCGACGAGACCGATGGCGGCCGACTCCACATAGCCCTCGACACCGGTGACCTGCCCCGCGAAGCGCAGGCGCGGATCGGCCTTGAGCCTGAGCTGCGCGTCGAGCAGCTTCGGGCTGTTCAAAAACGTGTTGCGGTGCAAGCCGCCGAGCCTTGCGAAGACCGCGTGCTCAAGCCCCGGTATCATGCGGAAAATTCGCGTCTGCTCGCCATGCTTGAGCTTGGTCTGAAAGCCGACCATGTTCCACAGCGTGCCGAGCGCGTTGTCCTGCCGGAGCTGCACCACGGCGTAAGGCCAGCGGCCCGTGCGCGGATCGGTCAGGCCAACGGGCTTCATCGGCCCGAAGCGCAAGGTCTCGCGCCCGCGCTCCGCCATGACCTCGATGGGCAGGCAGCCCTCGAAATAGGGCGTGGACTTCTCCCATTCCTTGAACTCGGTTTTCTCTGCCGCGAGAAGCGCGTCGATGAAAGCCTCGTACTGGTCCTGGGACATGGGGCAGTTGATGTAGTCCGCGCCGGTTCCCGCCGGTCCGGTCTTATCGTAGCGCGACTGCATCCAGGCCACATCCATATCGATGCTCTCGCGCAAGACGATGGGCGCAATCGCGTCGAAGAAGGAGAGCGCGTCCTCGGCCGTGAGCACGTTGATGGCCGCGCTGAGCGCAGGCGAGGTCAAAGGGCCGGTGGCAACGATTACGGAGGCCCACTCCGCGGGCGGAAGCCCCGCAACCTCGCCTCGCTCCATGCGAATACGCGGATGGGCGGCAAGCTTCGCCGAAACCTCGTCCGAAAAGCCGTCGCGGTCCACCGCGAGCGCTCCGCCCGCCGGCAGCTTATGACTTTCCGCCGCCTGCATGATGAGCGAGCCCGCACGGCGCATCTCTTCGTGCAAGAGGCCGACGGCGTTCGTTTCGAAATCGTCCGAGCGGAACGAGTTCGAGCAGACAAGCTCGGCGCAGCCGCCGGTTTTGTGAGCCTCGGTCAAGCGATTGGGCCGCATCTCGTGCAGGATCACCCGAGCGCCAGCTTCGGCGGCCTGCCAAGCTGCTTCCGAGCCGGCCAATCCAGCACCGATGATATGAAGTGTTTGTTCTTTCGGCATGCCGCGACACGTTAGGGGAAAATTCGTGGCGCCTCAATCTCAACCCGCGCGGGCGGCCTGCCGGTTTGATATAAGGGCGCCATGACGGTTCACATTCTAAAATTGTGCGTCGGCTGCGACAGCATCGAAGAGCTGGCGGACTGGCAGCGCCGCCGTCTCGCCATGCTGCGGCAATCCGATCCCAAAGCCGAGCTGATGCACGTCACCCGGCAAACCCCGCGCCGCGAGGGCTTCGGCTCTGGCTCGTCGATCTATTGGGTTATTGGCGGGTACATCCGGGCACGGCAGAAAATAACAGCGCTGCGCGAGGTTGAAGGCGCGGACGGTATCACGCGCTGCGGGCTTGCGCTCGACCCCAAGATCGTGGCAACCGAGCCGAGCCCGCGGCGGGCCTTTCAAGGCTGGCGCTATTTAAGCGCGGCGGATGCGCCCCCGGACCTCGCTGCCGGCGCAGCCAATACGGATACGGCCATGCCGCCCGCGATGCGGCAGGCGTTGATGGAGCTGCGGTTGATTTAGGGCCAAAGCCACGGTACGGCGCTCAATTGACGTTTGCCGTAATGGGCAGCCAATCCACGCTAGGCTGCCTCCCGGGCCTTGTTCTTCTGCTTTCCGGCTTCCGGTAGCCGCATAGCCTCACGGGAACCGGCGTCACCCTCGATAGCCTTCGTGTAGTGCCAGTAGTGCCACATCGCGTTTTCGTCGGGGCAACCGTTTACGGCTTTCTTACGCCACCACCCTTTGAGGACCTGGTTAAGCCCTTCCGAATGCCTCTGCATGCTTTCACCCAAAAAAGCGTCTTGCGTGTGCTAAGACAACGCTAGCGAGAATGAATTATTCCATAATGCCGAGCCGGCTGGCGGCATCCGGTTGTAGCCGGTAGAAGCAAGTGTGCGCCGGTTTAACGAAGTGGATTAACCTGAAAACTGAATAGAATTATGCGATTAAGAGTGCAATCCTCGCATCGACTCGCGGTAGGTTCAAATCGAATTGCGGGAGGGACTGCGCTTGGAACCGTCTATCGTTTGTCCGGAGTGCCGGACCGAAATCAAACTCACCGAAACGCTGGCCGCGCCTTTGATCGAGGCGGCAAAGCGCGACAGCGAAGCGAAGCTTAGGCTGAAGGAAGCCGAAATCGCCAAACGCGAGGCCGCGATCCGCGCGCAGCAGGATGCGGTCAAGCAAGACCGTGAGGCGATGGATGCGCAGGTCGCCGAGCGGATGAAGTCCGAGCGCAAGAAGGTTGCCGAGGAGGAGGCGAAGAAGGCGGCGGCCAAGTTCTCGCTCGATCTTCATCACAAGGCGCAACAGCTCGAAGAACTGACCAAGGCCTTCAACGAGCGCGAAGCCAAGCTTGTCGAAGCGCAGAAGGCGCAGGCCGAGGCGGTGCGCAAGGAGCGCGAGCTGGCCGAGGCCAGGCGCGAGCTGGATCTTACCATCGAAAAGCGTGTGGCCGAAAGCCAAGCCGAAATCCAGCAGCGCGCCAAGGCGGAAGCCGAGCAAACGCTGATGCTCAAAGTGCAGGAGAAAGAGCAGACGATCCTCAGCATGCAAAAGCAGATCGAGGATTTGAAGCGCAAGTCCGAGCAAGGCTCGCAGCAGCTGCAAGGCGAGGTTCAGGAACTCCAGCTCGAAGCGCTTTTGCGGGCGAGCTTCCCACACGACACGATTGCGCCCGTGCCCAAGGGCGAGTTCGGCGGCGACGCCCTGCAGCAGGTGGCGACCCCCTTCGGCCAGGAATGCGGCAAAATCCTTTGGGAATCGAAGCGGACGCGCAATTGGAGCGACGGCTGGCTGCAAAAGCTGCGCGACGACCAGCGCACTGCCAAAGCGGATGCGGCCATCTTAGTGTCGCAGGCGCTGCCGAAGTCCGTCGACGTTTTCGGGCAGATCGACGGCGTCTGGATCACTTCGCCCAAATGCGCGGTCGCGGTGGCGATGGCGATCCGGCATGCGCTGATCGAGGTCGCCATGGCGCGCAAATCCGGCGAAGGCCAGCAGACGAAGATGGAGGCGATGTATCTCTATCTCACGGGGCCGCGCTTTAGGCATCGCGTCGAGGCCATCGTCGAGAAGTTCTCCGATATGCAGGCCGACCTCGAAAAAGAGCGCCGGGCCATGCAAAAGGCTTGGGCCAAGCGCGAGCAGCAAATCCAGGGCATTATTCAGGCCACGTCGGGCATGTGGGGCGATATGCAGGGCATTGCGGGACGGTCGCTGCCGGAGATCGAGGGGCTCGATTTCGACGGAGCCGGGGCCGTCGAAGATCAGACCCGGGACGCCGGCGCGCTGCGTCTCATCGAATCGGGAAGCTAGGCAGACATTCGCCGTTTCGCCGCCAACCCCCGCTTGCGTTGCGGCCGCTTCGCCCCACGAGCGGCCGGATGCGCCAATCCTGCTCCGGGCCAATTGCTGCCATTGCGGTTTGTGGCTTGCTCGCCAGACCCAATGGCGGCTTGTGGATTCTGAAGCGGAAAGCCGATGTCTGGCAAGGGCAGACTTGAATAGGCCATCAAATCTGGGCGCGCCTGCAACGACGAACAGGGGTGGAGTTCAGAGCTGAATCACGGGTCCTTAACGGCATGGGAGCGCAGGCTCTGATCGGACCGCGCGACCTCACCGATCTAAAGTACAAATCGAGCGTCCACCTCGGCATAGGGAGCCACGACCTGGTCCGGGGTCCGGGATAGCAGCCCCAGCTTCGTCAGTTCCTCCACATCCTTATGGACATTCTTGTAATTTCGGTGCAGCCCGGCTGCCAGTGCTTTTACGTTACGCACCTGGTGGTGACGGACGTAACGCAGCAGGTGCAGGCGCTTGGGTGTCAGTGCCGCGAGCAAGGTCTCCAGATCACGAAAAGTAATATTTGTTTCGGCGACTGTCTCGCCACGCTCAGCGCGATGCCACGCATCAATGAAGCGCTGCCCCATATCCTCGGGGGTCCCGATATGGATGCGGACGTTATCGCTCATAGTACACCTCGTAATTTCTTCACATCGGCTAGGAAGTCCTTGATTAGGGCCTCCGGCGTCGTGAAGGCGTATGGCTCCTCGCGGCCCTCGATGTGGCGATGATCGCCCTTACCGCGCTCGTTGTCATAACCTACCAGCCTCAGGCCAGGGCGGCCGTAAAACAGGCTATATTTCAACTGATGCGCGCTTCCCGGGACCGGCGCGGGAACGGCCCAAATGGTCATCTCCAGAATACTTCCGTCGGAAAAATCCATCCGATCATAAAAGATCCGCGCGGCCTTCATACCGCTTCTGGTAGCATACATGAAAATATGGTGTCTAGCACCATAAACCGTTCTAATGAAATTCCTGCAATTCTTTCGGTCCGCAGCAGCCTTGGAGGCAGACCGATCTCCGGAAATCGGAGCGTCCTGGTATGGCAACCACCGATGCCGTCTTCGCCGCGTTTCTTCGGTGCACGACCAAGGCCTATTTATTGGGCAGGGTTGCCATTGGCGATG
>Ga0326728_10011902_pt1 | contig 19625 bp, 16 predicted proteins | sample MB3enrmetagenome_FD_207602 | JGI IMG/M metagenome (GOLD analysis project Ga0326728, IMG submission 207602) | Lab enriched peat soil microbial communities from McLean, Ithaca, NY, United States - MB31MN | ecosystem: Environmental > Terrestrial > Soil > Wetlands > Peat | place: USA: New York... | reverse complement strand
ACGAGTTTCTCGACGCCGTAGCGCCGCGCCGCCTCGATGAGCTGTATGCCCATGATGGCGTTCTGGTAGAAGAATTCGCCGGGTCTGGCGCGGTTGGCTCCGATACCGCCAACGACGGCGGCCAAGTGGATGAGCACTTCCGGCCGTTGCTGTTCGAACAGGCGCTGGATCGCAGAGGCCTGGGTGAGATCGAATTCGCTCACGAGAGGCACGAAAACGCGCGTACAGCCCTGGGCGGAAAGCTGTTCGACGAGATAGCCGCCCAGGAAACCGGCGCCACCGGTGACCACGATTCGCTTCGCGGAGAGGTCCATGGCTAAAACCCTGCCATCTGGGTGTCCGTACTGCGGGTGCGGAGGGCGGCCACTCCACCGCCGAGCTGGGTCTCCAATTCCGCCAGATCGGCGTCCACCATGATCCGAACGAGCTGCTGGAAGGTGACGGTGGGTTCCCAGCCCAGTATGCGGCGCGCCCGGGAGGCGTCCGCCAGCAGGGAATCGACCTCGGCGGGGCGGAAGTACTGGGGATCGATTTCGACGTATTCCCGCCAGTCGAGCCCGGCCGAGGAGAAGGCGAGCTCGACGAATTCCCGTACGGTGTGGGACTCGCCCGTGCCGATGACGTAGTCGCCGGGCTGGTCCTGCTGAAGCATCAGCCACATGGCGCGAACGTAATCCGGAGCGTAACCCCAATCCCGGCGGGCGTCCAGGTTGCCCAAATAGAGCTTGGCCTGGACGCCGTGCTTGATGCGGGCGACGGCGCGCGTGATCTTGCGGGTGACGAAGGTCTCGCCGCGGCGCGGGGATTCGTGGTTGAAAAGAATGCCGCTGGAAGCATGCAGGCCGTAGCTCTCGCGGTAGTTGACCACGATGTTGTGGCCGAAGACCTTGGCGCAGGCGTACGGGCTGCGCGGGTGAAACGGAGAGGCTTCCGACTGCGGCGGGGGCGTGCTGCCGAACATCTCGCTGGAGGAGGCCTGGTAGAAGCGGCAGTTGAGGCCAGTCTGGCGCACCGCTGCGAGGAGGCGCAGGACGCCCAGGGCCACGATGTCTCCCGTGTATTCCGGCACCTCGAAGCTGACCTTGACGTGGCTCTGCGCGCCCAGGTTGTAAATCTCGTCGGGACGGAACTCGGAGAGGAGCTTGGCCAGCGAGCCGGCATCGGCCAAGTCGGCGTAGTGCAGGAAGAGGCGGGCGCCGGCGGCATGGAAGTCCTGGTAGAGATGGTCGACGCGGCCGGTATTGAAGGAAGAGGAGCGGCGTTTGAAGCCGTGCACCAGGTAGCCCTTGGCGAGGAGAAACTCGGCCAGATAGGAGCCATCCTGTCCCGTGATGCCGGCGATGACGGCGGTGGTCATAGCCCGATCTTCTCATATTGCATAATGGCAGTATGGGTCTGGCCAGTCGGATTCTGGCGACGCTGTGTGCGCTGGCGGTGTGCGGCCGGGGCGCGCAGGTCATCTCGTTCGAACAGAACGGCTTGAAACACCAGACGCTGAGCAAGCAGGGCGTCACGGTGATGTACGCCCCGCTGCCCGCTCAACTGCACGACTACGCCATTTTGCAGGCCGGCGTGATGAACGGATCGGAGAACGCCCTCACGGTCCGTCCGGAGGACCTCAGCTTCCGCCGCGAGGACGGTTCGGTGGTTTACGCCGTGCCCGCCCGCGAAGTGGTGGACCACCTGCTCGAGCACGCCGGCCGCGACGACGTCATCAAGTTGATCTCAACCTATGAGTTGAGCCTGAGCGGAGTGTCGCGGTTCCGCACGACCAACGGGTACGAGGCGCGCCGGCAGAATGCGCTGGCGGAGATCGGCTCCTCCAAGCTGAAGGCCGCCGCCACCGCCTCCGCCATTGCGTTTGTCTCGATCAAGCTCGCGCCGGGGGAATCCACCGATGGCGCGGTGTTCTTCGCGACGGGAGGCAAACCACTGGGTCCCGGCGCCCTGCGGGCCCATGTCGCCGGACTCTTCTTCGACTTCGAATCGGAAGCCGGCAAGGAGCTTCAGCAACGCCCGGCGCCGCCCCCGCCCGCGAACCCCGATCCGCGACCGTAAGGGAATGGCGTGCGCGGGGGCGGCCCGCCGAGGCGGCCCGCCGCGCGGTTTGCGCCGCTAACTGCTAAAATACCGCGTGACGGCGTGCGTGTTAAGTGTGAGCGCGCTTGAGTGGTGCCGTTATGGCTGTTCGTCTCAAAACCGCGCTGCGGAAACTCGGCCGCCTGGAGCGGGTCTTTCTCCTGTTGCTGCTGGCGGCGCTGATCGCCAGGTATGCCCTTCCGGGCGGCAGCACCCAGATTCTGCTGGCGTTCGCGGCATTCCTGGCCGGCACTCTGGTGGCGTTTCGCTGGATCGTCATTGGGATCACGAGGCTCATCTGGTGGCTGCGCTACCGGCTCGTGGTGGCCTATCTGTTCATCGCGGTGGTCCCCATCGCGCTGATCGGATTGCTGCTGTATTACGGCGGCGAGAAGTTCACCGGCCAGGTGGCGGCCTACCTGGTCACGACCGAGCTGGAGCGGCGGTCAGACGGGATGTTGGGCGTGGCGCGCGGGCTGGCCTGGACGCCGCCGGGGATACGCACCGAGCGGGCTCGCTGGCTGGCGCCGTACTTCGCAGGACTCAGTCCCGGCCTAGAGATAGTCATCCGGGACGGCGACGCCATCTGGCGCTACCCTGAGAGCGGCTCGCTCAGTTCTCCTCCCGGGGCCTGGGGGGATACCGATGGCCTGGTGCTTAAGGGCCAGACACTAGCCGTGTGGGCGCACGCGATTCACGATACGGCCGAGGTGACCATGCTGGCTCCGGTCACCCCGCGGATGTTGTCCAGCTTGGCGCCGCACCTGGGCGCGATCGCGGTGCACGATTTCGAGGCCAAGCGCGATCTCGCCTCTTCGGGGCCCGACTCCATCCCCGCGCCAGGGGATTGGTACGATTTCCAGGTCTCGCACATGGTCCCCATCCAGATGGCCGTCTGGGATTCCCCAGGCCATCTGCAGGACCCGAGGCTGATCGTAGTGACCCGCTATTCCGCCTTCCTGCGGACCATCTTCAGCCAGCAGGGCGAATTCAGGACGGGTTTTACCGCGGCCTCGTTGTTTGGGTGGTACCTTTCGGCCGTGGCGGTGACGTTCATGCTGGTGGAGCTGGTGTCGTTTGTGATCGGCATCCGTCTCACGCGCAGCATCACCTACGCGCTGCACAACGTCTACCAGGGCACCCAGCACGTTCGCGAGGGCGTGTTCTCGCACCGCATTCGCGTGCAGGGCAACGATCAGCTCGCCGAGTTGGGCGACTCCTTCAACCGCATGACCGAGAACCTGGAGCGCCTGGTCGAGGTAGCCAAGGAGAAGGAGCGCTTGCAGTCCGAGATCGAGATCGCCCGCGAGGTGCAGAACCAGCTCTTCCCCAAGAGCACACCGGTCTCCAAGACGCTGCGGCTCACCGCGGCCTGCACGCCGGCGCGTTTGGTTTCCGGCGATTACTACGACTACCTCAATCTGGAGGATTCCAAGATCGCGCTGGCCATCGGCGACGTGGCCGGCAAAGGGATTTCGGCGGCCCTGCTGATGGCCACCGTGCAGTCCACCATGCGCACCCAGTTGCGAGCCGCGCGGGATATGGCTGGCGGCGCGCTTTCCACGGCGGCGCTGGTGTCCCGGCTGAACCAGCAGCTCTTCACGTACACTCCGGCGGAGAAATTCGCCACCTTTTTCTTCGCGCTCTACGACGACGACACCGGCCGCATGACCTACACCAACGCCGGCCACTTGCCGCCCATTCTGGTGCACCAGGGCGTTGCCTCGCGGCTGGAGGTCACGGGAACCGTGGTCGGCGCCTTCCCCTCTTCCGAGTATGAGGAGAGCTCGCTGTACCTCGAGCCCGGCGATCTGCTGGCCTGCTTCACCGACGGCATCACCGAGCCCGAGAACGAGTTCGGCGAGATGTTCGGCGAGGACCGGCTGGCCGAAGTGGTGGTCAAGAACTCCGGGCGGGACACCGAGGAGATCGTCGCGGCGGTTATGGATTCGGTGCTCCAGTGGACCGGTAGCCCGGAATTGCAGGACGACATGACATTGCTGCTGATAAGGAGGATCTGAAGCTGCCATGAGCCGGCTGAAGCGACGTTGCCTCATCCTCGGGCTGGCCATTGCGCTGGTTATGGCCATCGGCACGGTGGGATTCATCCTCATCGAGCACTATCCGCCTTTCGACGCGTTCTACATGACGCTGATCACCATCACCACCGTGGGCTACAGCGAAATCCACGGCTTGCACCAGGCGGGACGGATCTTCAATTCCTTTCTGATCGTTATCGGCGTCACCACCCTGTTTTTCGCCATCGGCGCGCTGGCGCAGACGGTCATCGAACTGGAGTTGGGCGAGTTTTTCGGTAAACGGCGGGTCAAACGCATGATCGACAAGTTAGAGAAGCACTACATTGTGTGCGGCTTTGGCCGCGTGGGACGCAGCGCGGCCGGCGAATTGCAGCGGGCCGGCGTGCCGCTGGTGGTGGTGGACCACAATCCGGAGAAGGTCGAGCAAGCCGCCCGGGCGGGTCTGCCGGCCACGCTGGGGGATCCTACCCAGGACCACATCCTGCTCGAACTCGGCGTCGCGCGCGCCAAGGGCTTGGTCGCCGCGCTGGCCACCGACGCGGACAACCTGTTCCTCATCCTCTCGGCCAAGGGCCTGAACCCGAGCCTGAAAGTGGCGTCGCGCTCCAACGAGGAGCAGTCGGAACAGAAGCTGCGGCGGGCCGGGGCGGACACCGTGTTCGCCCCCTACCGCCACGCGGGCTATCATCTGGCGCTCTCGCTGCTGCGGCCGCACGTGGTGCAGTTCCTGGACGTCGCTTCGCAGCACGTCGGACTGGACGTGGGGCTGGAGCAGGTGCGCGTCGCCCCGGGCAGCGAGCTGGTGGGCAAATCGCTCAAGCAGGTGCAGCTCCGGCGCGATCTGGGCGTCATTGTGCTCGCCATTCGCAGGGCCGACGGCCAGATGCTGTTCAACCCGCCCGCCGACGCTTTGCTGGGAGCCGGCGATTTCCTTATCGCCATGGGCGAGCACGAACACCTGCGCGATTTGGAATCGTTGCTCGCGGAGGTGCGCGAATGAAAGTCCTGACCGCGGCCCAGATGCGCGAGGTGGACCGCCGCAGCATCGAACTGGGCATCCCCGGCATCGTGCTCATGGAAAACGCCGGCCATCGCGTGGTGGAGTTTCTGGCGGAGACCTTCGCGCCGCTCGCCCGGCAGCGCATCGCGATTTTGTGCGGCAAGGGCAATAACGGCGGCGACGGCATGGTGGTGGCCCGCCAGCTCCACACGCGCATTCGGCCCGAGGCGCTGTATGTGGTGCTGGCCGCCCAGCCGGACCAACTCAAAGGCGAGGCGCTCGAGAACTACCGCATGTTGTCCGCCTGCGGCTGCCCGGTCGCAGGCGAGATCGCCCCCGAAATGCGCGACGCCACCATCGTGCTCGATGCGCTGCTTGGCACGGGGCTGCAGGGGCCGGTTGCCGGGCCGATGCTGGACTGGCTCCGCGAAGTGAATAGCGGCTTTAGGCTGGCCAAAGTGGTCGCGGTCGATATCCCTTCCGGCCTGGCCAGCGATTCGGCCCGCTCCGAGGGCCAGACCGTGCGCGCGGATTACACCGTCACCTTTACCGCGCCCAAGGTGGGGCAGGTGCTGGCGCCGAATTGCGAGCGCGTGGGCGTGCTGAGGGTGGCCCCCATCGGCAGCCCGCCCGCGCTCTACGAGCAGGACGATTCCATCTTTCTATCGCTGGTCGAGCCGGGTTTGTTCCGCGCCCTGCTGGGCCCGCGCTCGCCTGGCGCGAATAAGGGCGACTTCGGGCACGTTCTGGTAATCGCCGGCTCGCGCGGGAAGACCGGCGCAGCGGCCATGACGGGGATGGCGGCGCTTCGCGCCGGCGCCGGCCTAGTCACGGTGGCGTCGTCGGAATCGGCGATCCCGGCCATTGCCGCGCACTGCGCCGAACTCATGACCGAGCCGCTCCCCGAGACCGAGACCAGCTCCCTTTCACTCTCCGGCTTCGACTACGGCCTGCTCGCCAAGATCGCCGAAACGAAGGATGCGATCGCTATCGGCCCGGGGCTGGGCACGTCCCCGGAGACCGTGGATACGGTGCGCCGCGTGGTGGGGGAGCTTCCGCATCCTATGGTTATCGATGCCGACGGCCTGAATGCCATCGCGGGGACCCAGTTCTCCGGCGCGGGCCGCGTGCGCATCCTGACGCCGCACCCCGGCGAAATGGGGCGGCTTACGGGCCGGAGCACCGCCCAAGTGGAGGCCGACCGTGTGGGCGTGGCCCTCTCCTTCGCCCTGGAGCGCCAGGTGACGCTGGTCCTCAAAGGCTGCCGTACGCTCATCGCCTTCCCCGACGGGCGCGTGTGGATCAATCCCACGGGCACGCCCGCCCTGGCCACCGGCGGCTCGGGCGACATTCTGACCGGCATGATCGCGGGCTTGCTGGCCCAGTTCCCGCGCCAGCCGGATCTCGCCGTCGCGGCCGCCGTCTACCTGCACGGCCTGGCGGGCCAGCTCGGCGCCGCGGAACTCGGCGAGAAGTGCCTCATCGCCACGGATCTGCTGCGCTTTCTCCCGGCGGCCATGCATGCGTGCCTTTGAAACCGCCTCCGAGGAGGAGACCATCGCGCTGGGCGAGGAGATCGCCCGCCAGCTTCCGCCGCGGGCCGTGGTTCTGCTGGTCGGCGAGCTGGGCGCGGGCAAAACCACGCTCGCCAAGGGCATCGTGAAAGGCCTCGGCGCGGCTGCGCCCGAGGATGTATCGAGCCCCACCTTCACCCTGATCCACGAATACGGCGGCCGCGTCTATCACATCGATCTCTACCGCATCGAAGACCAGCGCGGCCTGCGTACCCTGGGTCTGGACGAGCTTCTGGACCGCGAAGCCGTGCTGCTGGTTGAATGGGGCGAGCGCTTCCCCGGCCTCTGGCCCCCGGATCGCCTCGAGATTCACCTCGAAGGGACCGGCGACCTGCGCCGCGTCACGCTGAGGGATTAGGCCGTCAGGCGCTTCAAGCTGGCAGTGAGCCGGCTCTTGTAGCGGGCCGCGGTGTTCTTCTTGACAATGCCCCACTTGGCGGCGCGGTCGATGAGCGAGAAGGTCTTGGCCTGCAGGGCCTGGGCGCCCGCGGCGTCCTTGCCTTCCACGAGCCGGCGAAAGGCGCGGATCTGGTGGCGCAGGCGGGTCTTCCGCGCGCGATTGATAACGGTCCGCCGCGCTTCCTGACGAACCCGCTTGAGAGCAGAGAAAGTGTTAGCCATCTAGTTCAGAATCCAGTCGGTTGTTCCTTCAGTCAGGATAGCGCAGCCGCGGCGGCAGGGTCAAACCGGCTCATCGTGATTGTCAAGCCTCGATAGAAATGTCCCCCTCTCCTCCTCGATAGAAGTGTCCCCTTCTTTTCACTCCAGAATCGGAGCGGCGCGGTGTGGAAAACCCGGTTTTGGTTTTCCATCCCCCGCCGCGGCCGTCGGCGCTGGGGGAATGTGGGAAACTCGCGCCGCGAGTTTCCCAAGGGCGGTGGGAAGGGTGGAAAACCCGCTTTCGGTTTTCCATGCTTTCCACCGCCCGGCATTTCCACGGCGCTCATCTGGCCCCCGCTGCCACGGCCCTCTTGCGCCAAGGATGATCGGCCGCCGGCTGTCGCGTGGCCGGCTTGCGGGCCTTGCTGTGCCTCTTGGCCGGCGACTTCTTCGGCGCCCCCTGGCACTCGTGCCAGCGCACAGGCCGGCCTTCGTACAGCACCTCCATTCGTCCGTTCCGCCGGATTCGAATCGTCACCTTGGCCCCGGGCCGCACCTCCGCGGCCTCGATTTGCAGGAACCGATTGTCATACCGCACCACCCAGTCGTTGCTCACCCTCCGCTCGTACTCCAGGCTGAATACCTCATCCAACTTCATCCCCGTCGGCACCGGCTCGTGAAAGTCCACCGCTGCGGCGGGCGCCAGCGCGAAGCGCCGGTTGTGTTGCGGCCAGTACTGACGCCGCAAGTATTGGTTCGCCGCCGCGTAATCGCCGATCCCGGCCAGCCGCAGTTTCTTCACCAGCCGGTCCTGGTGCGTTCCGTGCGCCCGCTCCACCCGCCCTTTCGCCTGCGCCGAACCGGCCAGGATCAACTCGATACCTAGCCGCGCGCACATCTGCCGGAACTGCGAAAATGCCTCCTCCCCGCGTTCTCGTTGCTGCGCAGTCGCCAGGGCTCCGTACACCGTCTTGCCGTCCACATACAGCGCCCTCGGGATCCCGTGCTTTTCCACCCAGGCCCGTAAGGCGTCCGCCAGCGCCCAGGTCGTCTCTTCTTCGGCAAACTGGCCCAGCCCGCGACTGGTTGAGTCATCCGCCATGTTCACCAGGCAGGCCCGTTCGGCCCGCTCTTCCAGCCAGTCGTGGAAGCTGCCATCCATTTGCACCAGCTCGCCAAAGTGCGCCCGCCGCTGCCGCCTCTGCCGATACGCTTTCCGCTTTCGTTCCCGGCTCCATAGCCCTTCGGCCAGCATCCAGCGCCGCAGCGTTTCTGCGTCCACCTTCAGGCCGTGATCTGTCGCCAGATGCTCCGCCGCCAGCGTGGGCCCCAACCGCTGCCCCGGTTCGCCTCCGTACCGCTCACGCACGATCCCCAATACCTTCTTCCGGAACCCCTCGCTCTTGGCGTGGTTCGATCGCCTCCCCGCGCTCCCATGCACCAGGCCCGACGCGCCTCGCTCCCGGTATCGTCCGTACAGCCGCTTGGTTTGCCGGTAGCTCAGCTTCAGAATCTGCGCCGCTTCCTTCTGGCTCAATTCCCCCGCCGTCACCCGGCCGAGCACCGCCGCCCGTCTCACTTCCCGCTCGCTCATCCATGTCCTTCCCACCAGACCTCCTCAAGGTCTAGTTTCGAGGGACATTTCTATCGAGTCCAATAGGGGACATTATCACAGAGGTTCAACAACCGGCTCATCGTGATTTCGGATACGATACCCTAATGACCCGGCTCGAACTGGCTACCCTCGCCGTACTGGTCGCCGGCTGCTCCGCCTCGGCTGCCGACCGCCTCCCCAAGCCAGACCGCATCCCGGCTGATCCAACCCCGGAGCAGGCGGCTCTGGTCCGGGAAGGCGTCGCACTCCATGACCAGCGCAACTACGAAGGTGCAATCGCGAAATACCAGCAGGTGCTCGCGGAGAATCCTTGGGAGGTGCATGCGTTGTATGAGCTGGCGTATTCGTATTTCGCGAACGGGGATTATCAAGCTTCTCTGGACACCGCCCGCTTGGGTGCACAATGCAAATCCGGGTCGCTCCCGGGGTTCTATGCGATGATCGGCAACGCTCTGGACGAGCTTGGAAAGGGAGAGGAGGCCATCGAGACGTACCAAGCCGCGATCAAGCTGGATCCCCGGATGGGCAAGCTCCATTACAACCTGGCGGTCTCCCTGCGGCGCGCCGGCAGACAGGCGGAGGCCAAGGAGGCGGCGCAGTCAGCGCTCCGCTGGGACCCTAACCATTCCAGCAGCCATCTCCTGCTCGCGTCCATATACCGCCACCTGGGCTACCGCGTTCCGGCCATTCTCGCCTATTCCCGGTTCCTGATTCTGGAGCCGCAATCCTCGCGCGCCACGGATGCGATTCCGACCTTGCGGGACTTGCTGACGAAAGGCGTCGGCAAGGGCAAGGGCCCAAAAGACGTCACCATTACTATTTCGGAGACGCCCAAGAACCGCAAGGACGAAGGGGATTTCACCACCGTCGAGCTGATGATGTCCATGGCGGTCGTAGCCGACCTGTCCCCCGGTCCGGAGAAGGCCAAAGAAGAGCCGAAATCGGAAATGCAGAAGCTGGTCTCGATCTACAACAGTATTGGCGAGGGGCTCGAACTCATGAAGCCTGGCAGAGGATTCGCGCCCAGCTACTACGCACCGTATTTTGCCGCCCTCACTAAAGCGGGGCACACCGAGGCGTTCATCGCCTGCACTTGGAAGAAGGGGAACATTGAGGGCGCCGCCGAGTGGGCCGAGGCGAATCTCGCGAAGATCGAGGCGTTCCTGGCGTGGTCGAAGGACTATCAGTGGCCATCCAAGTAGCCCTCGGCGGGCTGCTACGCGGACTTGACAATGTCGCGGTGGGTGGTTTTGACTTTGAAGCCGGCGCGGGCCAGCCGGCGGCGGATCTCGTCGGCGATCATGACCGAGCGGTGCTGGCCGCCGGTGCATCCGAAGGCGATGGTGAGATAGCTCTTGCCTTCCCGAGTGTAGTGCGGGATGAGGTACACCAGCAGGTCGGAGATGCGCTGGACGAACTCGGTGGTCTGGGGGAAGGAGCGGATGTAACGGGCCACCGAGGGATGGCGGCCGCTGAGCTTCTTGAACTGCGGGATGTAATTCGGGTTGGGCAGGAAGCGGACGTCGAAGACCAGGTCGCTGTCGGCCGGCACGCCGTTGCGGTAGCCGAAGCTGGTCACGTAGATCAGGATCTTGGACTGCTCCCGGTCTCCGCGGAACTTCTCGGCGATGGCGTCGCGCAGTTCGTGCACGGTGAACTTGGAGGTGTTCACGACCAGGTCGGCGAGTTCGCGGATGGGGGCCAGCAACTGGCGCTCGGCCTGGATCGAGCGGGCGACCGAGCGCTCGATTCCTAGCGGATGGGGACGCCGGGTTTCGCTGAAGCGGCGCATGAGCGCCTGGTCGTCGGCCTCCAGGAACAGCAGCGTGGTGGGCACCCGGCGGCGGATCTGCTGGTAGAACTTGGGGAAGCGCTGCAGGCCCTCCCCCTCGCGGATATCCACGACGAGGGCGGCATGGGTGATGTGCGGCGAGCCCCGGGTTAGCTCGGCGAATTTGGGGATCAGCTCGATAGGCAGATTGTCGACGGAGTAATAGCCCAGGTCCTCCAGGCACTTCAATACGGTGCCTTTTCCGGACCCGCTCATACCCGTGATAATCACGAGTTCCGGAGCCTCCGGACGGGGGGAGCGCGCCTGTTTCTTCTTCACGCCTCGATCAGGTCGAAATTGCCGTCCCGCCGTCGCACGAGCACGAAAACACGGTTGGTTTCGGCGTCGTTATAGACGACGTAGTTACGGCCTTCAATTTCGAGCAGGGCCTCGTCCAGCGTCATGGGCTTGCGCCGCTGGTGGTGGTTGACGCGGAAGACCTGGGGCGAGCCTCCGGCCTCGAGTTCGGAGGTCGCTTGGGATGCGGCCAGCGACGCGGCCGGCGTTTCGTCCGCCGTCTTCTCCGCCTTGGGGCCGCGGTGGCTGTCCCGCGTGCGCTCCAGGTTGCGCAGAATCTGTTTCTCGAGCTTCTCCAGCGCGCCGCCGATGGCTGTATAAGGGTCGGCGGCGGCGCCAATGCCCACAAAATGGTGGTTCAGGAAGCGGACGGTGATCTCGGCGTGGCTCAAATGCCGCTCCTGGGTCAGGATGACGTGCGCTTCGCGCTCGCCTTTGGGCGCGTCGAGCAGCTTGGCGATCTTGCCGAACTTGGTCTCGATCTTTCCGGTTTCGACTGGATTTAACGCCCCCGGCATGCCTGTGTACGTGATCTTCACTGCGTCCTCCAATCTACGGGTTGTCAGGCGCGGATGCGCCTTTGGTGCGTGGACGGAATCTTCATATCCTCGCGGTACTTCGCGACGGTGCGGCGGGTTACTTGGATGCCCCCGTCCTGCAGGCGGGCGGTGATCTGCTCGTCGGTCAGCGGGTGGGCCGAATCCTCCTCCCCAATCATCTTCTTGACCATGCGCTTGACGATCAGCAGCGGAGTGGCGCTGCCCGAAGGTCCTTGCACGGCCTCCGAAAAGAAATAGCGCAGCTCGTAAACTCCCTGCGGCGTGTGGGCGTACTTGTTGGCCACGGCGCGGCTCACCGTGGACGGGTGCACGCCGATCTCTTCGGCAATTTCCTTGATCATCATCGGTTTCAGCCAGTCGATGCCGTGGTCCAGGAATTCCGTCTGGCGCCGCACGATGGACTGGCACACGCGCAGGATGGTGTGCTTGCGCTGCTCGATGTTCTTCATCAGTTGCAGCGCCGATGCGTAGCGCTCCTTGACGTAGTTGCGAACGTCCTTGTCGGGTTCCTGGTGGCGGTCCAGCATGCGCCTGTACTGGGCGTTCAGGCGCAGTTGCGGCAGATCCTCGTCGTTGAGCTGGATGAGGTATTCGTCGCCTTCCTTGAAGATGTGGACGTCCGGCTCCACTTGGCGCGCGCCCGGGCCGGAAAAGCGCAGGCCGGGCCGCGGATTAAGGTGGCGAATCACTTCGACGGCCGTCTGTATGTGCTCCAGCGGGCGGCCCAGCGCCTTGGCCAGTTCGCGGATCTGGCGCAGTTCGACCATCTTCAGGTGCTCGGAGACGATCTGCCAGGCCACGCCGCCCCGTCCGTTCCGGCTTTCCAACTGGAGCAGCAGGCATTCGCGGACGTCGCGGGCGCAGATGCCGGCCGGATCGAGCTTCTGAACCTCGCTCAGGGCCGCCACCACGTCCTCCATCTTGTGCTCCCCGCTGGCGGCGATTTCCTCGAGCGAAACGGGGAGGTATCCGCTCTCATCCAGGTTGCCGATGATGGAGTCGGCGGCGTCCCGGACGTCGTCGCTGAGCGGGATCATGCTCAACTGCGAGCGCAGATAGTCCCCCAGCGTGACCGGAGCCGACAGGAAGGTCTCGAAGGAGGGCTTTTCGGCCTGCTCCGAAGACGGGCTCCTGTAGCCCGGGTCGAGATAGTCGTCCCAGAAGGAGCCGAAATCGATCTCCTCGAACGGATCGGTGGCCGGGGCGGCTTCGGCCGCTTCCGCAGGCCCGGCGGTTTCGACGGCCTCGGCCGCGGGGGCGTCGGCTACGGCGCCGGCGGGCGTTTCGGCCTCCACATCGGCCAGCACGCCGGGGGCGACTTCCACGTCCCCGTTGGGGGCCTCCAGAAGCGATTGATCGGCCGGCTCGGCCACGCGCTCGGCTTCCAGTAGCTGCTGCACTTCCTGAGGGCTGAGCTCCTCGCCGGCCTCGTCCGTGGATTCCTCCAGGACGGGGTTCTCGGCGATCTCCTGGGTGATCATTTCCCGCAGTTCGAGCCGGTTCAGTTGCAGAACCGTAACCATCTGGACCAGCCCAGGCGTCAGGATCTGCTTCTGCGCGACCCGTAACTGCAGTCTCGGAGACAGCAAGCTCATCTGGCCTAATGATATCAAACGGGGCGGGGAGGAGGATCGGAGGGCGGTCGGGCTGCGGTCGGCGATCGGCGATTCCGTAAGCCGGGGATTGCTTTGCTGGCAGGGCGCCGATTTGGTGCAAGTTGCCGGCGAAGGGCCCGAAAGTGGAAGTTGTAATGGCCGTGGGAGGGCCGGACGGGGCGACGAGCCGCCCTTCGCTGTTGGTTTGCGGGCCGGCGGGAATAGGGAGGCGGCGGCGTCCGGATGGACACCGGGAGGAGCGGATCGAAACGGTCGCGGCAGCCCACGGCGGCCGGTCAACTGGTGTTGGGCGGAAGAGCGACGAACCAGTAGGCCAGGCGCTTGGCGAATTCGTGGAAGCTGCCGCAACGGCCCCGGGCATGGCTGCGAACCTGTCGGTGGCAGAAGACCAACGACAGCGTATAGGCCAGCAGCCGAATCATGGTCAGCACCACCAGAGCCGTGCTTTGGCGAACAGCCGGATGTTTGAGGTGGCAGTCGGTAGTAATGGTTTGAAACACCTCGGCATCGATGCGCCACCGGCTGCGGCTCAGTCGATGAATGAACGACGGGGGGATCGCGCCCAGTTCGAAATCCGTGGCGTAGAAGTGGGTGCTCTCCTGCGCCACGACGCTCCCGCTTTTCCGTAGACGATCGCCCTGCGGTGCGACCGCGACCTGGCGCTTGAGGCCGGTGCGGACGGTTTTAATCGCCCGCACCAGGCGATCGGCGACGGGCCAATCGATTTGCGGCAGGCGCCACCAGCCCAGTTCTCGGTCCGTATCCGACTCGACTCCTGTCGGCGGACCGGCGGTGAAGCGCTCGGCTTCGAGCACAAGGTCGGGCTGATTCTCTTTCACCGTGAAAGCCCCGTCCAAACCTAAACCTTCCACCTCTCGGACAAAGGGCGCTTGCGGCGGTTGCAGATACAGGGCATCGCCCACCATGATGTCCAGGAAGCGGCGCCCCAGCCGGCCAGATCCTGCAACAAGGCGAGCGCACCAGGCACTTCGGCCTCGCCATCTTTCCGGAAGCGAGTGCCCAGCGGGATGGGAAACGGCGTGCTGACGACCGCGACGAGGCGATGGTAATACTGGACATCGGTGCGCATCTCTCCGCGGACCTTATGTTGCACCTCGCGTTGCATACAGGCGTCGCAGCAGCGCACAAAGGAGCTGCAGATTTCGACGTCATCCACGGCGGCTACCACCAAACCGCGGGACCCATCCGAGCGCAGCACTCCGTTGCGTTTCAGACGGCGGGCGATTTCGCAGCCCAGGGCGAAGACCGGCTCGGGCGACTGACGCTGGAAGGCATAGCCGATGGTATCGTCGCCGATCGAACCAATCCGCTCGGCCAAGGCCCCGCTACGGCACTCGGCTTCGATCTGCAGCAGACTGGACATTTGCATGGCCGCCCCCAGGAAGACCGCATCCAACACCTTGTGCCAGGGATGTTGTGGAGACTGGCGGCCTTCGGGCAGTGCGCCCACCAGGTGGGAGAAGTCGAACACCTTGTCGAGGTGAGCCTCGAGCCGGTGTCGGGCCAAGCCTACCGATTCTCTTTCTGTTTGAGGAATCTTCTCAGATTGATGCCACAGACGGTGGCAGCGGCGGCATCGAAACGGCGCCGCATCTCGACCTGCTGGCGCACCTGTGGAACCAGATGGCGGGGATGTTGAAAGTCTTGGGCTGGCCGGCGACGAGCACCGAGATCCGATATTGCGAATGCAGGTTCTTGCCGTCGGCGCAACGACAGTTGGGCCGGCCACCAGCGCGCCTGCGTTCGACGAAGGAGCCCGGAAGCATCTCGCGGAGAGCACCGCGGCTGCGGATGAGGCGGCCGCGGGGCAAGGCACGGTGGACCAACGGCCTCGGGCGGGTGGCGCCTCCCGGTTTAAGGAATCGCTGGGTCGGCGATGACGCGCAGACCACACCGGCGGTAGAGTCGAGGTTGGGGGCGGGCGCCTGGCGTGGACACGTTGTGCCGCCGTCTCAGAAAACGACGTACCCGCTCTGCCACCTGATCGTCGATCGCCCCATACGCCCGAGCCTTACTTCCCAGTTCGAAGTATGCTTTCCAGCCTCTACGTGTCCGATTCAGCCGGTCCCGTACTTCTTCCCATGGGCGGTTATGGCCAGAGGCTCGCCCACGCTCCGCTTGACAGACCGCCCGCTCTAACGCGGCCCGAATGCATACCCCTGAAAATCGAATCGCTACCGGAGACTTTTGCGCATCTCAACCACGAAGGGATGTTCCGGGAAATAGCTGCCGTACGCGCGCTGGGCAGCGAGCAGGCCCTGGCGGGCGGCCTGGGCGGCCTCGCTCTCTCTTCCCGAGGCGCGCAACAATTCCATCAGGCGAACGCTGATCTCGACGCTGATATCCGGTTGCCGGCTCATCTCCTTTTCCTGGGTGGCGAGAGCGGAGCGCAGGTGACGCTCGGCTGCGGCCTTCGATCCGCAGCGGGCCTCGACGATCCCGGCATACAAGTCGTGCTTGATCCGGTCCACCGCCGCAACCGGCGTCAGGCGTCCCTCGACGCCGCGTAGACGGGAGAGCGCTTCCGGGTTTCCGGCGAGAGCCTCATAGGCGGCCAGTTGTAGCGTCAGGTTATCAGGCTCCATGAACGCGACCCGTCTGCGGGTGACCAGGTCCAGCGCCTCGCTCATCAGCCGGACAGCCTCAGGGTAACGGCCGCGCACGTCTTCGGCAAACGCGCGGGCGTACAGAACGGGGACGATTTCGATGAGCGGTTCACCCTTTCCCCGCAGGAACGGCTCTGCCTCCCGCAGCAGGCGCTCGCCCCCCTCCAGGTCGCCCTGGCGAAGGCGGAGCATCCCCAGCCGGGAGTCCGTGATTGAGATAAACCGGGCCCAGCCGGGGCCGGGGATCCGCAGCGCGTCGCGGTACATCTTTTCGGCCTCCGGCAGCGGTTCGCCCGCGTTCACCGCCATGTAGGCGGTATCGTGCATCGCGCCATCGAGGCGGTCGCGGTCGCCGACGCGGCAAAGCGCCACGGACTGGCGGCAGGCGGCCAGCCCCTCGGCAAATCGGCCTTGAAAGTTCAGTGCACCGCACAGGATCTGGTAAAGCATGGGCTCAATCCGGGGCGAGGCGTTGCGAACCCGCCGCAGCGTCCGGATCCCCAGAAGGACTTGCCGTTCCCCTTTCGCCGGTTCCCCGAGCATCGAGTAGGTTCCGCCCAGCGTGCCGCGCAGCTTGGCCTCGGCCTCGGGATCGTCGCGAAGGTCCTTGCCGAGCCGTTCGGCGGCGTTGTCCAAAATGTCGGTGAACTGGATCGCATCGCGCTTGCCGCGCAGAGGGCTGTCCCAGAACGAGGTGGCGGAGAGGAATGTGTATTCCGCGAACTGGCTGACCCGCTCGGCCCGCACGGCCTGGGCCCGCGCCTGCGCGGATTCATAGACGGAGACAATGGTCAGGCTCACCAGCGCGACTACCGACAGGGCCGTTGCCGATACCGCCAGCCGGTTGCGGGCTACGAACTTGCGGGCGGCGTACCAGGCCGAATGCGGCCTCGCGTGCACAGGGCGGCCCTGGCGAAAGCGCTGCAAGTCTTCCTTGACCTCCCGTACCGATCCGTACCGATGGGCTGGCTCGCCTTCGAGCATCTTGAGAACAATGGTGGACAGATCTCCCTCGATCTGCCGCCGCAGACGCAGCCGGCTGGTCGACCGCTCCGCCGCCGCATCTTCCGAGACCGCCTGCGCCGGAGCGGTGGCTTCGCGCCCGCGCAGGACTCGATCCACCCCGTCCGCCGTCGACTTTGGATCGCCGAACGGCCAGGCGCCGGTCAGCATTTCGTAGAGGATCACGCCCAGGGAAAAGACATCGCTCAGGGTGTTGACCAGTTCGCCGCGGAGCTGCTCCGGACTCGCATAACGCGGAGTCAGCAAAGCGAACTGAGTTACCTTTCCGTCCGGATCGCGCAACAGTTTGGCGGTGCCAAAATCGAGCAGCTTGACCGCGCCGTCGGCGGTCACCAGGACGTTGGCGGGTTTCAGATCGCCGTGGACGATCAGGTTCCGGTGCGCAAACTCGACGGCATCGCAAATCTGAAGAAACAACCGGATTCGCGCCTCGACCGGCAGCTTGCGCTGGGCGCAGTACTGGTCCAGGGGCCGGCCCTCGATATATTCCATGACCAGGTAAGGATCGCCGCTGGAGGCCACGCCGCCATCCAGCAGGCGGGTAATATTGGGATGGGCGAGGGCGGCCAGCAACTGGCGCTCGTTGCGAAAGCCCCGCACGAATTCTTCGCCGGCCAGGTGAGCGGCCATCACTTTGAGCGCGACGGTCTGATCGAACTGCCCGTCGGCGCGCCGCGCCAGATAGACCTTGCCCATGCCGCCGCTGCCCAGCAGCCGCTCTGTCAGATAGGGGCCGATGCGCTGCCCGGGCCCGGGCAATTCAACCCCTGGGCCGTCTGTGGCGGCGGCGTCCCGTTCGGCGGCCGGAGCCGGCGCGCCGAGCGCGCTATTCCTGCGATCCGCGGCGAGAAGGGAACGGACCTCTTCCCGAACCGCCGGATCGTATCCGGTTTGCGAAACGAGCCACGCTTCCCGCTCGGACTCGGGTTGTTCGAGCGCGGAATAGAACAGTTCCTCCACGCGCTGCCAAAGTGGATCCATGTGCGTATTCTCCAACTGGTTGGGATCCGCCGCGCCGGCCCCGAAGGGCTACCGCTCGGGCCGCAGTTCTCGGCAAAGCCAGGCGCAAGCCAATCTCATATCGCGGTCCACGGTCGCCTTGGACAGGTTGAGGATGCCGGCGGCTTCCGTGGCCGTGCAGCCCAGGTAGACGCGGAGCTCGAGGATCTTCGCCTTGCGGGGATCGATTTCCTCGAGCCGCGATAACGACCGGTCCAGATCGAAGGTGTCCTGTTCGCGCTCCCCGAGCCATCGAATGTCCTCCGTAAGCGGCAGCCGCAGTTCGACCCGGCGCTTTTCGCGGCAGCGCGCTTTGGCGTGGTCGGTCAGTATCCAGCGCATGGCTCTCGCGCAAAAGCTGTAGAAATGCTCCCGATCCTGCCAGCTCGCCAGCTTCGCTCCGGCGAGCCGCAGATACAGTTCGGCGACCAGCGCGGTCGGCTGGAGAGTGTGATCCGGCCGTTCAGAGCGCATGTGGGCGCTGGCCATGAGCCGCAGGCGGTCGTAGGCAAGGGACAGCAACTCGCGAAAAGCTTCGTCGCGTCCGTCGCCCCATTGGCGTAATAATTGGGTAATGTCGCCGCCGGCGACTGGCCCTTTATCCGTGCCCGCGTCCATTTGAGATCGGTCGATACAGATAATATCACATCCACTTATCCGCGACCGGCTCCCGGGCCGTAGGCTCAGCCGGAACCATCGGAGTCGCTGGGGCGGCCCCCGCAGCCTGGAGGCCGCCGCCAGAATGCCGAGACGCCCGGGTCTATCGCCCACGATTCTCCTTCGACTTGTTCACAGCAAGGGTGTCGAGTCGACATCGACGCCCTTCACAAGCGAAGCGACGCCCGGAGGAGGAATGACTCACGCCGGAAGGAATTGTTTGGCGCTACGGGAGACCCTGGATCGCCGCTTCCCCTACGTATTGGAGGAGGAGTTGAGATGGCCGGTTGAACCCAATGGAGCGAGGCCGCGAGCGCGCAGCCGAATTCCGATGTGCGGACGATTGGCTGGCTGCCGCGCACAGCGGCGATCCCGGGCAACAGCCGGTTCGGCGAACGCGACTCGCAAGAACAAAGGATGGCAGTTCGGTTTATCGTCGACTGGACCTGGAAGTCCAAAATGAGAATCCCGGCTGAAAACCGTTAATCCGGGGTGTTCTGCGATCGCCGGCCGCACCAATCCCCGACTCGTGTCGCACCCATGTGGCCCCCCGCGTCCCAAAGCCGTGTCCTGCGTTATGATGGGCGTGGCGATCGTCGTTTCAGTAGCCGCTAAGGCACATCGAAAAGTGGAGCGCCGGTGGCGATGTTTGGCAGGCGCCAAAGAAGAATTGTGTGACGGAAACCCCAATTCAACCCTGTCTCGATCGCCCCTACGAGCCGCTGATCGCCGAACTCGGACTGAAGGGTAGAATACATTGGGTGCTTTTGCGTCGCGTGAGCATCCCGATCTTCCGGCTTTTTCACTCTCGTGGCTTAGGCATGGCGTCGAGAGCGCTGTCGCGGGTTTTGGGCGACGAAACGGTCACCGTCCGGGTGCTCGGCCGGGTCTATATCAATGTGCGTCTGAACGATCCCTATTGGCTCTGGTGGGTGCTGAACCAGAGACTCTACGAAAGGGAGTTCTTTCCGCTCCTCGACCATCTGCGGCAGTATCGATGCGGGTTTGTGGATGGAGGCGCGAACATCGGCTGGTGGAGCGTCATGGCCGACAGATTCTTCGGTTGGCCGTGCGTGGCCATCGAAGCGGGGCACGACCTCCTGGCGCT
>Ga0326728_10011900_pt1 | contig 19627 bp, 22 predicted proteins | sample MB3enrmetagenome_FD_207602 | JGI IMG/M metagenome (GOLD analysis project Ga0326728, IMG submission 207602) | Lab enriched peat soil microbial communities from McLean, Ithaca, NY, United States - MB31MN | ecosystem: Environmental > Terrestrial > Soil > Wetlands > Peat | place: USA: New York... | reverse complement strand
AAATCCGGCACACTTCCGGGAATAATGTTGCCGCCGAGCTCGTCGCTCTTTTCCACAAGAGTAACCTTGTGCCCACGGATGGCACTGACTCGTGCCGCTTCCATACCGGCAAGGCCGCCGCCAACAATCAAAACGTTCTTCTTATCGGTAGCTTGAGTGATTGCCAGAGATTTTTCTCTGCCGCAAGCTGGATTGACCGCGCAAGAAAGCGGTAAGCCGTGAGCAAGCCTGTCAAGACAGCCCTGATGACAGGAAAGGCAGGGGCGGATATCCTCCAGCTTTCCGGTCCTGATTTTTTCAGGCAGATACGGATCTGCCAGTAGGGGTCTGCCGTAGCCGATGATATCGCAGCAAGTACCCAGAGCCTCGCACGCCATTTCCGGGTTGTCCATCCTGCCAGCAAGTATGATTGGAACATTGACATTTTTCTTTAAGATTTTACCGAATTCACGGTACATGCCTTTTTCGAAATACATTGGCGGATGATTCCAGTACCAGGCATCGTAAGTTCCAGCATCCACGTTTAGCAAGTCGTAGCCGGCTTCAACCAAAATCTTGGCGGCTTCAATACCCTCAGCAATATCCTTGCCCTTTTCCACAAAATCTTCACCCGGCAATGCGCCACGGCGAATACCCTTAACAAAGCTCTTTAAGCTGTAACGCAGAGATACAGGAAAGTCCTCGCCACAGGCGGCTTTAATACCCTTGACAATATCTATAGTGATTTTAAGACGGCCCCGCAAATCGCCACCGTATTCGTCGGTCCTCTTATTGTATAGAGCAATAGCGAACTGATCCAGAAGATAACCCTCGTGAACTGCATGAATCTCGACACCGTCAAACTTGGACTCCTTGGCAATAGTAGCGCAGGTCACAAAAGATGCGATCAATTCCTTGATTTCGGCAATCGTCATCGCTTTGTGATGAATGGCAGGGTCCCATCTGTTTTCCTGGTCAGACGGTGCAATGGCGTTCTTCATGAGATGTGGAATTGCCGCTCTGCCGAAGCCCCCGGTAAGCTGAATAAAAATTCTGCAATCATACGCATGAATTCTTTCGTTCATCGGAGCGCATGATTTTATAAACATCAGAGGGTTGAAAGCAGCGCAAGGCATGAGCAGCGTTGGCATTTCATTATAATTGACGTTTGTTATGCCGGTTATAATAAGGCCCGTCCCACCTTTTGCCCGCTCAACATAATATTCAACGGCGTTTTCAGAAAAACCACCGCAGGGATCGGCCATTGCAACCATGCCCAGGGGCGCCATGGAGATACGATTTTTAATGGTTAGCTTGCCCACCGTAAGGGGCTCAAAGAGTTTTTGATATTTACTGGACATTCCTGTCACTCCTTTAATTGCATTGTTACTCATTTCATTTGTCCTTTCTTTGCCATCTTATCTTCCGTGTATCCCTGAGAAGAAAAGTTAAAATTGGAAGATATGGCCAGACCGATAATCACACCGATGACTATGAACAGTGAAGCGATGGCGATTCGTCTTTTTTTGAACATGAAAATCTCCTTAAGATTTAATTCTTTAAATATGTTTTCATTTTTCTTTGATCTTACTTTCAATCTTCTTTTCGAGATCGTTAATGTCTTTTAATAGATTATCCGCTTTATCCTTGACTTCCTTATCTGCGCTCGATAAGGATTTCTGCGCATAATTCTTTGCCGAAGCCAGATCTTCCTTCGCAGCGGCATATTTCCCTGCCACGTATTTCTTTGAGGCAGCCCAGTAACCTCTGTTAGCCTGAGCGACAGGGCCATAGACCCCGATGGAAATCATTTGAACACCGTCCTCCGCTGCATCCAGGGCTTCATCTGCTTTCTTCGAATTTCCCTTTTGTAAATAACCCTCAGCCTCCTTCACGTATTTTTCTGTCGATGCTAAAGGCATATCAACTTCTGTAAAGATTAAAGCTTTATCGGCCTCCTCCAATTCCTGCTTTGCACCCTTTTTATTCTTTTGTTCGAGATAGCCCCTGGCCTTATTGATATGTATTTTGGCTTTTTCAACTGAAATCATACCCGATATTTCGTCAAGAGAAGCATAAATGGGGATTAAGTTAACGGCAACCTCCTGTGCGCTTTTATAGGCCAATTGATCTCCCACCACCCAAATCTGATCCCTGACTTTCTCCGTTGGACGTACCGAATTGATAAAGGCTAACATGCGCTGAGCTTTAATAAGCTCATGCTTGGCGCTATTCAAGTTATTCCGGTGGATATCCGCTCGTGCCCCACTGATGTGGCGTAATACCTTGGTCGCAGCTACAGAAAGGATTGAAGATTGTCCCGATGTAAGCATAACATTTTCATCAAACATCTGAGCGGAAACAGGACCTGCAGCGACAAAGATCAAAATAAATGCACTGATAGCTGTTTTTAAAAATATGGCTTTGTTCATGATGACTATTCCTCCTTTTCTTTTAAAGTTCAATGACCATAACAGTTACTGGCACGAACATGGCGCATGCCATTCAATATTTTCCAGAATATATTGTGTAACCGGTGGCGTAATAGCCCCATTCACCGTGATGACACGATAAACCGGTGCTGTGATCGCCGATTCCCCGGAAATGGGAGACATCAAGCACAGCATCAAGCACGCCAACAAAAAAAGATGGATTTGTTTTCGCATCGCTATTTATCCTATTTTAAAAATGTGGTGTAAGTATCAATTGATTACCAACTCCTATCTGCGATCAGATGCTTGCGCCACCAACAGTGTTACAGACAGGACCATTCCATTTGTCTTTTTCCTTTCTTTACGGCTTAATCACAATCACAGGGCACCTCGCTCCCCTGACTACCTTGTCGGTGACGCTGCCGATAAGATTCCTCAGGATTCCTGTTTTGCCATGCGATGCAATAACGATCAAATCTATGGATTTTTTCTTTTGCTCACCGAGAATTACTTCGGCAGGTACCCCTTCTTTAACATCAATCTCTACATCTAGCTTCTTTGCATCGGCTACAGCATTGATCCCTTCATGCAATTTATCCTTCGACGCCTTTAAGCTTTCCCTCTGGAGTTCCTTTATAACCTCTGCACCGATATAATAATCATCGGCGTACTGTCGAATATGCTCATCAATCACATGCAGAAGGTATATTTTGGAGCCATACATTTTTGCAATGTCAACGGCTTCCCGTAATGCTTTGTCAGAATACCTCGAAAAGTCCGTTGGAACTAAAATCTTCTTTGGTGCGAACATAAACGTCACCCCTTTCTGAAGCATCTGTATATACTACATTATTTCATACGGCTCTTTTTCCCCAATATTTTATGAATCCTGCGTTTCACGGCCGAGCAAGTCACACACGTAAGAAAGCCATTTGTTGTGTTTGCTTCAATGGGAATGCTCCTTGGCAGCCGGTTCATCGATCCAATATCCCTGGCGATTGTAATGTCGATGTAGTCCGGTCTCATAATCCCGAGTCAACAGAGACTCATCTGTGTATTCCGGTGACTGCTTGATGGTCTCGCGGAGAAGATTGACATAGACTTTTAACTCGCTCCAACTAACGCGCTCAATCCATCGCGGTGAAACGAGGACCTTTTTCCGGGCCACCAGTTCCGTGTATCGATGATTAGATAACGAATCGCCCACGTCCTATCGTCATCGATGATGAAGTCGTCGACGTGGCCAATCTGACCATCTGTAGCTTGAATGTAATGGCCAGTCACATCGTGAGTGCTGCGCAAATGGGGATCCCACGGTTTCCCACGTTGGACGTATCCTTTCCATTTTTCACGGTCACGCACAATGTAGGGATAAGGTCCCCAATTGTATGTGCCGCCCCAATACAACGGCCATCCATAATACATGTAGTAGTCTTCCTCGAATTGTCGCGAGACGGGCTTGTCACTGTTCAGGGAAGGACTGTCCTCAATCTGCTTTTTTGTTAAATCGACGGTGATGTGTTGCTCTTCTCTACTCACGGCGACCAGTGCATACGGGGAAATCAGGACCTGCCTGCCCAAAAGCCAGTTCCCTGTGTCGGCGACCAGATAGCGAATCGTCCAGTGCCGGTCATCAAAGTAGAATTCTTTGACCTTCCCTATTTCCCCGTCACGGCTGTCCAATGTGTAACCCTTTAGTGTTTTAGCTTTGTTTAGCATAGTACCCCTTTTGTTCCTAATGATTACCGATTGAACCCCCGCATTTTCATCGAGGTCGACGATTTGTTGCTTTCAGAAACCTATCCGCGCCGATTGAGACGTCTTCATAAAGATTCTCCTTTGTTTAATGAATTCATAGTGATTTTCGTGTACTAAACTCACTTCAGAGCCGCCCCATCAGCAGCAGAATGATCAAAATTAGAAGAATCAATCCGAGTCCACCGCTGGGATAGTATCCCCAGCTCTTACTGTGAGGCCAGGTGGGTAGTGCGCCGACGAAGACGATAATCAAAATAACGAGTAGTATTATACCCATGTTTTTCCTCCTTTGTTGTTACTTGACTCTCTTGTTTCTTGATTAACAAAGGCTGCCCATAACGGGCAATAGCAATCAATGCAGTTGACATCATATCTTCCCTTTTTGTCACTATTTCGTGTATACTACTGACAATTTCTGCCACTTCGACACTATCTTTATATTCCAGTTCGGCTTTGTCCCTGATATATCCATATTTCTTCTGTAAAAGTCCCAACAGCTTCTCGCCTTTTCCTTTAATCTTGTAAAGATCATTATCAGTGAGTTTGCCCCACTTCTCTGTAAACTCACCCTTGATCTCCTGCCATTTCCCTTTCAGAATATCTTCATTCATGTTCATCCTCTTTTGACTAAAGCGTTCCGGTGGTGTGATAGCCGGGGGGAGAAAGACCCCCGACTACTCGATTAGGCACGGTTACCGGAGCTTGGTGCCCTAGACACTTTGCGTTTGCTATTGCTTTTCGATGCACTGGGGCCGTGCCTTTGCCCAGAACACCAAGTACAACACTATATAACAAATGCATGTGCTATTATTCCTGTTTTCCAGAAAGTTTCCAGAATTACCGTTTTTTCTGGAAAATTCTACCGGAACTTGTTTAAATCCGTTTCCAAGGAATCAAGCCGACTGGAAATCTCTGCTCTCTCCTCTTTCGTAGCGTATCTGCCTCCTTCCGTTATCCGCGAATAATCACTCCGAATGGAATCTAGTCTGGCCTGAAAGTCTTTCCCCTCAGTTAGAGGTAAGCGCCCGCTGATTTTTCCATCATCAATTCTCTTTTGGAGTGTGACAATCCTGTCCCCATTCCTTGGTTCTTCAATTTTTGTAGTCCGGGAAAGCGCCCTGTTTATCTCCTCTCCAAGTACATCTAGTCTTGTATGAATACTGTTCCATTCTTCCTGGGAAACCCTTTTGTCTCTCAGCTCCGTGTAGTCTGTTCGAATACCCTTCAGTGTCGTCAGATACATCTGGGACTGATCGGGCGAAAGTGCGCCTGTTTTCAGCCCATCCCCAATCTTCTCCTGGATTGCAACCATCTTGCTCTCTGCACTTCTTTCATAATCTGGCCATGTTTGTATAGTGGCGCAGCCCGAAAACAAGGCCAATCCTAAAACCACTAACACTGACAACAAAATAACCCTCTTCATTTCTCTTCTCCCTTCTTTAGCTGTTGCAATCAATCGATTGCAACGTTAATAAGTGTGACTAATTTAATACTTTTACTCCGAAAACCGCATGTTTTTCAGAATCTTATTTTAGTGTATCATGCAACCGTAGCCGGGGGCCTAAGGACACGCCGGTGCATGATACGCCGATCTCTCTATTTCCCCCAGACCTTCTTGACCTGACCGATCTTTTCCTGCACTTTGCCGGCTATCTTTTCACCAGTGCCTTCCGCTTCCAACTCAGGATTGTCGCTGAGTTTCCCGGCGACCTCCTTAATCTTGCCTTTTACTTTGTGAAACTTGCCTTTCGCTTGGTCCTTCGTACTTGATTTCATCCCTTCTCCATTCTTATGGAACTGGACAGTGAAGCAATCGTCGGTGACAACTCCATGCGCTTCTTAGAAAAGACATTCATTCGTATGATGACCAGGATCATAGAAATAGGAACAGCAAAGGGCATGCCAATAGCCAATTGGAAATATAAGTTTGGATCCATTCTGTAATAACAGGTGGTTAGATTAATAGGAGAGCACAGCAGAAAGTATGAAAGGATTCGTTTGGCCTCGGTATTTGGTGGAGTCACCATATTCGGCGGATACTTTTGAAGGGAGTCTGAAATTTTCATGCCCGTTCCGTGATAACGCTCCTAGTGAGCATTGTAGTAGTAACGGTTCAAATCGAATAATCCCGCATTTACCGGTTCATCCTCATAAAAGCGCTGTTGAAACCAGTCATACGTGTCCCAGAGTCGGTCCTCCGCTCTGTTGACGCCATACTTGGCCAGCCGCTCTACATCTCTCGGACTATTCTTAAAATGGGCAAGGAGCTCAAAAAAGTTCGGCAGGTCCTCTTCTCGGATATCAAAAAAGTAGTTAGGGTATGATCCGATGAGGCCATGAACGAAATCAGCACTGTCCTTTGATGCATCGAGTTCACCGCTTTCACCGAACAGATAGGTAACATTGTTGTGCCAATGATTGATCACGATGGAGATTGCAAGATCTTTTCCATTTTTCAAACGGATTCTCATATATGCAATATTGGTATTGTAGTCCTTCATCAATGAGAAAAATGGCGTGCCGGGCTTGGAAACGGCACGAAAAGCCTTCAGGTAGTCATCCTTGGTTTCATATTTTTCAGGCAAGCTTGGATAGGCAACTCCTGTCTGATCATAGTTCACGGGATCAAAAGCGATATTTGTTTGAGGCAAAATATGCTTGTTTACAATATATTCGATGAACTCGCGCTTCGGGTCATCACTTGCAAAGGATATTTTTGCAGGCAGGGCGGAAGGATAGTAATGAATCTTCTCGAGATCAACCCCTTTATACCACGACTTCATGATCTCCTGTCGCTTTGACGCAGGCATAAAATCCAGGAAGTAGCTCTCGCCTTCAACACGCAGCTCATCCATATAGAGCCGGAGGGCCAACTGGTGGCCAGTAGTGCCGTACACATCAAATCCGGCAACAAGTGCATAATAAATGCGTTCCAACAAGGGATAGTCAATAAGCCAAATTGTTTTCGGCAGATTTCCCAGCACTCCCTTATGCACGGACGCGTTGTCAAAATGGCGATATACGGTAAGCAGCGGCGCATCCGAGGCACTGTTGCCTTTCCAGACGGATTCATAGCCAAGACCGGAGTAATTGTGTGACATGTAATAGTCTTGCCGGGCTTTATAAAACTCAACGGCTGCTTTTTTATGTTCATCGGTCAGCGCATTAAAGATTCGCATGTCACTGCCAATTTCGATGGGCATGCGCAGTTTGTCACTGTGAAGTTTCAGGAAGGCCGGATATGCCAAACTCAGATCATGATCGGGATCCAGGAACATGACCCAGAAGTGATCATTGATCACATTGAGGGCAATCTGACCTTTACAGACTGGACCGTGGATGAAGGTCATGATTATATAATGCGAGTTGTCCAATAAGAACTGATAGCGCGATCGAGGAGGGATCTGTTCAAATGCCACAAAAGGATTGGCGCTCAGTTTCGTGTCATATCCTACCGGATGCGGGGGCTGCAACCATTCAGGCTTGATAAAAAGCTCTTCGAATCGACGTAGTTTGGCATCATCAAGCTCAAATACCATATGTGTTTTATGGACGATCGTAGAGTAAATCTTTCTGAAACGATAGTAAACACGCTCAACACCAGGATCATCATAGGGGCGCACGGTAGCAATCAGATCAATGGGCTTGCCGGGTGCGGTCTTCGAGCGGACCAGTTCATAATACTCTTTGGTTGGGGTTCCGAATTTCAAATGGGCCAGGAAAAGATGCTCATAAAGATAGCGTGCTGTCATAGCGTGCTTGGCATTGTCCTGGTTAAAAAACGCCTCCCACTGTTTTATTGCGATAGCATCGCTTGCTTTTGGTGAGGTGAGCATCTTCTGCTGGGCGGCATCGGGCCCCTTTGCGCCCTGGATCAGCCAACCTGCAACGATCTCGAATTCTTCCTGTTTGAGTGGAGGGAAACCGAAGGGCATGCCTCGATTTGGATGTTTTTCCAGATACCCTCCAAGCTCTTCCTGGTTTCCGGAACAGGTCAGGTCATCGGCTTCAGGCTTGTACTCCCCGACACTTTTCGGGTTTTTCATCTTATGAGAAAGCATTTCGATCATGAGAGAGTCATTCGACCCGCCTGAAGCCTTGCTGTCGGTAACGCTGAAAAACTCTTTCTTGCGCCATTCCCCGGTTGTTTGAGCGTCCGTGAAGAGACGGGTTGGATCCATAGATTTCAGTCGCGTGGCATTGTAAACCGCCCTTTTTGTGGCACCTCGATCTGCACCCTCAAAAGAGTCGAGCTTAAGCTGGCAGGGGGAATTGTAACAGGAATGGCATACTGCACAGCGCCTGTCGAGCACCGGTTTTACCTCATTCAGATAATCTATATTTCTCGCTGGAATTTTGAAGGTCACAGGCGCCAGCGCTTTCGAAGCACATCCGACAAAAAGTACGACCATTATCAAAGCAATAGCTACACTATGCTTCATGGATTACTCCTCTTAAATCGGAACAACATTCCCGGATGCTTGACTTCAGGAGTCCGTGGATTCCGCCCTCTAAATATTTTCGCTATATGCATCCCTTAAGAAATCGTTTTGTTCTCCCATAAGTCCTCAGAACGCGCAAATCCTATCTGCTCCTGGTTCTCTGGTCTGTGGATCGCCGTTTTACCTCCAGGACGGCGGATCCTTATGTCGAGTCGCACTCACGCCGTGGATGATCGCTATGCCGATTAGACACAGAACACATACTCCGATCCACTTCAGAGGCACGTTCAGCAAGTAGGCGCCGATCGCCAAGCCGATAATCAATATGATATAGCCGACGATGTAAATCCCGAATGACATTGTTGGTCCTCCTTAACTGTGTTTAGTAATGGTTGCGGAAACCCGAATGGCTCAAATCACCCATTACTACGGATCCTCCTTTGCAACCAGAATGCGCCAATTGGCATTCCATCGTAGTTCAATTTTGGACAAGTGCAATTGACAAGGCATTGCTTTTTCACGATGGGAGTATATGCTCTGATAGACCGTAGCTTTTTTCGGGCTATTTTGTTTCAAACGCAAGGGTCTGGATCAGTGCAAAAAACCCCTATCCAGACCCTTAACCCGATGCTCCTATTGCACGACTATTTCAAAGAGAACCCTCATGTTTGCCTTTGCTGCCTTTGAATAAAGCTCTTTAGGCGCTGCTTCATACATGGCCGGGTCTGTCTTGCCATATCCGATTGTGGAAAGCCTGTCCGGTGTGATTAAGCCTTCGTTAATGAGGTATTCCTGGACAGCATTTGCTCTTCTTTCGCTTAACTTCTGGTTGTAATCATAAGTGCCAGAAGCAGAGGTATACCCTGCAATGCGGACTTTAGCTTTAGGGTTATCTTTCAGAAGCTGGATATTCCTTTTCAGGATCTCCTGCGCTTCTGGCTTAAGGGTCGACTTATCGAAATCGAAATGTACGTCCTCAAACGCAAGGATAATGATCTTCGGCTCGGCTGCGGCGACCATAACCTTCTCCTCGACCTTCGGTTCGGAGGCCAGGATGACGACCTTCTCTTTAGCCATGGGCTCAGGTGTAGGTTCATACTTCGCAGCAGGGGCCGGTTCGGGCCCGCCGAAATAGAAAGATAATCCTAGCGTGTATTCAATATCCTTCATGCTGTTATCAAAGATATAGATCTGACGGACGTCAGCCCGGAGGGCAAGCTGGTCGGTAAAGAAAAACTTCAAACCGGCGCCATAGTCAATGGCGGAAGCAGTTCTATTGGGGACGTCCTTGGGATAATCGATAGACTGACCACCAAAACCGGCGAAGACAAATGGAACAAGGCGACTATCCGGAATCAGGTTAAAAATGCCATCAAGGCGATAGTTACCGACATTGGTTGACCGGGAACCAGACACAGTCAGGTCATAGTTTGTGGCGATGTACTCTCCTGATGCTTCCACTCCGAAGTACTTTGTATAGTTGTATCCCAGTCTACTACCGTAAACGGGGTTGTTGCTGAGTTTCTGGTCTTTGTCGAACAGGTAACCGCCGACATAGGGCGTCACAGAGAATGTGGAAGGCCTCTCCTGTGCAGACACGACGTTGCTCAGAATTAACAGGAACAGCATACAAATAATGCCACAAAAAGTTTTTTTCAACATCAGGATCCTCCTTTCTAAACGGGCCGTCGCCCCTGTATGATTCTGACCAGCACAATGATAATGGCAACGACCAGCAGGATGTGAATAAAATTACCCATCGTATAACCACTCACCAACCCTAGCAGTCACAGAATTATGAGTATTACAGCAATTGTCCACAACATCTGACCCTCCTTCCTGATGGCGCATTCCCACCACCGGCTATCGCATCACCATTCCGGCCGGCTGATCATGCGCGTCCTCTAATGGCGGTTACCATTGAAACGTTCTCTGACCTTCTAACAACAGGGTTTTTCTCACCATGTTGCTCGGAAATGTGTGATCGTCACGGGAAAGGGTAACGATAGCCTATTTCACGATCAGATTATTCTTTACGGATTTGACCCCTTGGACACTCCTTACGATTTCATCCGCTTTATCGACGGCCTTTTGAGAATCAACGAAGCCGCTCAGTTGAACGATGCCCTGGTAAGTTTCGACACCGATCTGAAACGACTTGAGAAAATCATCTGCTGCAAGCAGAGATTTTACCTTGGTTGTGATAACCGAATCGTCAATGTAATTACCTGCACTTTCAGCTGCATATGTGCGTGTCGATTCACAGAAGGTGGCGATCATCACGAGGACAGCAAGAAAACAGATAACAATATAGCTCTTTTTCATAGGGGTTACTCCTCTCTATAAGTTTGTGGTGAAATGATGGGTTATGAGACCTTTATTCCTGACAGTATAGCAAGCCTTGGCAAAATCTTTCTGGACCCGCGAACTACCCTCCTTTCCATTGTTTCACCACCGTATTCAGATGTTCCGTGCATGATCATTAACCTTTTAAAACACAAAACCACGCTCTCTTTCGATTACGGGGTCTCATTCATCGGTCCATAAAACCCTCATATTGGTTGTAAGGGTTGGGACTTTTAATTAGATATCACATACATTAGATATTTTATATAACGATTTCCATTAGAAACAACCATGCCGACTGGTCGGCACAAAGGAGGATGAAAATTTGGCCACCTGGGATGTCCCTCTTTGTTTAGTGGCTGGCATAGTTTATTTTGGAAGAACTATACCAGACAGGAGGGAAAGTTGCCATGGATATGATAATTGCAAGGGGATGTGGTCTTGACGTTCACAAGAAGACAATAGCGGCATGTATCATGGGAACCGGCATGAATAAGGAAACCAGGACATACGGTACCATGACAAATGATCTCCTGAGGCTCAAGGAATGGCTGAAACAGGAGGGTGTAACCCATGTAGCCATGGAGAGCACGGGTGTGTACTGGAAGCCTGTATTCAACATTCTGGAAGACAGTTTTGACGTGATCCTGGTAAACGCCCGGCATGTCAAGAATGTACCGGGGAGAAAGACGGATGTACAGGACAGCGAATGGCTCTGCAAGCTGTTAAGGAGCGGGCTGGTGAAGGGCAGCTTCATCCCGCCCGTCGAGGTACGGGAACTGAGGGACCTGACCAGGTACAAGAAAAAACTCATTCAGAACATAGTATCTGAGAAGCAGAGGATAGAAAAAATACTGGAAGATGCAAATATAAAGCTCTCCTCCATCGCTTCGGACACATTCGGAGCGAGTGGAACCAGGATGATAGAAGAGCTGATGAAGGGTGATCTGAACGCGGAGGAAATGGCAGAGCTAAGCAAGGGGAGACTGAGGAGCAGGAAAGAGGAACTCAAGGAGGCGCTCGTGGGCAACATGCGGGAAAACCACACGTTCATGATCCAGGCGTCCCTGGGGCATATCAGGGCAATCGAGGAGGAACTCGTTTCTCTGGAAAACAAGATACAGAAGAAGATTGAGACGCACTTCAAGGTAGCATACGAACTCCTCAAAACCATCCCTGGCGTGAAAGACAATGCTTCGGTCATTATTGGGGAGATAGGGGTCAACATGGATATATTTCCCACGGAGATGCACCTTTCTTCCTGGGCAGGGATGAGTCCGGGCAATAACGAGAGTGCCGGAAAGAAAAAACCGGGGACCACTACGCACGGGAACAAGTTTTTAAAGAGCATCCTGACAGAATTCGCATGGGTGGCAGCCAAAACAGAAGGGACCTATCTGAGTGCGAAATACCGGAGCCTGGTGGGGAGACGGGGCAAGAAAAAGGCACTTGTTGCAGTCGGGCATAAGATACTGATCATGTGCTATCACATCTTGAAATACAAAGTACCTTACAAAGAGCTTGGGGGAACCTATCTGGATGACCGGAAAAAAGATCGCATCACAAAAAGCTACATCAAGAGGCTCAACAACCTCGGATACACAGTAACACTAAAGGAAGCGGCATAACCGTGCAAAACACGACAACTGAATCACGTGGAAGAAAGATCGAAGATTACTGGTGGTTTAAGACCCCGGATTAGAAACTGATCTCAGCCGGTCATAAGCACAAAACAATGTTGCCACAGAGCACGTAGGGGAAATTTTGAAACCGCATCCGGCTGTTCCACGTCTTAAAACGAAGAGCATAACTATGTGGCGCGTTAATTAATTTTCAGGGGAAATCTACTATAAAAAGAGAAATCAGCACCCGAATGCTTTCAGAAAGAAGCATTCTATGCACTCCTCTTTGTGTTTTAAAAGCATACCGAAAGTTATATGATACCTTGGACGTGAGGGTAAATGGGGAGAGTGAATCTGTACTTCTCCTGATGCCTGAGAGCATGGTTGACCTGCCCCCAATACTTATATCACTTGTTAAATTATAGCTCTGTCTATGCTCAGCATCGGCAAAAGCAACTTGAAAAAAAGTGAGTAAACACAACCAATCCAGTTCCAAAATGGTTCAGTCCGAAAAGACAGGCGAGCATCAATAGAATTAAGATATTGTCGCTCTGCCGTTCAGCAACATTCTTTTACCCTTATTCTTCCCCCTCTTTAATCTTCTTATCCTGGATCTTTTCCTCCATTTTTTGTAACCGGTGAGCGTTAATATAGGATATAAAATCAGGTTCAGAGCCATGAACTTGTGGAACAAATGTGCAACTTATATAATTCCCTCTAACATTGCAAACTGATGCTACCCTCTCAATCTTGGTGTGCTTATCGTCATCTAACGTAAATGACAATTTAATTTTATTATTGATATTAAATGCGTCCTTCTCGGAAACGAACAAACAACAACCACCCAATGAAAGATCGATAATAGTTGCTTTTTTAGCCTTTCCCAATGCATCGGTCGTAAAAAAATCCCAATAGTAAACTACAATTGAATTTTTTATCCGAGTAGCGAGCCTGCGTTCCTTCATAGTTTAGTTAGCTCTGGTGAGGGCATTTTTTACAAAGCTGAGTGGTACTTCCTCAATAGAGCAGCCTTTCTAAAATGAATAAAAGTAACAAACAATAAATTGAAGAACTCTATCTTAAGTCATAGATTAGATAACATCAGCAATTGTTAATTTTTCTTTATATCTTCAATAACTCCTTTGGTATAAAAACCTTTTTTTGTATGCTTAGTAATCTCTTCAATAAAAGTTCCGCCACCGGGTGCACGAATAGTAAAGTATAATCGAGTTCCTACAGGACTGTTTTTATATTTTTCATAGATATCATAAGGAACTTTTTTTCCATTACTATTGAAGCAGCACTTTGGGTAAAGATATTTCCTTTGCTTGTTCATTTTCATTTCCTCCTATCCGGTTAAGGTTCCCACACTATCTGTTTAATAAATTAAGTATGATACGGGGGTCATCTCCTTCTCAGCCTAACCGCTTACACAAGCCTTACATTTTCCGCTGCCAGGCGGCCTTTCTTACCTTTTCCGATATTAAAACTCACACGCTGCCCTTCCTGTAATACCCTGAATCCATCTGCTTGAATTGATTTGTGATGAACAAACAACTCACCACCCCCATCCGTTTTGATGAATCCGTAGCCTTTTATTTCACTAAACCACTTGACTGTACCTTGTGACATAGCTGGTTCCTCCTCTCTCATATATGTTCACAGTTGGATCGCCATACGGAGTTCGAGATATTCTCGGATCTCCTTCAGTCTGATGAATGATTCGGTAGTGCGGGCGGGGTTGAGATAATGAACCTCATCCGGTAGCATCCCCAGAGCCTTTTCGAGTCGCTCAATGAACACACCATTTTTATTCGGATTGGCGTGTTGCCATTCTTGGAACCTTCGATAATCGTCGGTGATGACCGCTGCTGCCGGCTTATGAACCTTATTTTTTCTGGCCATTGGCCCCTCCTTTTCACCTTCAATACTTTGTTTGCGAGGCTGGTTATTCTCCAATACAGTGGTTTCTTCGAATCGCATTATGTTGAAAAGAGAATGATTTTTGTTTTGATTCGAAGGTTTATTGGCAGGGGGCAGAACCTCCTTAAAAAGCAGCACAGTTTCGATTCGTGTCTTTTTTATCTCAGCGCGCCCCATACGCGTGAAGGACAGTTTCGTTGGACTCTGATAACCTGCGATATATGGATCTCTTGTTTCAACCGTAGTTGCGATGGCATAAATTATTTCACCTAATACAATTTATATGTTACGAGATCTTATTTCTGTCAGGAAAAGATGATTTTTTTTGTAGGGGATTCCTTATTTTTTATGTCAGGATTTCCTTACAAGAGAGTGGGGACAAGTGATGGACCAATAGTTTGGATATGGGAATGATAAAGATAATTAAATATTGTTAGATGAGTTTATTCAATAATACGTAACTGATTAGTTCAGCGTTTGTTTTCAATCCCATCTTTTCAAGGATACGAGTTCGATACGTGCTCACGGTTTTTTCACTCAGATAGAGCGCAGCAGCTATTTCCTTGAGTCTTTTCCCTGAGGCAATCAGGCGCATTATCTGAAATTCACGATCAGAAAGCATTTCATGAGGCAACTTTTCTGCCCCGGTTATCTCGGAAACCAGTTTTTCAGTAAGACGCTCACTGACGTACTTCCCGCCTGCCGCGATCTTCCTGATAGCCTTGACCAACTCTTCGGGGGCATTGTCCTTTGTCAAATACCCCGATGCCCCGGCCTTGATCAGTCGCAAAGCATATTGTTCCTCCGGATGCACGCTCAGGATTAAAACATGCAATTTTGGATATTCATTTTTTAACACCTTCATGAGATCGAGACCACTCTGTCCAGGAAGGGTGATATCGAGAATGACGATATCCAAATCCAACTCTGTCTGCTGAATAATCTGCATGGTATTTGGTGCATTTTCTGCCTCACCAATAACCTTGATATCGGAAGTTTTATCCAGGATATACCTCAGGCCCTTCCGGACGACAGGATGGTCATCAACGATAATTACTTTAATCATATCATGCAATTGTATTTAAATATCAGATCCTTCTTCTTTAACAGGAGTAATAACAGATACTATTGTTCCTTCGCCCGGCTTTCCGGAAAATGTTATTTCTCCGCCGATGAGGATGGAACGCTCTTTCATACCCATTATACCTAGAGAGCTTTTATCAAGGATTTCCGCTTCTGTTATTCCTCTGCCGTTGTCTTCAATTTCAAGGATCAACTGGTTTTGCATCTTCTTTACCCTTAATTCGACTTTTGTGGCTTTCGCATGCCGAGTAATATTGGTCAGAGACTCCTGAAAAATGCGAAATAAAGCTGTAGTTGTTTTCTCGTTTAAAGAGATTGAATCTATTGTAGAACTATAAACAGTGTTGATGCGGTTTCGATTTCCAAAATCCTGGAGCTGCCATTCAAGGGCAGCAATGAGCCCGAGATCATCCAGAACGCCCGGTCTCAATTCCGATGAGATCCTTCTCACCGATTCGATGAGTGAATTGATCTGTTCATTCATCTCATTAATCATCTTGTGAATAGTATCATTTTTCTTTTTGTCACTGGATTTGGGAATGATATCTTTCAGGTTTGTTAATTCGATTTTCAAACCTGTCGTTGCCTGTCCCAAACTATCGTGTATTTCACGGGCGATATTTGCTCTCTCATCCTCGCGGATAGACTGTAGATGCCCTGCTAGGGCACGCAACTGAGATTGATAATTTATCGAAGCATCATCAGCCAACTTGCGTTCAGTGATGTCACGAATATTACATTGAAATAACCTTGCCCTGTCGACCAGATATATATCCGTATAAATAGTTTGCCCGGCCTTAGTTCTTATCGGGATATCTTCGTTATGAATAATGCCATGTCTGTTCAACATAATTATCATCTGTTGAATATCATCAATGTTTAGCGAGATACCAATAGCCTCAAGTTTTTTCCCGATGAACTCCTCTTTCGAATAGCCTAACATCTTCGTGACGGCTGGATTAGCATGGGTTACAGTCCCTTCGCGTTTTTCGAGAAGCAATATCCCATCATTTGCGGTCTCAAAAAGGCGCCTGTAGCGCTCTTCAGACTCCTCTAATAAGCTTTCCAGGTACCTACGCTCAGTGATGTCTTCTATGGCAAGGAGGATCATGTGCGAACCTATTTCCTTTTCAATGATACGGCGGGCATTGAGCACCATTATTTTATGCCCGATGCTTGGAAATACATGGTCAACTTCATATTTATCGAACTTGTCATTTTGGAGAATAATATCTTCAAGCAACGTCCGAAGCTCGGGAATATCCCATTGTCCGTTTCCGAGGTCATAGATCAGATTACCCATGGTTTCCTTTTCAGTTACCTTGAATGTGTCATAGAAATGGCGGTTTGCTGAGAGAATCTTCAGGTCTTTATTCAACACTAAAAGGGGTTCGTGTATTGTATCTACAATATATTCAAATATATTATCCATTTTTTCCAATGTGATTCTCTCCTCCCTTTTTTAAGCCTAAAAAATGTACTACTTATATTTATGGAATCAGTTTATGGTAAGATCAATCAAGAATTTCTGGAGTACCGGTTCCGCGGTTGTTTGTTGGTTTCCTCAATAAGGATTGCCATCGTTGATGGCTATACCGATAAAATTGTAAGTCAATAAAATATTTTTGTTGATAAAGTTTCAAATAGTAATTCTTATATTCCCACACACGTCGGTTTAAAGGATTGGTAGATACCGTTTTCCCAATCAAGCAAAATTTGACTTAAAGTTAGGGTTAAAGGGTTGTCCTGATCTCAGGATACCGAATATGATGTGAACCAATTTTCGCATGACAGCACACACAATCACCTTGCCGTTTTTCCCTCTTTCCTTCAAACGCCTGTGAAACTCCCTGATCACGGGGTTGTATTGGATGGATACCAATGCCGGCATATAGAGGGCTTTTCTGAGCCTTGCATGTCCCATTTTGGACAGCCTCGGCTTGCCTTTAATAGAAGATCCGGACATCCTTTCCTTGGGGGCAAGACCGATGAAGGCAACCAGATTTTCAACGCGTTCAAATCTCTGGAAGGCGTTCAGCTCCGCCAAGATCACCGCAATGGTCGCCTCACCAATCCCGGGGATAGAGTCGAGGAGATCCCTCTTCCCTCTCAGGTTCGGGTCCTGATGGATGTGTTCGGCAATCTGCTTCTTGACCTCCTCTATCTCCCCATCGAGATAAGCGATGTGTTCTTTAATGGATGGACCAATGGTTTCATGAGCGATGTCCAGCCGGTTTACCTCCTGGACGCGCATGCTGATCAGGGCGTCTGCACGTCTCACCAGGGCCTGTAATCTCCGGATCTCAGGAGAAGGTGGGGTCCATTGCCCGGGGTTCATGGCCAAACAGAAACGGGCAATGAGACCGGCATCCACCTTGTCATTCTTGGTGCGGAGCAGCTCGCTCTGGGCAAATCCCTTGATCCGGGCCGGATTGACAATGCTGACGATATGTCCGGCATCATGCAGGTAGAGGGCCAAGGCATCGCCATAGGTACCCGTAGCTTCCATGCAAGCATGAACACGGTCCACCTTCTGCTTCTGAAGCCACAGGTCCAAGGCCTCAAAGCCCTCTCTGGTGTTTTTGCAGGCTTTGTGCTTCAGCTTTCCACCCACCAGTAGGGCAACATCAAACTTCCGCTTGGCGATATCTATGCCGAGGACAGGTTCTAACATAAGGCACCTCCTTCCTATGAAATCGTGACGCTTCTCACTCATCGCTTCGTTCGAATCAACCTTGCCAATACAAACTCATCCCGTTTAAGGAGGTTTCAGATACCGTACGAGTTTTAGAACAAAGCTTTGGGAAGGGGATCTGATCTACAAAACATGCTCAATGGCATCAGGAGTAACACAGATTCACCCTTCCCATCTCACCCCAGCGTCCCAGGGTAATCGATAAAACATCTGATTGCTGGATAATACAAGGAGCAACAAATAACCCACTCATTCCAAATCCCTGCTCATCTTCCCCACCATTCATATAATTATCCATGAACCAGAAAATTCAATCAGAATACCGGAATGATCATGACCAGATAAAGCCTATTTCCGCCGATCTTAGAATCTGTTTCCTGAGAAGTTTTATTCTTTTCAAAGCCGCGGCACCAAAAACATTGAATTTCTAAATGGATAAAACATGGGACGTATAGATGACCATTCCATTCTCTGTTTCGAGCCGACATAGTTTATATGTATCTTGTATAATAACCTTCCATATTCATTTATAAACTTTTTTAACTATACATGACTTGTTCGCATTTTTGAAAAAGAGTTCGCCGGAAATACCAGACCAATCCAATAAAGATCCATCCCTGCCTGCCAACTCAACACAAGCTCGGGTTTTGATAATTATGTGTGTATTGATATCTTGATATAAATTATTGGCGATTTTCTTAATATTTACATCGTACATGCCGGCGTCCATACCACTGCCATCCTTAACTTTTTTACGTTGTCCATTTTTACCTTTCTGTTCATCAATTAACGCATTGTCCCTTCCCAAATGTAAGCGCTCATCTGAGACTGAATCTTGATACGAATTACTGCTCCTGGTATTGGGTTGAATATTTTCGCGAGGAGGTATGGTTGCTATAACCATGGTGCCATCTTCATCCGTGTGCCTGTAAATTTTAACTCCCGGGGGTAAATCTTGAGGTATGTTTGTTATAAGGATAGTGCCGTCTTTATCCGTGTACGTGTAAATATCTTCTCCCCAAACATTCCAAGGCACCATGATCAAGGTTGTCATCATCAAAAACAGTAACAGAACTATTTCTGAAAATTTCAAATACTTAAAGTACCAATAGTAACTAAAATAAAACATCTTTCTTATCCATGCGGTGTCATAATGTTTCGATTATGTATCCATTGCTTTCACGCCTTGCGGAGTTCTAGTTGTAGCGTGTCATGCAACTGTAGCCGGGGGCCTAAGGACACGCCGGTGCATGATACGCCGATCTCTCTATTTCCCCCAGACCTTCTTGACCTGACCGATCTTTTCCTGCACTTTGCCGGCTATCTTTTCACCAGTGCCTTCCGCTT
>Ga0326728_10011899_pt1 | contig 19629 bp, 15 predicted proteins | sample MB3enrmetagenome_FD_207602 | JGI IMG/M metagenome (GOLD analysis project Ga0326728, IMG submission 207602) | Lab enriched peat soil microbial communities from McLean, Ithaca, NY, United States - MB31MN | ecosystem: Environmental > Terrestrial > Soil > Wetlands > Peat | place: USA: New York... | reverse complement strand
TTGCGCGGGAAACCAGCGAGACACGCGGGGGTTTCAAGCCGGTTCCGGCGGGGATGAGTCTGGCGCAGGGGCTGGAGTTGCTCGACAAGGAACAGGTGCAGCTGCAGGCTCTCAGCGTGCGGCCGTAGTGCGCGGCAGCTTTCAGCTGTCAGCGATCAGCTATCATTTTGTAGTTCACAGTTTGTTCCGTGCGAGCGAATCGGTCTTGCTCAGGGACTGTTCTGTAGCGAAACTGGACAACAAAGGTCCGGGGAAAATTAAAGATTCGCGTCTTTCCGCCGATAGATCCCATGAGAAATCGAGAAGTAAAGATGGAGATCGCTCCCATTCCCGGAATTCGCGCGCTGCCGGCCGTGAAAGCGCCACAGGCGGATTTCCGCCCGCCGGAGGTCTTCGATATCGAGGGCTCGGCGAGACCGGGAGATGGCGAAAGGCAGCGCCAGGGGAGAAAAGCCGCGGGCGCGGAAGAGAACGATAGGGAAGATCTGATGCTGGACGCGGAGACGGAGCCCGGCGGAACGATCGAAGAAGAATCCGCGCGGAGCGTGGATTATTTCGCCTAGAACAAGTCAGCAAATTGAGGCAAAGCCTGGACGCGGTCCCTGTGTCTCTGTGCGTTGAAAATGGCGCCGCTTCAGGCGGTGACGGACTGATGCATGGGTTGCTCGGCGTAGATCGACTCGGAGTCAGTTTCAGCAAGGCGCAGCAGACGATGCAGATAGGCGCGTGAGATGGAGAGGCTGCGCGCGGCCAGGGTCTTGTTGCCGTTGGCTTCGCGCACCGCGGTGACGGCCAGGCGGATCTTGTAGTCGCGGAGCTGGCGCTCGAAGGAGCCTGCAGGCTGGTAGTCGGCGATATCCACCACTTCGTCGAATGCGCCTGTGTCTTCCTCCTGCTCGTGGCCGTTGAGGTTCAGGTCCTCAGCGCGGACCGAGCGGCCGGGAGCGAGGATGATGGCGCGCTGCATGACGTTTTCGAGCTCGCGCACGTTGCCGGGCCAGGCATAGCCCTGCAGCATTTCGAGCGCATCGGGCTCGATCGCGTCCATGGGCTTCTGGAAGACGCCTGCGTAGTGGCGCATGAAGTGGCGCGCGATGAGCGGGATGTCTTCGACGCGATCCTGCAGCGGCGGCGAGTCAATTCTCATTACATTAATGCGGTAGAAGAGATCCTGGCGGAACTTGCCTTCGGCCACCAGCTTGCCCAGGTCCTGATGGGTCGCGAAGATGAGGCGCGCGCGCAGGGGAACGAGCTTGCTCGAACCCAGGCGGCTGAATTCCATCTGCTGCAGCACGCGCAGCAGCTTGACCTGTGTAAAGAGGCTGAGGTCGCCGATTTCATCGAGGAAGAGCGTGCCGTCGCCGGCCTGCTCGAAGTAGCCTTCGCGGGCGCCGACGGTTCCGGTGAAAGCGCCCTTCTCGTGGCCGAAAAGCTCGGCTTCAATCAGAGTTTCAGGAATGGCGCCGCAGGAGACAGCGACGAAGGGCTTGTTGGCGCGGGAGCCGAGGTTGTGAATGGCGCGGGCGATGAGCTCCTTGCCGGTGCCGCTTTTGCCGGTGACAAGAACCGCGGCGTTGAGATTGGTTACGCTGCGCACCAGTTGATAGACCTTCTGCATGCTGGGGCTGGTTCCGATGATGCGATCGCACTTGCCCGGCTCCTCGATGCGCTGTTGCACACTGTACAACTGCTGCTTGAGCGCGGAGGTTTCGCAGGCGCGGCTGAGCATAGTCTTCAGGTCGCGAACGGAGGGCGGCCGGCGCGTGTAGCCGAAGGCTCCGGAACGGACCAGCTCGAAGGCGGTGGAACGCAGACTGTCGTCGGCCATCAGGATGGCCGGGACATTGGAAGCAATGAGACGGCGCGCGCAGTCGATGCGGGTTTGCAGAGAGTCCTCGTGGGAGAACAGATCGAGGATCAGAACATCGCAGTTCCCGGCAACAATCAGGGCATCCATCCCCTCCCCGTCGGATTCGAGCAGGACCTCGAAGTCTTTACCAAGGGCAGGAGAAAGAAGCGGTTGCAGCGTGCGGTCTTCGGAGTAAAGTCCAATTCTTGTCATGCGTCCACGGTCATCCAACGTGCAGAATTCACGATGCCGCTCTGGAGGGATTGGCGATGTAAGTCCATGATCCTCAATCGCTCAGACCGCGCATATTCCTCTTTCGTGCTAGCAAGTTGCGACCTTGGTCATGGAGGTAAGCCCCTACGGATTGATGGGGATTGTGACCGGCGGGGGATGAGGGGAAAAGGGGTCTAAGGCAGGGTGCCGGGAGCCGACAATTCCCGAAGAATCCCGCAACGACCCGAAGAAACTCGGAGATCGAAAGGCGTTCCGTGGGCGGGGCAAGGGCCCGTTAGGAGCCGGCCGAGGAGTCACGACGGGCGAGTCGAGGCCGTTTTCGACCGGGGAGGGGGTTACCAAAGTATGGTCCCCCAGCGCTCTGCAGCGACCAACTGTACACACAGAGGCCGGAGACGGCAGGCGCGTTCCAGCATAATCAGTGCAATTGCGCGCGAGGAGGCGCGGGAATCCTCCGGGAAACGCGCCTGATTTCTGGTTTCGTAAGGAGCATCTTCCCATTTGTCAAAGACTTAGCAAGAGAGCGGCAGGGCTCAAGGGGCAACAAGCGGCAAGCGCGCGAGTGTATACGGGTTACTCCACGAAGAGCGCCGAGCGTATACAGCCGTGTACACCCTTTGTGGAAATGCAAGGTATCCGCTTGGATGCAAAGGGAGTTCCGGCCGAGCGAGTTTGGTTGGAGAATTGCTGTACAGAGCAGTGAAACCGGTAGACCGGAGGAAAGAAGCCGCGGGATGGCGCATGTGCTCACACAGTGGCCCACAGTGATCGTTCTGGCCGTGGTGTGCGTCGCGACTTTTACGGATATTCGCAGCCGTCGCATTCCGAACTGGCTGGTCCTTCCCTTTTTCGGCGCCGGGGTCGTGATTCAGTGCTTTCTCCATGGCTGGCACGGTCTGGGCCAGAGCCTGGGCGGAGCGGGACTGGGTTTTTTGCTGTACGGAATTCTTTTTTTTATGGGCGGCATGGGCGCCGGCGATGTGAAACTGTGCGCGGCGATCGGGGCCTGGATTGGCCCGATTCAATTGATTTATGCCCTGGTGTTCACCGGTTTAGTGGGTGGACTGATGGCGCTGGCCTGGGCCGCTTGGGGAGGGTTCCTGGGCGAGCTCTTCCGGCACACGGGCGACCTGGCATTTGGTTCGAAGGAAGATCGCGGTGAGGCGGTGTTGACGAATCCGTTGCGGCGCAAGATGCCGTACGCACCAGCCATCGCGATCGGAACGTTCTTTTCGTTTTTTGTGCACTAAGGTTTTCGCGAATTAAGGAACGCAGATAGGCTATGTCGAGCTTGCATCAACCCGCATTTGAGCTTCCGGCGTGGGAGACCACTGCGCCGCAAGGCTTCAAGACCTTAAGGAGCATGACGAAAGTGGCTACGAATTCTTCCCCGCAGCTGGTCAATCCGAATACCGAGGCGATCAGCGGCACGCCGCTCTCGATCGCGCTGATCGGTCCCAACGAGGGCCGGCGCTCGGCGGCAGTGAAGGCGCTGAACGACTGTGGTGGAAACGAGGTCTGCGAGTTTTCCAGCTATCCACCGGGGCTGGACGATGTGCCCAAGATGCTCGAGGAGAATTACGACATCGTCATCGTGGAATTGGACAGCGATCCCGAGTTTGCGCTGGAACTGGTGGAGAGCATCGGGGCGAACGGCCGGGCGACGGTCATGGTGTATTCCGACAGCACGGACCCGGAACTGCTGGTGCGCTGCATGCAGGCAGGGGCGCGGGAGTTCCTGACCTATCCGTTCTCTTCGGAAGTGATGGCGGAGGCGCTGGTGCGGGCCACGGCGCGACGGCCGGTAGTCGTGGATACGGCCAAGGCAGCAGGAAGACTGCTGGCGGTGATGGGCGCCAAGGGCGGCGCGGGCACGACCATGCTGGCCTGCAATCTGGCCGTGGCGCTGGCCCAGGAAAAGAGCCAGAAGACGCTGCTGATCGATCTGGATCTGCCGCTGGGTGACGCGGCGCTGAATCTGGGCATCGTGACGGAGTTTTCGACGATCGACGCGCTGGAAGCCGCGGACCGGCTGGATGCACGATTCCTTTCCCAGCTTCTGGTGAAGCACAGCACCGGGCTTTCGCTGCTGGCGGCGCCGGGAAGGTTTGTGCAGTACCAGGCCAGCGACTGGTCGATCGAACGACTGATCCAGGTGGCGCGGCAGGAGTTTGACAACGTGGTGCTGGACCTGGGATCGAAGCTGGACCTGATGGAATCGGCAGCGTACCGGGAAGCGAGCACGGTGTACCTGGTCACGCAGGCCAGCATCCCGGAGCTGCGCAACTCGAACCGGCTCATCGCACAGTTTTTCTCAGGGCCGGCTCCAAAGCTGGAGATCGTGATCAACCGGTTTGAGTCGCGGGCGCTGGGCGTATCGGAAGAGCACATCAACAAGGCGTTGACCAAGCCGGCGCAATGGAAGATTCCCAACGACTACGCGGCGGTGCGCAAGATGCAGATTCATGCCACGCCGCTGGTGCTGGAGGATTCTGCGATTACGCGGCAGATCAAGAAGATGGCGAAGGCCGTTACGGGGCAGCAGGACGCCGCCCCGGCGACGAAGAAGAAGGGCTTCCGTTTGTTCGGATGACGGAGCGGGGCAGGACATCTAAGGGCTGCATGGAAGGGACCACGTGGAACTGCTGAATTTGGAAACTTACAAGGCGGAAATTCACCGCACGCTGATCTCGAAGCTGGATCTGGAGAAGCTGTCGCGCGTGAACTCGAGCCAGGCGCGGCAGGCGGTCTCGGGACTGGTCAAGGAGATCATGTCGGACCAGCGGGTGCCGCTGAACTTCGACGAGCAGGAGAAGATTCATGCCGACCTGCTGGACGAGGTGTTCGGCCTGGGTCCGCTGGAGCCGCTGCTGCGCGATCCCAAGATCTCCGACATCCTGGTCAACGATAAGGACCACGTGTTTGTGGAAAAGGGCGGCCTGCTGCAGAAGGTGAACACCTCGTTCCGGGACGACCGGCACCTGATGCAGATCATCGACCGCATCGTTTCGCGAGTGGGTCGCCGCGTGGACGAGTCGTCGCCCATGGTGGACGCGCGCCTGCCCGACGGATCGCGCGTCAACGCGATTATTCCGCCCCTGGCGCTGGACGGGCCCTCGATGTCGATCCGCCGCTTTGGCACCGGTCCGCTGGCGGCCAATCAGCTGGTGCAGTTGAAGAGCATTTCGCCGGAGATGATGGAGGTGCTGTCGTCGGCGGTGCGGGCGCGCATCAGCATCCTGGTTTCAGGTGGAACGGGCGCCGGCAAAACCACGTTCCTGAACATTCTGTCGCAGTACATTCCCAACAACGAGCGGCTGGTGACGATTGAGGACGCGGCCGAGTTGAGGCTGGCGCAGGAGAACATCGTGCGCCTGGAGACGCGGCCGCCGAACATCGAAGGAATGGGCGCCATCAAACAGAGGCAACTGCTGATCAACAGCCTGCGTATGCGTCCCGACCGCATCATCATCGGCGAGGTGCGCGGCGAGGAAGCCTTCGACATGTTGCAGGCCATGAACACCGGCCACGAGGGCTCCATGACGACGATTCACGCCAACACGCCGCGCGACGCCATTTCGCGTATGGAGTCGATGGTGGCGATGACCAACATGAACCTGCCGGAGAAGTCGGTGCGGCAGCAGATCGCCTCGGCGCTCACGATTGTGGTGCAGGCGACGCGCATGAGCGACGGAACGCGCAAGATCACGAATATTTCGGAGATCACCGGCATGGAAGAGAACGTGATCAGCATGCAGGAGATCTTTACGTTCCAGAAGAAGGGAATCGGACCGGACGGCCGGGTGATCGGTGCATTCGTGCCCAGCCGCATCCGTCCCCGCTTCCTGGAGAGGCTGCGGGTATCGGGCATTGTGCTGCCGCCCAGCCTGTTCGACAAGGAAACGGCAGTTAACTAAGGAGAAAGGAGGGGTACTGAGATGGGAGTCATTGCCGCGCTGGTGTTCATCGGCGTATTTGTGCTCATTGCGCTGCCGTTTGCGGCTGCAGCACCCTCCAACAACTCCAAGCAGGCGCTAGCGCAGCTGGACGCGGTGCTGAAGACCGAGTCCAGGCAAGTCGTGCGGCAGCAGAACATGAACCTGCGCAAGGATGAGAAGCTGAGCAGCATTCCGTGGCTGAACAACAAGCTGCTGAACTTTGAGTTGGCGCCCTATCTGCGCAAGATGCTGAGCCAGGCCGAACTGGACTGGAGCCCGGGCCGTCTGCTGGTCATGACCGCGGCGTGTTTTGTGCTCCCGTCGTACATCATGTTCCTGTCTTTCCAGTCCTATCCGCTGGCGCTGCTGGCGGGCGCGGTGCTGGGGGGACTTCCCCTCGGATGGGTGTTTTTCAAGCGCAGCCGGCGTTTTTCGGCATTCGAGAAGAACCTGCCGGAGGCGCTGGACCTGATGGTGAGCGGATTGCGCGCGGGGCACAGCCTGCTGGCAGCCATCGCCCTGGTAGCCCGGGAATGTCCGGAGCCCATCAAGGGCGAGTTCAAGATCTGCTTTGAGGAACAGAACTACGGCCTGGAGATGAAGACGGCGCTGGACAACCTGCTCGTCCGGATTCCGCTGCAGGACATGAAGATCACGTCGACCGCGATCCTGATTCAGAAGGAGAGCGGCGGCAACCTGGCCGAGGTGCTGGACAAGACCTCGCACGTGATCCGGGAGCGATTCCGGCTGAAGCGGCAGATCATGGTGCACACGGCGTCGGGTCGGCTTACGGGCTTGATCCTTACCATCATGCCGATCGTACTGGGCGTTGCCATCTATTTTGTGGACCCGGGAATGATCAGCATTCTGTGGCATCGCGATATCGGCATCAAGATGATGTGGGGCGCGGCCGGACTGATCGCTCTGGGCGGATTCGTGATCTACCAGATCGTCAACATCGACGTGTAGGGGAGAGAGATGACATTTGCAGTGCTTGCATTTTTGGCCATGTTCCTGCTGATCGTCAGCGGCGGACTTCTGCTGTTTTATCGCGAAGCCATGTTGCAGCGCATCAGCGAAGCCATCAACCCGCGCCCCAAAGAGAAGAGCCTGACGTCGGTGGTGCAGCATGCCAAGTCCTCGATAGGAAGCCTGATGGAGTCCGTCGAGAACCTGATGCCGAAGAGCGATAAGGAAATTTCCATCGTGCTGCAAAGGCTGACGCGCGCGGGATACCGCGGCGAGTCGGCGGTAAAGGTTTTTTACGGCTGCAAACTGGTAACTCCGATTCTGCTGTCAGCCATCGCGCTGGTGACGGGTTTGGCGAACTTTGGCCCGTTTTTTGTGTACCTGTTGGCACTGGGCGGAGGTTTTCTGGCGCCGGACTTCTGGTTGGGAAAGAAAATCGAGAAGCGGCAAAAGAAACTCAACCGCGGATTGCCCGATGTGCTGGATCTGCTGGTCATTTGTATGGAAGCTGGTCTGAGCCTGGATCAGGCGACGGCGCGGACGGCACATGAGCTAGCGCAGTCGCAACCGGAATTGTCCGACGAGCTGAACATCGTAGTGCTGGAACAGCGCGCCGGGCGAGCCCGTTCCGATGCATGGAAAAACATGTCAGACCGCACCGGCGTAGAAAGCTTACGCAACCTGGTTTCGATGCTGGTGCAGACGGAACAATTTGGAACCAGCATTGCCAAAATGCTTCGCGTCCACTCAGACTCGCTGCGCGTGCAGCGCATACAAATGGTTGAGGAACTGGCAAGCAAAACTTCGGTGAAGCTGGTATTTCCGCTGGTACTGTTTATCTTTCCTGCGCTATTTCTGGTTACACTGGGACCAGCCGCGATTGTAATGGTTGAGTCTTTCAGCGCATTAACCAAAAAGTAGAGAGGCAGGAAGGAGAGTAGGTAATGGACGTAGCCACGGTTTTCGGGAGTGTCGCCAATTTCCTATGTGCATTCATGTGGGATGATGGCGACCAAAGCCCAAACACGAAGATCATCCGGATTATTGCCGGGGTTCTGGCAGTTGTCATTCTGGTGATTCTGATTCAACGCCGCCGTACTCGGGTCAAGTAGGCGGGGGCGCTAGGGTCCGTGGGTGTCTTGAGGAAAAACAGGCGCCGCGGCGGGAGTAAGACAATTCGCAGATCTGGGAGGACCTGTCCGGGTGCGGTAAGCACCTGGGCAGGGAACCCGGAGTGCGAAGCAGGGGAAGTGTTCTCTTTTGCGCACGGACGTGCGCGAAAGGCGAGGGCCTAGTTGTATGGAGCTTCTGGAAAGATTTGAAGAAGCGGCTGAGGCACAGAGAGGACGAGGAGCTGCTGCACAGCCGTCACGGAACAAAAGGACCATGGAATCGCGGACTCATTGCGCCTATAACCAAACCCGGGAATGCTTTCTTGGCCTGGAGGTCAAGGCTGCCGACCTGCCGTCAACGCGCGTTGGCGAGTTGATGTCGGCGCGGCCGCTGAAATCGGGCGAGGGCGTGTGGATGACGCCGTTCCGGGGGATTCCCGCGGCAGCCATGCCGGCGCCGCTGGATCTGATCTACCTGGACGAGGATTGCCGGGTGATCGACACCGTGGAGTCGTTCCCCACGTTTCAGGTGAGTTCGTCGAGTCCGCAGCCGGTTAGCGTGCTGGCCCTTCCGGCGCACTCCATTTACTCGTCGCAGACCCAGGCCGGCGATCAGCTGGTGCTGTGCGTGGCCGAGGAGATGGGGCGGCAGCTGCAACGGCTGAACAATCCGCGCAACGAGGTGGAAACTGTGTCGACGATTGCCAGCGCGGTGATTGCCGGCGCGGTGCTGCTGCGCGAGAAACCGCTGTGGAGCGGTGGCCCGGGACTGCTGGAACTGGAGAACCGCAACGGGCACGGGACCAAGGCCGCGCAAGAGGCCTACGAGATGGAGCTGACGCAGCCGGGCGAGAAAGCCTTCAAGCAGCCGCGCAACTGGTTGCAGCGCTGGTGGTCGCCGGATCCGCGCAAGGCTCCGCGGGTACGGACACCGGGTTTGGCCGCGTATTACTGGAACGGTTCGGCGCCGTTGGCGCACGGCATTCGCGACATCAGCTCGACCGGGCTGTACGTGGTGACGGAAGAGCGCTGGTATCCCGGAACCCTGGTCTTGATGACACTGCAGAGGAACGACCTGGGCGATGAAGTGGCCGAGCGCTCGATTGCCGTGCAGTCGCGGGCCGTGCGCTGGGGACCGGATGGCGTGGGCCTGCAGTTTGTACTGCCCGAGGAGCAGGACCGGCGCCGGGGCAATGCGTCACTGCTGGATTCGGCGGGCAGGAAGGAATTCGAGCGTTTTCTGGAGCAGTTGAAGCGGGCGAAGTGACAGGCGCCGGAGAGGGCCGGGAACGTACGGGCGGCAGAATGCAGGTGGAAACCACGGCCGCACCGGGAGGGAGAAAGATGAAGATTGGCTACGGCCTGCGCAGACAGGCCTCATTGCTGGCGCGGCGCCTGGCGCGGAAGCTGCTGTTCCGCGGCGAAGAGGGCGCAGCTCTGATTGAAATGGCCATCACGCTTCCGTTGCTGATGACGGTGCTGACGGGAACGGCTTCGTTTTCGCTGGCGCTTTATTACTTGCAGCAACTCGGGAATGCGACTTCGACCGCGACTCAGCTGCTGGGCGCCGAACAGGGGCTGATCACCGACCCCTGCGCCACCGTTGTGACCTCGATCACGGGATCGCTGCCGAACTGGACGGCATCGAAGCTCACGTACACCGTAACCATCACAAATTCCAGCGGCACGGCGACGACCTTCGGCCCGACGGCGGGAAGCACGTTCTCCTGCACAGCAGGAGCCGCGGACATGGCTCCCAACGAGCCCGTCACCGTGACTGTGACCTATACGTACTCCTGGCTCCCCGTTCTGAAGTTCAGCCCATCGAGCAATCTCACTTCGTCGGAGACGGCTTTGGCTGAGTAACCGGAGGTCTTTAACCCAATGAAACTCGCGAAATTCCCCTTGTTTCGCAGATTCCTGAAAGATGAATGCGGTCAAACAGGCGTGGTGGTGCTCTTCACCGCCACGGCGATGATCGCCCTCGCCGGAGCGTCGGTGGACGCCGGGCATGTGTATTACGCCTATGAATTGCTGATCGCGTCGACCAACGCCGCGACCCTGGCCGGGGCGCAGGCCATGCCGAATACGACCCAGGCAAGCACCAATGTGACCACCTATAGCGCGCAGACCGGTGAGCTGAATGCGACGGTGCTTTTGCAGAATGTGACGGCGACGCCGTCGTATCTGTGCCTGAACACGGTGAGCACAGATCTGGATGTGGCGTGCGAGACGTCGACCGGCGCCTCGGGCGGCTACAACGCACTGTCGGTGACGCAGAAGGCCACCGTACCCTTGTGGTTCGGCGGGCTGATCGGAGTGCCGAAAATCAATCTCTCGGCGACGGCGACCGCGGCCATGCGGGGCGGTGGAAATACGCCCTGGAACATTGCCATCATCCTGGACACAACGGCGTCGATGAACGACTCGGATAGCGGCAAGCAGTGTACGGGCACGCAGCTTTCCTGTGCGATTCAGGGCATCCAAATCCTGCTGGGCGATCTGTATCCCTGCGCGATAGGCCAGGCCTGCAGCTCGAGCACAGCGTATGTAGACAGCGTGAGCCTGTTCGTGTTTCCCGCAGTGACCACGGCCACGCAGGCGGATGACTACACGTGCACCAACGGCAACATGAGCAACCCCACGATTGTGGCGTACACCATGCCCAACACCAGCCCGGCATACACCAACGGGACGGCGCCGGGCTCGAACCTGACGCTGCCTTCGGGAGATACGTACCAGGTGGTTACGTGGTCGAACAACTACAGAACCAGCGACACGGCGTCGAGCTTGAACTCGCTTTCAAATATCGTGGTGGCTGCAGGCGGCAAGAGCGGGTGTTCCGGCGTCCAGGCGCCGGGCGGCGAAGGGACGTATTACGCCCAGGTGATTTATGCGGCGCAGGCGGCTCTGGTAACGCAAGCGGCGGCCAATCCGGGATCGAAGAACGCCATGATCATCCTGAGCGACGGCGACGCGACGGCTTGCGCCTCGAACGCCAACACCTCGGCGGGCGGGTGCAATACGAAGAGCGAGATTTCGGCGACCGAAGGCACGCTGAACGGGACTGGGACGAGCTCGAGCAACCCCTCTGGGTATGAAAACTATACCTACCCTTCGGCGCTGGGCGAGTGCGGGCAGGCGGTGCTGGCGGCGCAGTATGCCGCGAGCGCGGGAACCACCGTATACACCATCGGCTACGGCGCGGAGACCTCGGGAGGGTGCCTGTCAGACAAGACCTACAGTGCCACGGTGACGACCAACGGAGGAAGCTGGAAGCCGGGCGATCAACCCTGCAACGCCATTGCAGCCATGGCCTCAGCCGAAGTGAATTTCTATTCGGACGACGGCAACGGCTGCCAGGCCACGACGCCGAGCAACCAGGCGCTCACGAAACTGACGGCGATCTTCCGCGCGATTACGGACAATATGACGTCGCCGCGGCTGATTCCCAACGGGACGACGTAAAGAGCTTCCAGGGGGAAAACCCAAAAGGGGTGCGGGTACGATGCCCGCGCCCCTTTTTGCTGCGCGCGGGCCTGCCGAATGGTCCATTCTTCCCTTGATTGCCCGGAAATCCCGAGCGGACCGGGGGCTGATCCTCAAGGTACAAAGGTTACCTTTGTAGCACCAAAGAGGAATTTGCGCCGTCGCGGCAATTGATGATCATAGAGTCAATTCAACCTTTCCCCAAGAGGTCGCAGTAGTGTCGGCGAGGCCGCAAGTTGGAATCGCACAGAGACGAACGCGCCGAATTCTCCGCGCTCACAGCGCGTAAGCCCACGTGTATCAAGGGTTCGCAGGCCCCGGGCTGCGAACCAGGGCCCTTGCCGGAACCGAGTAGAACGGCTCAAGCGGCGGCGCGCGCTGGCCGGCCTTCCCCAATCAACGATCAAAACCAAACAATGCGTCCCACAGCGCGGCAGGATTGTGCTCCGGCTCATTCCGGCTGCCCGAAAGGAGGGATGGCTCGATGAAACGGCATGCAATATCGTGTTTTCGCAGGTTCCTGAAGGACCAGAGCGGCCAAACGGGGGTGGTGGTGCTGTTTACCATGACCGTCGTAATTGCGCTGGCGGCATCTTCAGTGGAGGCAGGCCACATTTATTACGCTTACCAGCAACTGATCGCGTCGACGAATGCGGCCACCCTGGCCGGAGCGCAGGCCATGCCCAACACCACGCAGGCAGGGACAAATGTGACGACGTACAGCTCCCAGACGGGGGAATTGAACGCATCGCCGCTGCTGACCAATGACGTGGCGACGCCGAGCTATCTCTGCCTGAACACGGTGTCGAATAGCCTGAATGTGCCGTGCAGCACCTCGACAGGCGCTTCGGGCGGTTACAACGCACTGTCGGTGACGCAGACGGCGACGGTGAATTTGTGGTTTGGCGGGCTGATCGGGGTGCCGAAGGTCAATCTCTCGGCGACGGCGACAGCGGCCATGCGGGGCGGGACCAACACGCCCTGGAATATCGCCATCGTTCTGGACACCACGGCGTCGATGGGCGACCAGGACAATGGCAAACAGTGTTCCGGCACCAAGATCTCCTGCGCGCTTGAAGGCGTGCGCACGCTGTTGGGCGACCTGTATCCCTGCGCGCTGGGACAGACGTGCAGCTCGAGCACGTCGTATGTAGACAGCGTGAGCCTGTTCGTATTTCCCGCGGTGACCACGGCGACGATGGCCGACGATTACACGTGCACCAGCGGCAACATGACGAATCCCTCGATTGTGGCGTACACCATTCCCAACACCAGCCCGGCATACACCGCCGGGACGGCGCCGGCTTCGACCCTGATGCTGCCATCGGGCGATACGTACCAGGTGGTGACGTGGTCGAACAACTACAAGACCAGCGACACTGCGACCACACTGAGCGCGCTTTCGAACATTGTGGTTGCCGCGGGAGCCAAGAGCGGCTGCGCAGGACTGCAGACGCCGGGCGGCGAAGGCACGTATTACGCGCAGGTGATTTATGCCGCGCAGGCGGCGCTGGTGACGCAGGCGGCCAACAACCCGGGCTCGAAGAACGCCATGATCATCCTGAGCGACGGCGATGCGACTTCGTGCGCCACGAACGCCAATACCTCGGCGGGAGCGTGCAGCTCGAAGGGCGAAATTTCACCGACGCAGGGGAACCTGAACGGGACGGGAACCAGCTCGAGCAACCCCTCGGGATATCAGAACTATACCTACCCATCGGCGCTGGGCGAGTGCGGGCAGGCGGTGCTGGCGGCGCAGTATGCGGCCAGCGCAGGAACCACGGTATACACCATCGGATACGGTGCGGAGACTTCAGGAGGGTGTACAACAGATAAGACATACAGTGCCACGGTGACGACCAATGGAGGATTGTGGGCACCGGGAGACCAACCATGCGCAGCGATAGCGGCCATGGCCTCAGCGCAGTTGAACTTTTACTCCGACGACGGCGCCGGCTGCCAGGCAACGACTCCATCGAACCAGGCGATTACGAAACTGACAGCGATCTTCCGCGCGATTACGGACAATTTGACGGCTCCGCGGCTGATCCCCAACGGAACGACGTAGAGGGCCAAGAGCGCAGCAAGAAAAATCCGGCACCGATGTTTGAGGCAAGTCCAGTCAAGACGCAAGACGACGAACGGAAAGGAGCTTCCCCCATGCGCATAGCCTGGACAATCACGGCGATGGCGTGTGCCCTTTTCTGCGCCGGCTGCGGAGGCGTGCCGGGAACCACTCCCACACAGACGATAACGAGTTCCGTACCCGGCGTGGCGCTGCAGGGCACGGTGCGGGGCGGGCAGCAGCCGATTGTGGGTGCGCATGTGTATCTTTATGCGGCCAACACCAACGGCTATGGCAGCCCGTCGATTTCGCTGCTGACCAGCGGCAGCGGCAAAGACGGCAGCGGCAACTACTACGTGACCACGCAAGCCGGGGGCATTTTCAACATTTCAAGCGATTACACCTGCCCGGGCGCGGGCACGCAAGTGTACCTCTATGCGGTGGGCGGCGATCCGGGCGTGGGCTCGAATAATGCAGCGGCGGGATTGCTGGCGGGACTGGGCAACTGCGACGTCGCCAACTTTTCATCACTGTACGTGGTTATCAACGAGGTTTCGACGGTTGCGACAGCCTATGCCATCGCGGGATTTGCCACCGATGCAACGCACGTTTCGAGTTCGGGAACGACGCTGGCCTTGCAGGGCATTTCCAATGCCTTCGGCACTCCGTTGAACTGTGGAGCGACACAGCCGTGCGGCATCGCGAACCTGGAGACGCTGAGTACGGGCGTGGCGCTGGCTACGACGCCCGCGGGCAACGGCACGGTGCCGCAACAGGAGATCAACACGCTCGCCAATATTCTGGCGGCGTGCATCAACACCGCGGGCACGGTTTCGCCGACCACTCCGTGCGGCATCCTGTTCGCCAACGCCATGAATGGGGGCACCCAGCCGTCGGACACAGCGACGGCGGCAATCAATATCGCGCACAATCCCGGCGCGAACATTACGAACCTGTTTGCACTGCAGTCGGGGTCGCCGCCATTTCAACCGGCGTTGACCGCGGCGCCGAACGACTTTACCCTGGCGGTGACCTACTCGGGAAGCGGGCTGGACGGGTCGGGATTCGCGCCCAACGGGGTCGCCATCGATGGACTCGGCAATGTATGGGTGACGAACTTCGATTCCAACAGCCTGAGCGAGTTCAACTCCAGCGGGGCGCCGCTTTCAGGAACCACGGGCTTCATCTCAGCCGGACTGAGCCAGCCGACGAGCATTGCCATCGATATCTACAACAACGCCTGGGCTGCGAACTTCCAGGGCGACAGCCTGAGCGAGTTCAACAAATACGGAACCAAGATCTCCGGCCCTCCCGGATTCACGGGGAGCGGATTGAACACGCCCTACGGGATCGCCATCGACAACAACGGGCACGTATGGGTTTCGGATTCGGGAGGCAATAACCTGAGCGAATTCAGCAGCGGGGGTGTGGCGCTGTCGGGCACCTCGGGATTCGCGCCGGGTTCGATCGCCGGCCCGGCCGGCATTGCATCCGACACCAGCGGCGATATCTGGTCGACCAACTGGAGCTCGGCGACGTCGAGCTTGATCGAGACCCTGCCCAACGGCACCCAGAGCACCAACTCTCCCTACGAGAGCGGAGGATTGAATTCCCCCTATGCGATTGCCATCGACAGCGGAGGCAATCTGTGGGTGACCAACCAGGGCGGCAACGGCAGCATTACCGAATTGAGCTCCACCGGCCAGGCCGTCGGTACGTCGCCGTTCAGCGGCGGAGGGGTGGACGACCCTTACGGGATCGCGGTCGACGGCGGGGGAAACGCGTGGACCGCGAATTATGGCGGGAACAGCAACAGCGTGAGCGAGTTTAATTCCAGCGGAACGGCGATTACGGGGACCAACGGGTACGTGAGCAATGGATTGCTGGAGCCTTATGGCGTGGCCATCGACGGTTCAGGCAACGTATGGGTGGCAAGCCGCAATACCAGCGGGCCGTTGACGGAGCTTGTGGGAGCGGCTTCGCCGGTGGTGACGCCGCTGGCGGTGGGTGTGGAACTGAAACAACTGGGGACGAAACCGTAGGTCGAATCGGCGGAATCGAGGGACGTATCGAGCTTGGTGAATCGCCGCTTCCAGCGCTCGATGCGGCAGGTTCAAAGAAAGCGATTGCCGTGTATTCTAAGTTTGTCTGAAATGGGCCCAGGTACGAAACGATTAGTATCTGACAGCAAGACGATGAAATGCAGGAGGTCCTGATGAATCGCCGTTGCCATTTTCTGCTGGCCCTGATGCTGGCCGCCGGTGCACTGCCGTTGCATGCACAAAGCGGCTGTGACGATTCTCCCGAGGCTCCAACGATCGTGCTGGCGCTGGTGGGCGGCGCGGGGGCGCTGGCAGCCAGCGTGAGGGCCGCGCTCCACCGCAAGCGTTGAACGCGGGCGCGGAGTGAATCGGCTCGCTCATGCGGTTGATCACAGGCATATGAAGGTCCCGCGAGTTCTTCTTTTCTTTCCGATTGCGGCATCCCTGGCCGCACTGGCGGGTTGCGGCGGCATTATCACCACGGGAAGTTCCACGACGACATCCGGAGGCAGTTGCAGCACCAGCAGCGGCACGAGCTCGCCTGGCGCATGCCCTGCGCGAACACCGGTGGCGGGGGTTTCGTTTGCCGGAAAGGTTCTGGCCGGAACGGAGCCGGTGAGCGGGGCCGCGGTGCAACTGTACGCGGCAGGAAATTCGGGAAACGGTTCTCAAGGGACGGTGCTGCTGGGTGCCGCAGTGAATTCGGGTGCGGGCGGAGGGTTCACGATTCCCAGCGGGTACACCTGCCCATCGGCGCAGACGCCGGTCTACCTGGTTTCCAAAGGCGGACAAGCGGGAACGGGCGCGGGGAATGCATCGCTCTGGCTGATGGCGGCACTCGGTCCGTGCGGCAGCATCCAGGCCGGAAGCACGGTGGTTTTGAATGAAGCGACGACCGTAGCTTCGGTCTGGGCACTGGCCCCGTTCCTGTCGAGCGGCGGAAACGTGGGCGCGAGCTGCAGCAACACCACGGGATTGAACAACGCATTCCAAACGGCAAACAACATGGTGAATATGGGCACGGGAGCGTCACCCGGGGCGGGGATTGCGGCCACGCTCGCGGTGCCGGCCGGCAAGCTGAATTCGCTGGCCAATGCTCTGGCTTCCTGCACCACGTCGAGTGGCGGCAGCGGCTGCGCCGTGCTCTTCAACGCCACGGCGGCAGGCAGCAACGTTCCCGGTAACACGCTGGATGCAGCTCTGAACCTGGCGCGCGCGCCCGGCAACAACGCCGCCGGGATATACGCGCTGGCCGCGGGCAACGCGATCTACTCACCGGCGCTGAGCGCGGCACCTCCGGACTGGATGCTGCATAACACGATTACGGGCGGAGGCATGTCGCTGCCGGCGTCGGTGAGCGTGGCGGAATCGGGCAACGTGTGGGTGTCGAACTACTTCAACGCGGTATCGCAGTTCACGCCCGAGGGCGCGGCGGCATTTCCGTCGGGGGTGAGCGGGTACGGGATCAACCAGTCATACGGAATGGCGCTGGATGTGGCGGGCAATGTGTGGATTGCCAATGAGCAAACCACCGCCAACAGCGGGCTGGGCGACGTGACGGTGCTGAATCCGTCGGGCCAGGCGACGGCGACAGGGCTGACCGGCGGGGGCATCAACTTTCCCATTGCCGTGGCTGCTGACAGCAACGGCAATGTGTGGATTGCCGATTACGGCGACTCGAAGGTGACGCTGCTGAATAGCTCAGGCGCTGCGGTGTCAAGTTCGAGCGGCTGGGGTGGGAGTTCGCTGGCGTTGCCGGTGGCGCTGGCGGTGGATGCGAACCACAACGCGTGGGTGGCCAACCAGGCGGGACAGCTCCCGATCAGCAAAATCTCTGCGGATGGCTCCGAGGTGACGAACTACGATTGCGATTGCAACGGGGCTTCGGGCATTGCCATCGACCAGAGCGGCAATGTGTGGGTGGCCAATTACTACGGGAACAGCATCAGCGAAGTGAACAGCTGCGGCACGCTGGAACTGGACGCGGCGAGCGGCGGCGGCGTGAAACATCCCCAGGGCATTGCCATCGACGGCGCGGGAACGGTGTGGGTGACCAACTATCTGGGCAACTCGGTTTCTAAGTTGAGCGGCGCGAGCAGTGCTGCGCCCGGCGCGTTCCTTTCTCCCGCGAGCGGACTCGGCTCTGACGCCGGTTTGCTCGAACCCTACGGCCTTGCCATCGATGCCAGCGGCAATGTGTGGGTAACCAATGCAGGCAACAACTCGCTGACGCAGTTTGTGGGCATCGCGGCGCCGGTGAAGACACCGATGGCCGGGCCTCCGCAAGCGCCATGATCCGGCGAGGCGGAGCAAGGCGGATCGCGGCGCGGCAAGCCGGCAATGGGATCGGGCGACCAGACAGTAAGATGGCAGACAGGTAAGGCGGACCGCATGGCGGAGGAGATCGAAGCTGCAGCGCCAGACCCGGGGACGGCTTCGGGCCCGCGAGGTCGCCTGCTCTTCAATAAGCCGCTTCTGTTGTGGTTGGGGATTGCCCTGCTGACAGCTGCGGGTTGCCTCGGCATTCACCGGGAGATCGCGATTCTCTGGAACGTCTGGACAACGGATCCGCTGCGTTCGATCGGCATGTTGATTCCTCCCACGGCCATTGCGCTCACGCTGCTGGTGTGGCGGCAGCAGGGCTGGGAGATGCGCGGGACCTGGTGGGGTTTGCCGGTGATCGGGCTGGCGTTTGTGCTCAGCCTGCTCCGCGAAAAAATGCAACTGCTGGGAGTCGCAGGATTGGTTTCGATTTCATTCCTGCCCATCTCGCTGCCGGTGTACGTCTATGGCAGCGGCGTGGTCCTGCTGTTTGCCGGAACCCGGGTGTGGCGCAAGGCGTGGTTTCCGGTGGGACTCCTGCTGCTGTCGCAACCGGTTCCGATCGTGTCGAACGGGCTGATCGATATTCCGCTGCAGCATCTTTCTGCGCGGGTGGCGCGCGGTTTTGCGACCATGATCGGATTCGCTCCCACCACTCCGCAACTGCGCCTGATGTTCGCACCGGATTTTGGCATGTTTATCGCGCCGGGATGCGATGGGATTCGCGGCGCGGTGACCATGGGGTACGTGGCGCTGGTTCTTGGGTACCTGAAACGCGTTTCGGTCGCGCGATGGGCGGCGTATGTGAGCGGGGCGGTGCTGCTGGGATACATGTTCAACTTCATCCGGCTCTGCGTTCTGGTTCTTTACTACAAAGTTGCGCTGGGGCACCCGGCGCTGGAAGGTGTGGCGAAGCAGGCGGATTATGCGATTGGATCGAGCCTGTTTCTGATCGCGGTGCTTCTGTTTCTGTGGCTGGTGCGGCGCAGGGGAGAGCATGCGGCGCCGGCTGCGGAGGCGCGGCGCGAGAATTTGCAGAGGCCGGGGAAGGTCTGGATGAAGTGCGCGGGGTTTGCGGTGCTGCTGGCGGCTGCACTATCGCTCGCTGGCTCGCCTTTCCGCAGCAACCACAGAAGCGTGGTGACGCCGGAATCGCTGGCTGCACGCATGCCGAAGCAGGTGGGCGGATTTGCGTTGACCCGCACCTGGTACGAACAACAGAATGGATCGATCGTTCTGGAAGCAGGCGCCTATTCGCAGCCGGAATCGGACGAGATCGTTCTTGGCGTCTCGGTCACGCCGTTCTTTTATCTGCACGATGCCAACTCGTGCTGGCTGGCGCGTGGACTCGAGCCCGACGTGCTCACCAGCCGGCAGTTCACGACCGGAGATGGGGAGTCGGTTTCGCTGGACACGGGTTTTTACAGCGACGGAATCACAGACAGCGTGGTGGTGAATGCCATCTGCGGCCCCTCGTCCTGCTCGCAATTTCGAAATGGCGCATCGCAGCGGCGCATGGGAGTGCTGGTTCTCGAGCCGCAGATGTACGGATGGAACGGGACGGATGCACACGTGGTTTCGCTCTCGGTGCGCATCGACAGGCTCCATG